>Ga0209382_10003763_pt1 | contig 20799 bp, 17 predicted proteins | sample SoiMetdeltSBSDD5_FD_187599 | JGI IMG/M metagenome (GOLD analysis project Ga0209382, IMG submission 187599) | Bulk soil microbial communities from a Populus tree surrounding site in Tennessee, USA - Soil MetaG P. deltoides SBSDD5 (SPAdes) (version 2) | ecosystem: Environmental > Terrestrial >... | reverse complement strand
TAATTATTCGCAGCAAACCCGGACTGGGGGACGGCCGCGGCTCCGACGTTTCCGGCAACGCGATGACAGTGGTCGTCCCCACGGTTACCCGGTTCGGAAAATTGGGATCGAAATTGGCGCGGGCCGGCGCCCGCGCCACGCGGGCGCCGGGTGTTTCCAGCGCCAGTCTTTCATAATCCTCAATCGTGACTGCGCGTCGAGGAGTGTTCATCAGCGTAATCGCGCGCGCCGCTACATCGGCAAGAGTCTCGCCGGCTGTCCCTCCAACGGCTGCCATCGAATTCTCGATTGTGAGCAACTGTCCGGCGACCCCCTCGAAATCCGATAATAGCGCGCGATTGTGTGGCGAATCGGCCAATACCCGAATCGCGCCCGCGGGAAGATTGCCGCTTTCCGCCCGCGTGGTTCGATATTGCGCCACGACCATTGCGTTCAATGGCAATACCCGGCCTCTTTCCCCGTCATTGAAAGTCACCGCGCCTGTATCCGGATCGAGCGCAAAGTCGGCGTCGCCGCGCGTGGAAGCGTCAAAATCGGGGCGATTTCGCCATTCGCGCCAGTTACCACCCTCGAGTGTGTAGAGCCGAAAACCGGATGTAATTACCGGCGCTTGCGGCAGCGAGAGAACCTGATGGGGCCGCCCTGTGCCAAATCCCACCAGCGCCGCTTCGACACTCAGTATTCCGGGTTGTGTAGCCCCTGGTTCAAAATTCAACACCAGGAAGCTCGGAATGTTGGGAACGTTTTCAATGAATTCGAGCTCTACAATCTGTCCCTGCGCGTTGAAACGTAAATTGAACTGCGCGAATGCGCCGACTGCAGGCAGTGGGCCGGTTATCGCGGCGCCTGCGGCTATGGGCCATTGAATCGCGCCGGCCGGGATCGCCTGTTCGATTACGACGCCATTAATAGCGAGATTCTGTATATTGGGCGGCGCGTCATAGGCGCCGGACACATATCGACAGCGTAGATAGAAAAGCTCCGTTTCGATGCGCCCACGACGTGAGGCCAGCATTTCGCGGGGAAGTCGAAGGCGCACGCCGCCGTCTAGAGTGAAGGCGCGTGTGTCGTCTTCCACATCGCCATTGTCAGAGTCCAATCCGAGCCATGTTTCTTCTTCGCCGCCTTCGGACAGGAATTCCCACACCGTGCGCGCGTCATGATGTGGAGGCGCTTGAACCTGGTCTAAATCGATCTGATGATCATCGAACGCCGGTGGAGGAGTCGCATTCTCAAGCGATTGAGTTTCGAGGAGCAGGCGCCGCCGTTCTTCAATCCCCGAGCGTGATCCGGCGAAGCTGAAAAACAAGATGACCGGCGCGTTCACAGGCAAAGGCCGGTCGAATCCAAGATACAGCTCCGCGCCTGATTGTGGCATGTCGCCGAAAGCGCCAAAGCTCTCGCCCCTTTGCCAGCGTTCGGTAAGATTTTCGTAGCCGCTTCCACGCCTGAGTTGAATCGCCCGCAATCGGTTTGAGGCCAACGTTATTGATTCAATAGTACGAAACCTTGTTCTTACACCGGCCGCGCTGTCGGCGGCGAATTCGAGGGTCGCCGGCAAAGAGAGCGGTTCGGCGCCCTCCGCTAACTCCAGGCGCAAGAAAGAGCGCGCCGGCCGAGGCGGCAGCGGATGCGTCCCGAGTAGCGCCAGGAATTTCCGTTTATAACGATCCGGAATTCGGTTGATTCTGTAAACACCCGTCTCCGCAAGCCAGGCGAACAATTCGATGAGCGTGATGCCCGGGTCGTGAATATTGTGATCGGTCCATTCCGGAGCAAGGACCGGAATCAGCGCCCGGCCCTCTTCGACCAGGTCTGCCCAGCGACGGTCATCCAGATTTGGCAAGGGGATCTGCATGAGAAGACCTATTTCAGCTTGAGTAGAATATTGCCGGCGACCACTATGCGATCGTCCGGCACGGGAACGCTATTCCCGGCGGATATACCTTTTTGCGATAACGTCAGCTCTTCGACGTAATCGACGCCTCCAATGCGTTCCAGCACAGCGGCTACATCCGATAGAAATACATCGCGACCGGGTTCCCAACCGAGCCGTTCCGGGCCGCCGCGGAGTGGATGTAAGAAATCTTGCAGCGCTTCCCGTGCGCTTTTCTCGACGGCCCCGGCTTCGTCCGCCTCTACTGCCGCAATCGTCGCCTCCACGTCGATGGGCTGGTAAAGCGGTCCGATCACGATGATCTGTTGTGGCTGCGCCACTTCCGAAGGCGCATGCTCCGTGATAAAACTGCGAACATGTTCACGCAGCCCGAAAGAAGGTTGTGGTCGATCCTCATTGCCGTAGGGAATAATCTGCACGGTGACGGAGCCCGGGGCGAACCGGCCGGCGGCGTCGCGATTTGGCAGCACGCGCGTCCTGGCCACGGCCGGTGAAGCTTCATGCGCCAACGTGGCGTAATCCTCGAGCGTAATCGCCCGCCTGCCGGCGCGAATTGTGAAAGGGCCGCGCCCGCTCACAGACGAAAGCGGCTCTCCGTCCGCCCCGCCTTCCGCCGGCCGCGGATTGAAGATAGCCTCCACACCAGGCGCGTCTGCCAGCAATTGGTTGATAGCGCGCTCCGGAACATTTCCTTCAAGGCCGCCGCCAGTGCGAGACTCTCTCGCCAGGATCGCGGCTCCTGCCGGTGGAATCGCTCCACGACTCCCGTCTCCGAAGAATACCCGGCCGCCATGGCGATCAATGACATAGTGACGGTCTTCCGGCCACGAAAAGTAGAAATGTGGTTGTTCATGCCATCGCACCCAAACCTCTGTCACGCGCTTGTCGGGACCCCGGCGCAGTCGCAAGTCGCCTCGGACGACGTCGAGTCGCATGTCTTCTCGCGCCAGCATTTCTTCGAGGTCCCGGACTATGTTGGAATCTTCTTTGCCGAGCGCCATTGCAAGAATTGGCCATTCGACATTGGCGCGTAGACCGCTGAGTTCCTGCACTTCAATGCGTTCACCGGCGAGCACAGGCGACTGCGTGAAATTGAAAACCTGGTTCGCGAAGCCGGCGCTGGCGCCCAAGGGGGTGTCCCTCACGGTCCGCTGCTGCGAGGCCCATACTGCATTCGGATAAATGTTGTTGATTGTCGGCTGCCCCGGCAGACCGTTTTTCTTGAGCCGTCCCCGTATCCAATGCTGTTCGACGCCGAAGCGCCCCAGCGCCTTGCTGTCGGCGGCGCCGATGAACGAGATGATGCCGGGCACGCGCAGGTTGCGGGTTTCATCCTCTACTGCGAACTCACGCCAGTCGCCATTGAAATATTCCCAAACCATTTCCGGGCCGGAAGAGTCGCCGGGGTTCTCTACGATGTCGAAGTAAAGCGCCACCCGGTCAGCCGGCAGTTTTTTGCTGAAACCCAGGTAGAGCCCCGGCGTTGCGTCAGCCATCGGCTTAAAAGGCAAGAAGGAGTCGCCAGGAGTAGCAAGCGCGTTATGCGAACTATCCGGCGGAGTAAGGACGAGCTTAAAAACCAAGAAGGAGCCGCCAGGAGTAGCAAGCTTTGCGCTATGATCTTCATACTGAAAATCATTGTAGGTCAGCGCTCGCTCGGGAGAAGAAGCCTCAGACTCCCAGGTATAACCCAGGCGAATATCCCCGAGCAGCGGCGGCTGGGGAATGATAAAAGTCACCGTATTGGTGTCGAACGTAATCGTCCGTTTGACGCCGAAGCCGCCGCTCACCAGCCGGACACGCAGCCAGAATTTGTCCTCACTATTCACTGTGGTTCTTTTGATATTCTCGGGGATTTTAAATTCGATGACGCCGGCGTCATCGAATTTGAATATTGGGTTCGAGGACGTTGTTGATTCAGGCAGTGTCACCCACTTTCGTCCATCCCAATACTCCCAGGCGACGACATGAGACAGGTAAGTATCGCTGTCCGGAGACTCTAAGACTAATGTGTCTTGAGGCGAGTTATTATCTGTGTTCGATCCTTGCGAGATTATCACGTCTTGAGGCGAGGAGGTTCTGGTGACTCGCATCTGTACTTCGGCCCCCGGCTTGCTAAAGATTGCTTCTCGACTGAAATAAAACGTCGCTCCAGGCAGTGGCTGCCGGCCAAAGGGGTAAAATGGTCTTGACGTGTCAAGCGCGGTATCGTCATTAAAGGCGCGGTCCAGACTGTGGCCGAGGAATCCTTTCGTTTGTAAGCTCTGCTCAACCGTGCTTGTCAATTGGATCGTCTCGATCTCTGGCAGCGCTTTGACGCCGATAGGCAGCTTCTGAGCGACAAGCAAACCTTGGCTTGTTTTCTTCTCTTCAGACGTCAACGGCGTCATCAGACGTCCTCGAATCCAATAAGCTTCTTGGCCGTTCACAACGGACTTGCGATTCTCGGGGGGTTGTTCGGCGCCGCTTGTCTCTCTGAATTGCAATAGCAATGTGCCGGAGTGGCGGAGCCCGCCCGTGCCGTCGCCGTTTTCCGGAATTCGGAAACTCTGCCACGCCTCGCCGTCCCAATATTCCCAACTGACGTTCAAAGCCTTGAGCGCTGTTTTCGCAAATTCAAATTTCAGCTCCAAACTCGCCTGCCCTGACAGCGCCAGCAAAGCATCGTGCGCCAGGTATATCGCGTGGGGCGCCGGCTGCAATAATTTCTGATTGAACAATTGCAGCGGCTCTGAGGCCTGCAGGGCGGCAGTATGATCGATTAGCTGGTCCCTATCGGGCCAGACGCTGACCACCTGTCGCAGTGGGCCCGTGGCGATACCGACCGCATTCTCGGTTTCAAAAATGCGTGGCGTCGATTCCCCATCTAACGGCAGGGCTGCGACCTGTGTGCCGGCGCGCACGCGACTCTCGAAGGTCGGGCGAAGAAACTGGGGGGACGCTGGGGCAGTCGGCCCCAGCGCGTTCAGGGCCTGTTCGATCGATTCCTGCTGTTGGGAGGGTTGAAAGACGATCGGCGCGCGGGCGGCTTGCCCCGGCGTAGGAGAGACGCCGAGAAGATCCAGGAACGCGAGCTTATTCTTCTCCGGCGCCTGGTTCAGGCGTTGGATGACCGTATGCAGGTACCGCGCGAAGATTTGAATGAGGGCGGCGTCGATGCCTTTTTCCGCGGGGCGCCATTCCTGGACATACCCCAGCCGCCGCGCCAGCAACTCCTCTACAATCTGCTCTACGTCGCGGGAGTCTATTTGAATTTGCAGCCCGTTGATCCGCACGATTATTTTCCTTCCAGGTAGAACGGATAAACCAGGTTTTGCCGGGAATCGGTCGCCCGCACCCGATACTGGACCTCGATCAGCAAGGTGTTGCGGTCGCTCGGGTCGGCGCTCACTCTCACCTCGCCGACATCGATGCGCGGCTCCCAGTCGATCAACGCCTCCTCGACTCGGGTCTTGACCTGCGCCATCGTGGTGGTGTTCAAGGGCTCGAAAACAAATTGATTGAGCCCGGCTCCGAAATCCGGCCGCATCAAGCGTTCTCCCGGATTCGTCCCCAAAATAATGCGGATGGCCTGGCGGATATCCTCTTCGTAGATTGCGGATTCCAGTGTCTTGTCCGAAGTTAATCGCACCGGGAACCCGACGCCTACGCCTAGGAATGACTTCTGCGGGTCAATTTTCTGGCCGTTCATCTTCTATCCTCCGATTTGCACTGTCGCGAGGCCGGCCGCAATGCCATTTGGCAGCCCTGTTTCGACTATCTTGTCTCCCTGCCTGGCCGCCGGAAACCCATTGATATACACTGATGCGCTGCCTAAGAGCACGACTCCACCCTCATGGGGAACCGTGCCGGAAGACTGCGGACACAAGTGGCGATCGATGAGGGCTCGCCATGCCGGCTGCCCGCCGAAAAATACATTTGCGCTTCCTCCCAGGCCGGGCGCCGACGGGGTCAACGGCGTGCCATGTTCGGTCATATCACCGAGTCTCGAGGCTGACGGCATCTGTCGCTCCTAATTGATATTCACCGTGCTACCCTTGATATTGACGACGCCGGTGGCGTTCAGATTGATGGTTTTACCGGTCATCGTAATTCCCTCTGATGTGAGGTTGATAAGGTTATCTCCGGCGATAATCTGAACACTCTCAGTCGTGACAATCTGAACGCTTTTAGTTGTCATGTTGATCATGGTTGTCGGATCTGACCGGATCTGAATGCTTGCGGGCGCCATCTTGATGACCTGGAGCTTCGAGGTCGTTATCGTAATCGTCTCCGCTATATCATCGAATTCAATTTGATGACCAACCGCCGGCAGGACTCCGGTTCTGATGATCCGCTTGGACACTAAATCTGTGGGCGACAACACCGGAGGTCTGCTGGTTGTGGCATTCCACATTCCGCCGATGATGTAGGCGTCACCGGGTTCGTGATGGCTCAACGCAAGCAAAACTTCATCTCCTCTCTGGGGGGCCCAGAAGAACCCCCGGCCAGGACCCGCTCCGACCGCGACAATTCTGGCCCAAACTGATTGACCCAAAATAGGGATCTGCACGAGAGCCTTGCCCTCGGTGAGGAACTCTGAGTCGTCAGTGACAAAACCGGATACTATGGCCGGAGCTTTATCCTGCATCTCCTCTTTGTTTCTGCGGCCGGCCTCGAAGTTTGTGAATGGCATTTCCTATCCTCAAGTTTTTCTGTCTGTTAGTTGTCGCGCCGAATAACCCCTCTGATTTTCAAGCGCAAAGTGATAGCGTCTTAGCTGCCCGATCGCCTGATCGATTGTCCTTGCAGTCGAAATAAAGACGGGCGAGTCGGCGGCGTCGGCATTCCGCCAAACCATGGCTCGTGTCGGACCTCGAAAGAGGTTTTATAGCCTCCGCTATCGAACGTATGTGTAGTGTTGGTAATGCGATACAAACCGCTGAAACGCTCACCCAGACCTTGCAGGGAGATCACCTTCCCGGACCTGATGTTCGGATTGCCGACGGCGCTGCCGCTGGCGGTCAGTCTGCGGTAGAGTCTTTCGAGCAGTTCCGCCAGAGCCTGATTCGGCGCCTTCGCCGGGCTGTTCGATTGTATTTTGAATATTCTTTGCGACACGGACTCATCCAAAACTTCCTCCAGACTTCCGATCCCCGGATAAACGCTCAAATCGAACTTGCGACGGACGTCATCCCAACCCAAAACGAATACGATCTCCAGTTTGGCGGCCGGGATCCAGATCCGGGCTGATACCCCGAAGACCTGCCCAACCGAGGAATATCGCGGATTGAAATCCATCAGTGACTCTCCCCAGGTCAATGAGACCGAAGGCGCATAATCCTGCAGCAGAAATTTGAAGCGCAGCACATGACCCCTGGGCTTGAGATCATGATCGATGTACATATCCCAGCCGTTTTGCCTGGCGATCCCCGACAGAAAATCGAAATCGCTCTCCCCCTGCTGGAATCGAATCGCTTTTTTCGCGTCGAGTGGATTGAGCGCGTAAGAGATTCCCAAAGACAAAAATGACAACGCTCCTCCAATCGGATCCACCGCCGGGAGCAAGCCATTCGTGAAACTGACGAGCGTCACGACATCCGGGTCGGCCACGGGGAAATGGCCGATTTTCGGAATCTTGATGGCGAAAGCGCGCTCCTTCGAGCCGGCGGTTAATCGCTGCAAAAAATCATGGGCCACGATATTGATCGTTGGCATCCCTCCACTGGGGAAAGAGGCCTCCACGCCTGTGATCTCGCCGACGAAAACATCGAGTAAAGTGTCCGGCGCATAGCCGATGGCCAGCTCGAATTTGTTATCGATTTGCAGAAGCGGATGATCCAGCAAACGCATATCCGCATTCGCCAACGCGACCTGAACCTGATCGGCGCCTTCGACGCCGTCCTGGTAATTCACGCTCGTGATCGCCGCTCTCAACCTCGCGGGAATGCTCTCTCCATTGATTTTGATTTGATATTCCGGCGCGTAGTTTTGATAACTTGCCATTTCAGCGTACCACCTCCCCGCTGGCTGGATCGGTAAAAGGCAGCGGCGGGATTCGCAACAATTGACCGGCGCCGATCGCCACCGGGTCGTCCAGGTTGTTGGCGATGGCGATCGGCCGCCACATTTCCGGATTCCCGTAACGCAGCGCCGCGATGCTGAGCAATGTCTCGCCTTCCAAAACCGTATGCGCTTTGGCGACGTCAGCGGATTGCTTATTGATCTTCCTGGCCTCGCGTTCCAGATCGAGGATCTCGTTGAAAGTCGCTGTGACGCGGGCGCGCACCGGGGCCCCATGAGTCCCAAACATAATGAACTTCTGGCTGGCGCGCGCCAGAACACAGCGAAAATTCAGCTCGGCCCAGATAAATCGCAGAACGGGAGGCGCATGCAGATCCGGGTCAATCTCCATGAGCTTGATGAAGCGATTCGTGATCTTGCGCACGTCATCTTTCTGCAAGTCGGGAGTATCGTAAGTATCGAAGAACAGCTCGGCTTCCAGGGTTCGCATGCCGCCGCTGACGAATTGCAACTGCGGCGCCGACAACCCCGGGATCGCCTGGCTAGCGAAGTTGTTGTCCTGGTTAATCGTATATTCCTCGGGGTTGAACTGGACTATGAACGGCGGATCGTCAAGGACTTCTACTAAAAGATCGTCAAGGCGTTCTACTAAAATTGTGGCTTTGGTTAATCCCATGATGTCCCAGTGATGCGCGCCCCCTCGCTGGCATTCGACAACCAATAATCGTAATCAAAACACGGTACCCATGCGCTCGCGGTGCGCGAGAAGCTTGCGATCTAACTGGCGGATGACTTCGTCGGCCAGATGATCGATGTTCGGCGGCATATGACTTTCGGGTCGAGCCCCCGCCGTAGAATTTGAGTCATAACCTGCTTTTGCCTGTCGCGCCGCCGCAGTGTTTGCGGCAGGAGTGGTTGTCACAACGCTTGCCGGTTTTTGCAGCGTGATCGTTCTCGCCGCAAAGGTTGTGTCTTCGGTTCTGATGTTTCTGAACACGCGGTCCAGAGCCTCGCGAGACTCTCCCGTCACCAATTGCCGCCGAATAATCGCTGTCATGCTTTGGTCGAGAAACAGTCGTCGAAAAACGGTTGTGATCTGGTTTGTCTCGATCGCCTGGTATTTCCGCTCCGGCGCCTCTTCGCGTAACGAGGTTATTTTCTGTCCCACGCCATAAGGTTGCGATTCCAAGCGGTACGAATGCTCACGCGGCAGAGTGGCGCTCTGCGCCACCACCACGCCCATAATCTGCGCAATCGCCAGGTTAAGCCGTGGGGCAATCGAAATAGTCGTTTGCCTGGATAACAGGGAAGCTGGAGCGACAGACAAGGTAACTCGCGGAAAGAACTGCGTTACTTGATTTACCAGGTTCTCGAAGCCAGACAGGGATGGGGTTGCGGGTTTCCGCAGCTTCATGCCGACAAACTCGCCGCGCATTTGAATCGGTCTAAATCGCGCAATGATGCGCGCGGCCCAACTCGTCCAGCGATTTATTCGTAGTATGAAGGCTGGCGATTTTCGCCAGCGTAGTAGTTCTTGCAGCATAAGGGTCGGGATCCTCTGCGCTATCGATTCGAACTCAGCGACTCGCTTCATTCATACGCTGATTGATCACGGAGATTTCATTGACCCAGCGCCGGCGCTCCGAATGATCGAGATTCAACACCGCTTCCGGCTGCCAGTGGAAGTGATAGGCGACGAATGCTACCTCCTCATACAACTGCTTGAGGGGGTAGCCTAAAACCCCCCCGCGCCGCTCAGCTCCAACTCGTACTCGTGCTCGCATTTTGGACAGGCGGCGGCCACGCTCGCCTTGCCGTTGCGATTGATTCGATTGTAAAACTCCTGCAAATACGCCAGGTCCGCCGCGTACAAGCCCTCGATTACCTTGGGATTCACCTGACCCACCGATCCTAACTTGGTGATCACCCGCGCCAGCAGGATGACGATCAAATAAGCCTGGTTGTTCTGCACACGGGAATCGCGCAGGGGCAAAATCTCATCCGCCGCCGTCGCCAGCCGCATCGTCCCTTCCCGATGCAAAGAGCCCTCGCCATCGACATAGCCCAGCGGCAGGGTGAATTCATATTCGGTTTGAAACATCTTTCTCTCCTTGATTTCAAAGCCTTAGATTGCCTGGGCGATTGGCTCACGCACTCTCTCCAGCCCTTGATGCGCAATCTCCAGGGTTTCGATAGCAACGTCGTTTCCCTTCGCGGTCAAATCCGGTCCATCCCATTTGACCGGCCAGCCATCGTAAAAATTCCAGCGCGCTTTTTCATCGCCCTTCCCATCGAGCAGGATGACGCTGCCGTCTTTGCGGACGATCTTGCCGTTCACCACGTCGCGGTACCAGTCATATAACTCACTCGAAGTCGTCAATCCCCATTTCAGGGTGAGGTTGTTGTGCCTGGTACGACTGGCGAGTTTGTGGGAGGCCGTGTTGAGACCGCCTTCATTGATTTCGGTGACCTCAGTATTCGCTCCGAACCCGGAGCAATCCATGAAGCCGGCCTGAGTAATGCCGTCAATTTCCACGATGAAATTGAAATTACGCAGCGGATCCACACGCTCGCCGATCGCCATAGCTCACTCCTTTGTCTTATGCCAGCTCGATACCTTCGTGCGCGATTTCCAGCGTTTCGATGGCGACATCATTTCCTTTCGACGTGAAATCCGGCCCGTCCCACTTGGTCGGCCAGCCGTTTCTGAAATTCCAGCGCACTCTCTCCTGGCCCTGCGTGTCGAGCACAATGATGCTGCCATTCTTACGGACATCCATACCTTTAGTAATATCGCGATACCAGTCGTAGAGCTCCGTCGAATCGGTTAATCCCCATTTGAGCGTGATATTGTTGTATTTGGTCATACCCGGCAGTTTGCGCATGGTTATGGGATCGCGGCCGGGATTCTCGTTGCCTTCGCGATATTCGATGGGATCAGTGCTCGCTCCAAAACCGGAGCAATCCTGAAACCCCGCCTGCGTGATGCCGTCGATCTCCACCAGGAAATTGAAATTGCGAAAAGGATCGACCCGTTGACCTGTCGGCATTTTTTTCTCCTTTCAGATTTCAAAAATTACTCGTTATACCTTTATCAAGCCGAGGCGCCGGCGGATTGCGAGATGCGGAAGATGACAAATTCGGCCGGCTTCACCACCGCCACGCCGATTTCCGTAATCACTTGTCCGATTTCGCGCACTTCGGGTGGGTTGGTAGTTTCATCACATCTCACGAAGAAGGCTTCCTCAGGCGTATTGCCGAACAAGGCGCCGTCCCGCCAGACATTGGTCAGAAAGCCGGTCACACTGCGCCGGATTTTCTGCCACAGAGGCGGCGCGTTCGGCTCGAAGACGGCGAACTGAGTTCCTTCGTCGATTGACTCGCGCAGAAAAAGAAGCAACCGGCGGACATTGATGTATCTGAACTCGCCGTTGGCTTCGCCACCGAGCGTGCGCGCGCCCCACACTTTGATATTGCCGTTGAATCCACGAATGACATTGACGCCGGCGGGGTTCAGCCCCTCTTGCTCTCCTCGCGTTGTCTCATACTCCAGGCCAAGCGCGCCGCGCACAACTTCGTTGGCGGGCGCTTTGTGCACACCGCGCGTCGCATCCACCCGCGCATAGATGCCTGCGATGAATGCGCTCGGTGGCGCCAGAAGCTGAGCGCCGGGAACCGGCCTTCTGGCTTCAATCTCAGCAGGCGCCGGCGCCAGGGTTCGGTCAACGACCTGAATCCAGGGAAAATACAGCCCGGCGTAATCACTATTACCCAATGGTGGATTGCCTCCTTTTATTGGATTGACCTCAATGTCAATTGTTGTAATGCTTCCGTCTTCATTACTCACTCTCGCCCTTTGACCGTCGATAATCGCAAATCGATCTCCCAGATTTTCGCAGTGGGCGATGATCTCCGCTCGGACAGCCAAATCCAGCGCTCCTGGCGCGGCGACGAGAGCGATCTCGTCTCTTCTCGCCAGCTCCGTCAGCGCGGTTGTAATCGTTTGCAGATTTTCGACGCGCACGACCCAACAGCGCGTGCCGCCGTTCAAAAAAAAGCCGAATACGGAATGGGCAAGGATTCGATTACCCGCCTGAAAGTCGCCGAAGCTGTTCTTAAATTGGTCGAAATTTGTGACCAGGCGCGGCTCATTGACAGGGGCCGGATCGAGTCTTTCCGTATCGCTGCCCGGTCTCAGCGGCATTTGAAACCCTGCGCTTGCTACATCTACCGTGCCGATAAAAGCGGCCGTACTTGTACCAACGCCGGCGATAGGAGGCGCTCCGCGTTCTTCGAATACATAAACACCAGGAGCTTGAATAACTGGCATGGCTTTCTCCTTCCATTGAATCAACTACGAGTATTTGATTGTTACCAATCTACTGCGACAAACCCACATCGTATTCATTCGGACTGCCGCCTGGCGGAATCGGCACTCTGATGCTACGGGTTTGATCGGTAAAACCTTCCCGGCTTACCTCCAGCGTATAGATTCCTTCCGTAAGCCGAGTGAAACTGAACTGTCCCCGGTTATTTGTCGTTGCAAGCTGATCTCTTTCCGCCAGGCGGACCCGGGCGCCGGCGATCAGGTTCTGCGGGTTCGCGGCTTCGAAGATTCTGCCGCCGATCTGGAACCAACGCTGTAGCGATCCCGCCATATCTCTTTGTCTGAGCCTTATCTCTTTCATAACAACCGCGGCGCCCTCAATTGCACGAGTTGTGAAGAGCACGGGCGCGGTAACGACCAGATAGACAACCGGCTTCCAGCGCCACTCGACCGTTCCCCAGAACTCCGCCAGCTTGGAGAAGCCTGTCTCCGGTAGAATGGTTATGTGGAACTCCGCGTCGGCGACGGCCTCCGGGAAATCGGCAGGCAGGCCGGTTTCCCCATAGACTCGGCTGGGAATAATGGGTTCGTTGTCCATCAGTACGCGCGTGACATCGCTGAGTAACGCTATCTCGACCATCGCCGGCTCGATCGCCGGACTCGATGTTTGACCTAATGAAGCCGGATTCCAGGCCGAGATGAGATAGTGACAGTCGACATATCTAGGCGGAGGTATTTCTGTAAATCCGCCATTGCTACTCTCCCGAATCCGCTCGTTCGAACGCAACGTCCGATTCTCGCGCATGTCCGCCAGGTAGATATTCAGACCGTTCAGCGGACCACCTTCCCCTGTCAGATTGGCGACGTAGGTCCGCCAGCCCTGATCTGGCGGCTCAAAGCGCACCTGGTCTTCATCGCTCAGCGCCGCAATCTGAGCGGTTATGAGCCTTCGCAGGAGGTTGTTGATTTGGTTGATCAACTGTCAATCCTCATTTGATTTCTACCAGCGCCCCCTGTCTCCCCGGCTTGGCTTCACTAACGGTCTCGTACCTTACGCTTTACCCACTTTACTAGGAGTAATCGCTTTACCAGCCACTGGTTCTTCCTTGGCCAGATGGCGAAGAGTCGACATTGATCTGGCGACGTGAGACGCGGCCTTCATGAAAAGCATCTCTTATCCTCTCTTCGAGATCATGATCGCCCAGATCTAATCGCTTTTTGGAAATGGCGCTTTTAACGTGGTTGCTCCAATCTTCCTTTATCTCAGTCGGTTTAACATTGGGCTTTCCCTTCACAGTAGATGCAACATCAGTCACAATAATCTCAATCTTGCCATCCCCCCGTTCTCGTGCCGTAATAAAGTCCGGTCCTTCGACGAACGATCCGGTAGGTCCCTGAAGCCCAATCTCTTTCCTTTTAACTGTTGCTTCATCCCATGCTTGCCGCTCTGCAATCTCAGATCGAATAGTCTTATCTAACCCAACCTTTGTTTTGGCGGTTATTGGTGTCCCTCGAGAAGAGCCAAACCCCATTCTTTCAGCTTCACGGACCGCCTCCGGTGTTTTGAGCTTCCTTACTGGCGCTGAATATGCGCCTGTAGAAATTCGAATACCTGTTTGAGATGGTGGATTGGCAATTCCCACCCCTCCGAGACCTCTAATAGCTACCAGTTCAGGTGGCGGCTTAGCTGGTCTTGAGGTTGCGAACCGTCCTGCTCCCGGCTGTCCTTTCGGAATTTGTGGACGCTTAGGAGTAGTTCCAACTTGATGTCCTAAGCCCTCAGGCGACTTAGTAGATGAGGTTGTCGGAGGCGGCGCTTCGCTCTTAGAGGGGCTGCTTGGCGGATTGTTAGTCTGCTTTGCTGCGAGCGAGCCTTCTCCAGCCGGTGGTGGTACAGGAGGAGACTGATGACTGGGAGGAGCTTTCGGCGCAGTCGAAGCGCTTGTCGCATTTGATGACGGACTGGCTGCCGGTGTCTCCGGTTCTTCGCCGACAGAGACTGGTGAACGGCGGCGCGATTGTGTTGCCGGTCCGGCTCCTCTCAGTGAATAGATCATAAGAAGCTGAAACGCTAGTTCCATCCTTCCTGCCGGTGTGGTAGCGCGTTCTGCAAATTCTTCGAAACCAATCGCTAACGTCACCATACCATTCACCAGGAGCGCCTCGAAAACGGCGTACCATGCTTCGGGGTTGGTGGCAATCCGGGAGCCCAACAACCCCGCTGCCGCAGACGGGCTTCTCAAAAAAACAGGCGCAAGTCTCGCTAAGAATGATATTTCCGCTCCTGCGACCAACAGTACTTCAGCCGCGAATAGAGCCACAAATGGCGACGAAGCAGCGGCCAATAAAACCCCACCTTTGATCTCATTAGTTCGTTTTACAGAGCTGGCCAACTGAGCGGCCTCACTCGTGGGCTGATCCGAGAGTATTTCTAGATAGAGACGCGCGGACCCCACTTCTTTGATATTCCGCTTCCAATTCTCAATGTCCACGGGTTTCTCATCCTTAGCATGGCGGTGAGCTTGACTTAAAAGGAAGGTAACATTTCCCTTGGCTCTACCGATTAGGGCCTCTGCCTCTGTTCGGTTTCCTTCTAGCTGATCCCAATGCTTGTCAAAATTGTCTGAAGATACGATTTGCCGGAGCCATTTGTCACATTGTGTAAGAATACGAACGGCGGCCGAAAAATTTGGCGACTCGGCAGTGGCGTGCTCCATCGCAACACTTAGTTGAGTCAAAAACTCATCCACAGATTTAGGAGGATCTTCGCCGGTCAGACGGCGTTTCTTTTCTTCGCGTCGCAGCTTTCTCTCTTCGAGCCGTCGCTGTTTTCTTTCATTCAATCGTAGCCTTCTTTTCAGCGCAGGCGTGAATCTCTCTGAAATAAAAGAACGAACATTCTCTTTGTCCTTTTCGGTCTGTGCGTTTCTAAATGCGTCTTTCATATTTTTGTGGAGAGTCTCGAGTTCTTCCAGATCAAGGTGTATTAGCTCATCCACGGTTACTCTGCTACCTTCACCGTGCAGCACCAGAACGGTGATTTGAGTGACCCTGAAGGTTCGCCCCTCAGCTAATGCTTCGTCTAGCGGCATGCGCTGGATAATTGGCATGGCCTGTCCGTGCGCCTGCTGCCCTACATGCGCCAACTCATGCGCTAGAAGTCGTTGACCGGTGGTAGACGTCGGTTGGAACTCACCGGCGCCAAATACGATATCTGACCCCTGAGTGAATGCTCGAGCTCCAAGCACCCGTGCAAAAGTGTTTGCGCGTGGCCCGCTATGTATTCGAACCTGACTAAAATCCCGCTTAAACCTGAGCTCCATAAACGCACGCGCGTCTTCAGGGAGGGGCTCGCCTCCGTTGCGATTAAAGTCGCTTTTGGAGGCGTAAGCGCCATGTGCTAGTGGCGCGACCTGTTCAGTTGATCCCTTAGGTTGTACAAACTGAGTTTGTACAGTCGTCGCCGATTGCGCTTCATCGGCGCCTGCGCGATCCGGTATACGCATTACCTGATTCGCAATCCGATCGGCCTCCTGCTCGTCTTTGTCTCCCGGCTGACTTACTGTCAACTTGGCTTGAATCATTCCCGGCTTGGCGCCATCGGATTGCAACAACCGCCCAACCCCCTGGTTGCCAATCGCGCTGTGGAGAGCAAGCATCTCTGTTTCCGGCCCAAAGGGAAGAGGCTGGTATTCCCCGCCTGGCGAGCGACCGTTCGCTCGCTCGTTGCCTTTGTCATTTGCCGATTTTTTCGAGATGTCCTTATCCATTCACTGCTTCTCCAACGGCGCTCGGCCCTTTTACTTTTTCCAAACACAACTGCCGGTCAGGTCCCATGATTTCTGCGCCCTGCCAACTCCGCCTCGCCGAGCGATTTCCCCATTTTCTGGTATTCACGCCGGATGGCCTGCAGCACGTGTGGCAGATTCACGGCGCCGCCGTTTTCGGCCGCCAAAAAGGCCGCCGCCAGCGCGGCGTTCTTGATGCCGCCGCCGCTCAATTTGAATTGCCTCGCCAGGAATGCCAGGTCCAGGTCCTCCGCGATCGGTGTGGCGGAGGGCCAAATGCCCTGCCAGATTCGCAGGCGATTGGCCTCGTCAGGAAAAGGGAATCGCACGGTGAAGGCCAACCGGCGGACGAAGGCTTCATCCAGGTTCTGACTCAGGTTGGTGGCCAGGATGGCGACGCCCTGGTACTGCTCCATCTTTTGCAGCAAATATGAAATCTCTATGTTGGCGTAACGGTCGTGCGAGTCGCGCACCTCGCTGCGCTTGCCGAAGAGCGCATCGGCTTCGTCGAAAAACAGGATGGCATTGGAGCGCTCGGCGGCGGTGAAAATGCGATCTAGATTCTTTTCGGTCTCGCCGATGTATTTGCTCACCACGCCGGCGAGATCGATTTTGTACAGGTCGAGGCGCAATTCGTTGGCGATAACCTCGGCCGCCATGGTCTTGCCTGCGCCCGAAGGCCCGGCGAACAGGGCATTGACCCCGAGACCTTGCGAAAGCTTGCTGGCAAAGCCCCAATCGCCCAGCACACGGCGCCGATGGCGAACGCGTTGGCAAATCTCGCGCAATTGGGTCAGGGCTTCTTCAGGCAGGACGATGTCCTGCCAGGAGTAAACGGGCTGAACTTTTTGCGCCAGCCGTCCCAGGTCCGGCTGCGATTGCAAGCGGCAGGCGGCCATCAGATCGTCGAGTTCCACCAGGCCGCTGGCCGAATCGCGCGCGAGGCTTTGCGATTCGGCCATATTCGCGGCGCGAGCGATCTGGCCTCCGGTCAGGTCGAAGCGCGCGACCAGGGCTTCGATGTCGACGCCGTCTTCCATCAAGCCATCGAGGCGCCGCTCCCACAGCTCTGTTTGCGCGGCGTAATCAGGCGGCGGAATATGCGCTTCAAATACTGGCAGCAGATCACACCATTCGGCGGGCAACGGCCTTTCGCTTCCCAGGAATAACAGCCAGCCCATTTCCTGCGCGTGGCGCGCGAATTGACAGAACAGCGCATGATGCTCGGAAACGCCTCTATCAAACGCCTCGATATCGTCGAAATAGAGGGCGCACGTCTGCAATAGACTTTCGCGAAATATCAGCCGGATTTTTTCATTGAAGTCGACGCCGGAATGCAGCAGCGCGCGCATGTCCACGACCGCCAGCGCCGCCCCCACGGCGCCACACAAAGTTCGCGCCAGCGTTTTTTTGCCCACCCCGGAACTGCCCCGAAGGTGGATCGCCTTTCTGTCATCGAATTCGATCTCGAAAACCATCCGCATGATTCTTTGCAGATGGGTATACAATTCCTCCGTGACCACGACCTCTTCCCGGGCCAGCGGCGACATCACGGACATATAAGGCAGAACCCGCGAGTCCAAAGTCTGATTGCCAAGGACGTATTGCAAGATTCGCATGTCGGCGCGGAAGAATCGCTGCCCGGCTGAAAGGCCGGTCCCGTTTTCCACGCTTTCAATCAGGCGATATTGCTGTAATGGGGCCGTGGCGTCGAAGCAGGGCAATAGCTCGATTCTTTCTTCAACCGTTCGACTGAGCAGTCCGAGGATCAAGTCGACGCTCGGCGCTTTCTTGCTGAAATCGTTCTGCAAATAGGCGTACAGTTTTTCATAACGAGCGTCGATTTGGGGCGCCAAACAGATTACCAGAGCCTGGGTTTCAAACTCGGTCAAATGGAAGCTATGAGCGAGTTGCGGCAACGGCGGAAGACTGCCGGCGCCGCGAGCGGTTTTAACCCGCCGGGCAAGTTCGCCGCGGATGCCCTCGGCCTGCCGCAGCAGGTATTGGATCGACTCGGCTTGTCCGGATTCTGGCGTCGCCTCTTCGTTATCGAATACATCATTCGCGAGCAGCGCATCGACTTCTTCATCAGGAATGAGGAACCGGCGGAAATCCTTGAGACTTTCGTAAAAGCTCGCTTGCCGCAATCGCAAGACGTGCGCCGCCAGCAGGCGATTTAGCCAGCGCAGCTCGCCGACGAGATGGGACCCGGCGTCGGGATAACCATCGTCGGCTGTCTGAGTCAGTTCTGTCTCCCTTACTTGTTCCATTTAACGATCATTCGATTCGGTTACGGCGAGCGCACAGCGCGTTCACGCGTTCCGCGAGCAGTTTCACATCATAGGGATCCGAAAAATAATCTTTTGCGCCCTCTTTGAAGGCCGACGCGATCTGCTCTTGCGTCAAACCGCCGTTGACCAGGACGATGACTAATTCCGGAAAATGGCTTTTGAGCCAGGGAACGAGTCGCAACCCGCAGTCAAGATTCCCGCTGCAATCCAGAACGACCATATCAGTCCCCGGCAGAATCGCGCTGAGCGAAAGTAGATGAATGCTTTCAACCAGGGTGATGAGATGCTGCGATTTGAGCGTTTGTATCAGAGAGAGATCGTTACTCACCCTGGCCCCGGCAAGGCAGATGTGAAATACCTGTTCATCAGTGTGCGCCATCGTCGAGTTCCTCGTAGCTGGATAGTTTCTCGTCGTGACAGCTTCAGGTATCGCAAAACCTGGGCCGGAAAGAGCGATCCGCCGAAATCCGGCGGACAAAACCCCCGCCGCGATCAACAGTGTCAGAGAGATAGGTTCGCTGAATAATTTTTCGATCGGGAGCAGCGGGCGGTAGCCGCAGAAAAACAAGGAAGAGAAGTGATGGAAACCCTGAAGTCTGCTTCAGGGTATCTCTCAGTTAGCGTCAGGCCATTTGCGCTCTCCACACTATGGCGATTTGCAAATGCATGTACGATACGGTACGGGGAGCGTCAGCGACCTGAGCATTGATCATGTGACCGCATGGTCTATGCTCAGGTCGCTGACGCTCCCCGTACCATACCGGAGATCGCGCCACTTTCCCGTACACGCAATCGCAAACCGATCTAAGCTTGAGCGCGATAACTTTTGCCGGAGATGCCGTATTTCCGCAATTTTTCGTGGAAGATGCGCTCACTCAAACCGGCGCGCTGGGCGGCGCGGCTGACAATCCCGCCGCAGTCTGCTAGAACCGCTGTCAGGTAATCGCGCTCAAATTCCTCAACCGCTCGCGCTTTCGCCTGATGAAACGTGTTGCAATGTCCGTCTGCGGAATGGCGTTTTTTCGCCAATAGCTCCGGAGGGAGTTGTTGAAGGGTAATAGAACCCTCGCCCGCCAGAATCGCGGCGCCACGCAGAATGTTTTCCAGCTCTCGCACATTGCCCGGGTAGTCGTGCTGCAACAATATATTTTCGGCCTCCGGGCTGATTTCGAGATCGGGCTTGTGATATGCCTTTCTGAGGCGGTCGAGAAAGTGGTCGATCAGGAGTGGAATGTCGCGTCTGCGCTCTCGCAAGGGCGGCAGCAGCAATCGGATGATGTTCAGCCGGTAGTAGAGATCCGCGCGGAATTGCCTGGCGGTTACCAACTCTTGCAAATCTCGATTTGTGGCGGCGACTACCCGAGTCTCACAGTAACAGTTTCCCGCATACCCGACCGGCGAATACTCGCCTGATTGCAGAATCCTGAGCAGCTTGACCTGTAGCGCCTGGCTCATTTCACTGACCTCATCCAGAAAAATCGTGCCTTTGTCCGCGGCCTCAAACTTGCCGATTTTTCGGGTTATGGCGCCGGTGAATGCGCCTTTGGCGTGGCCGAACAGTTCGGATTCCTGCAGGCTCTCGGCAATGGCGCCGCAATTGACGGCTATGAACGGCGAGCGGCGACGGGAGCTTTGTTCGTGAAGGTAGCGCGCGATGAGCTCTTTTCCGGTTCCGCTTTCCCCCGTGATCAGCACAGTAGCGTCCGTGTCGGCGATCTGTGTCGCCAGGTTCAACAACTTTAGAACCTCGGGCTCCTTGCCAACGAAGGGTGGCGCCATGGATGTGAGTGTATCCGGGATTTCAATAGCGGACGGTCGCCGATGCTTGCCATTGTGTTCGGTGGCGAGGGTAGGATACTGGTTGAAGAAATTCATGTCCTCTCCCTTCTGGTTTGCGGGTCCGGATCATTTTATTCGCCTCGGCTGGCGTCGCGCTCCGGTTGTGAATGGTGATGTGATAGTTCTGATCCACTGAGCAGATTCATCTTGAGGACTTTCATATTATTGTTACTCCCGTCTGACCGCTGAAGTAGGCGCCTGGAGCAAATGGCTTTACGAATAATCTCTCGCCATTGAATAACGCGACGGTTAGGAGTAAAAACTGGCAGGCTGAAAAATTAATTGCGATCCGGCGGTACTGTGTACCGTACCGCGTTTCCGATTTATGAATACGCCTCCCCCAAATGAGATAACCGAGCGGCTGATCGCCTGGGGCGCCGGCGACAGGGCGGCGCTCGATCAACTCCTTCCCATTGTTTACCAGGAGTTGCGGCGAATGGCCGGCAACTACCTGCGCCGGGAAAACCCGGGACACACGCTGCAGCCCACCGCTCTGGTTCACGAAGCCTGGCTGCGGCTGGTCGACCAGACACGAGTCAATTGGCGAAACCGCGCGCAGTTTTTCGGCGTGGCCGCGCAACTGATGCGACGAATTCTGGTCGATCACGCCAAAACGAAACATCGGGAAAAGCGCGGCGGCGACGCCGTCAAATT
>Ga0209382_10003762_pt1 | contig 20801 bp, 17 predicted proteins | sample SoiMetdeltSBSDD5_FD_187599 | JGI IMG/M metagenome (GOLD analysis project Ga0209382, IMG submission 187599) | Bulk soil microbial communities from a Populus tree surrounding site in Tennessee, USA - Soil MetaG P. deltoides SBSDD5 (SPAdes) (version 2) | ecosystem: Environmental > Terrestrial >... | reverse complement strand
GAGCAGGCGATCGGCGAGGCCGCCGCCGAGGTCGGGCCGGTCGACGTGCTGTTCAACTGCGCCGGATTCGTGCACCACGGCACGATCCTCGACTGCGCGCCCCGGGACTGGGATTTCAGCTTCAACCTCAACGTGAAGTCCATGTACCTGGTGACGCGCGCCTTCCTGCCCGGCATGCTGCGGCAGGGGGCGGGCTCGATCATCAACATGTCCTCCATCGCCTCCAGCGTGAAGGGGCTGCCCAACCGCTTCGTCTACGGCGCGACCAAGGCCGCGGTGGTCGGCCTCACCAAGGCGATCGCCGCCGACTATGTGAAGCAGGGCATCCGCTGCAACTGCATCGGGCCCGGCACCGTGGACACGCCTTCGCTGCAGGGCCGCATCAACGCCTTCGCCGACCCGGCGCAGGCGCGGAAGGATTTCATCGCCCGCCAGCCGATGGGGCGCCTCGGCAGCGTGGAGGACATCACGGGGATCCTGGTGTTCCTCGCCTCGGACGAGTCGCTGTTCGCCACGGGCAACATGTATTCGATCGACGGAGGAATGACCATATGAAGCTGTGTCGCTACGGCAGGGACGGGTTCGAGAAGCCCGGCATGATCGACGCCGAGGGCAAGCTGCGCGACCTGTCCAAGGTGGTGGACGGCATCGGCCCGAACGAGATTTCGCCGCGCGGACTGACGATGCTTTCCAAGGTGAGGCCCGAGTCGCTGCCGGTGGTGTCGAACCAGCCGCGCTTCGGCGTGCCCTACGTCGGCATCGGCAAGTTTATCGCCATCGGGCTGAACTACAGCGACCATGCCCGGGAGGCGGGCATGGCGATCCCCACCGAGCCGATCGTGTTCTCCAAGGCCACCAGCTGCATCAGCGGTCCGAACGACGACATCCTCCAGCCCAGGGGCTCGACCAAGCTCGACTGGGAGCTCGAGCTCGGCGTGGTGATCGGCACGAAGGCGCAGTACGTCGCGGTGGACCAGGCGCTGGAGCACGTCGCCGGCTATTGCGTGGTCAACGACGTCTCCGAGCGCGCCTTCCAGATGGCCACCAGCCAGTGGGACAAGGGCAAGGGCTTCGACACCGCGGGGCCGATCGGGCCCTGGCTGGTGACGACCGACGAAATCCGCGACCCGCAGAAGCTGGATATGTGGCTGGACCTCAACGGCAAGCGCATGCAGTCGGGCAACACGCGCACCATGATCTTCAGCGTGGCGCAGATCGTGTCGCACGTCAGCCAGTACATGACCCTGCTCCCCGGGGACATCATCACCACCGGGACGCCGCCGGGCGTCGGCATGGGGATCAAGCCCAATCCGGTATTCCTCAAGCCGGGGGATGTGCTCACCCTCGGCATCAAGGGCCTGGGCGAGCAGAAGCAGAAAGTGCTCGCCCACCCCGGCTAGAACATCGAGCTGGAGAATCCGCCGTCCACCGGCAGCGCGGTGCCGGTGACGAAATCGCTCGCGCGGCTGCAGAAGAACACCGCGCTGCCGGCCAGGTCGGCCGGCTCCCCCCAGCGCCGCGCCGGGGTGCGCGACACCACGCGCTCGCTCATGCCGGGGATGTTGCGGCGCGCCCCCTGCGTCAGTTCGGTGTCGATGAAACCCGGCAGGATGCTGTTGACCTGGATGTTGTCCTTCGCCCAGGCCGCCGCCAGGCTCTTGGTCAACTGCACCACCGCGCCCTTGGTGGCCGCGTACACCGGCCCGAGGTCGAAGCCGAAGATGCTGGTCATCGAGCCGATGGTGACGATCTTGCCGCCGCCGCGGCGCTTGAATTCCGGGTAGGCGGCCTGGCAGCACGCGAACACGCTGGTGAGGTTGGTGTCCACGATCTGGTGCCACTCGCCGCCGCTGTAGTCCTGCGGCGGCTTGCGGATGTTGATGCCGGCATTGGCCACCAGGATGTCCAGGCCGCCGAAGGCCCGCACCGTGTCGGCGACCATGCGCCGCACCTGCGCCGCGTCGTTGACGTCGGCCACCAGGCCGATCGCCCCGCCGCCGAGCGCGGCGAGCGCCGCCGAGTTCTTCGCCTGGTTGCGCCCGGCGATCGCCACCGCCGCGCCCGCCTGCGCGAGGCCCCTGGCGATGCCCAGGCCGATGCCCCCGTTGCCGCCGGTGACCAGAGCCACCTTGCCTTTGAGATCAAAGGGATTCATGCGGAAAGTGTAATGGGGTAAGCTAGGCCACAGCAATCGCCGCCATGGACAGCCTGCGCATCAACCCCGACCGGCTTTGGAGCTCGCTCATGGAGCTGGCGCAGATCGGCGCCACGCCCAAGGGCGGGGTCAGGCGCCTCACGCTTACCGACGAGGACCGCCGCGCGCGCGACCTGTTCGCGCGCTGGGGGCGGGAAGCCGGACTCGCCGTGGAAGTCGACGGCATCGGCAACATCTTCGCGCGGCGCGCCGGCACCGATGCCTCGCTGCCGCCGGTCGCCATGGGCAGCCACCTGGATTCGCAGCCCTCGGGCGGCAAATTCGACGGCGCCTACGGCGTGATGGCAGGCCTTGAAGTGCTGCGCAGCCTGAACGACGCCGGCGTGCGCACGCGCGCGCCGCTGGAAGTCGTGTCGTGGACCAACGAGGAGGGCTCGCGCTTCACGCCGGTGCTGATGGGCTCGGGCGTGTTCGCCGGCCTGTTCACGCTGGAGCATGCGCGCGCGCAGAGGGACCTGGACGGCGTCACGGTCGGCGCAGCGCTGGACGGGATCGGCTACGCCGGCAGCGCCCGCGCGCACCGGCTCGGCGCCTACTTCGAGGCGCATATCGAGCAGGGCCCGGTGCTGGAGAACGAAGGCAAGACCATCGGCGTGGTGCAGGGCACTCTCGGCCAGCGCTGGTACGACGTCACGGTCACCGGCCAGGACGCGCATGCCGGGCCGACGCCGATGGAGCTGCGCCAGGACGCGCTGATCGGCGCCAGCCGCCTGGTGCTCGAGGTGAACCGCATCGCGCGCGAGTTTCCGGATTACGCGCGCGGCACGGTGGGCTTCCTGCAGGTGAAACCCAATTCGCGGAACGTGATTCCCGGCGAGGTGCGCACGTCGGTGGATTTCAGGAACGCCAAGCCCGCCACGCTGGATGCGATGTGCGAGGAACTCGCGCGCTCGGCGCGGCGCATCGAGGCGGAATGCCGGGTGCGGATCGAGCTGCGCGAGATCGTGCACTTCGAGGCCTGCGCGTTCGACCCGGCGCTGGTGGGCCGCGTGCGCGCCGCGGCTGCGGCGCTCGGCCACCCGCACCGCGACATCGTCAGCGGCGCCGGACACGACGCGGTGTCGGTCGCGCGCGTTGCGCCCGCGGCCATGGTGTTCGTGCCCTGCGCCGGGGGCTTGAGCCACAACGAGATCGAAAGCGCCACGCCCGCGGACCTCGCCGCGGGCTGCAACGTGCTGCTGCACGCGGCGCTGAAGACCGCCGGCGTCGCCGCCGCCGCGTCCCGCGCCGCCGCCTAGGAGACCGCCATGAACGACCGCGCCAACCTTCCCACGCTGGAAAATTCGGCGTTCTTCATGCCGTTCAGCATGAACCGGCAGTTCAAGAAGGCGCCGCGCCTGCTCGCGCGCGCCGCGGGCGTGCACTATTACACCCCGGAGGGCAGGAAGCTCATCGACGGCACCTCCGGCCTGTGGTGCGTGAACGCGGGCCATTGCCGCGAGAAGATCGTCAGCGCGGTGCAGAAGCAGGTGGCCGAGCTCGATTTCGCCCCGGCGTTCCAGATGGGGCATCCGCTGGCGTTCGAGTTCGCCGACCGCATCGCGGCGCTCGCGCCGGGCGACCTGAAGCGCGTGTTCTTCACCAACTCGGGCTCCGAATCGGTGGACACCGCGCTCAAGCTCGCGCTCGCCTACCACCGTGCGCGCGGCGAGGGACAGCGCGTGCGCCTGATCGGGCGCGAGCGCGGCTACCACGGGGTCAATTTCGGCGGCACGGCGGTGGGCGGCATGGTCGGCAACCGCAAGATCTTCGGCGCGCTGGTGTCCGGCGTGGACCACATCCGGCATACGCACGACCTGGAGAAGAACGCGTTTTCGCGCGGCCAGCCGGCGCACGGCGCCGAGCTCGCCGACGACCTGCAGCGCCTGTGCGCGCTGCACGACGCCTCCACCATCGCCGCGGTGATCGTCGAGCCGGTGGCCTGCTCGGGCGGCGTGCTGGTGCCGCCGGTCGGCTACCTCGAGCGGCTGCGCGCGATCTGCGACCAGCACGGCATCCTGCTGATCTTCGACGAGGTGATCACCGCCTGGGGACGCCTGGGCAAGCCCTTCGGCGCGCAGCATTTCGGCGTGCTGCCCGACCTCATCACCACCGCCAAGGGAATCACCAACGGCACCGTGCCGATGGGCGCGGTGTTCATGCGCGAGCGCATCTACCAGGCGTTCATGGGCGGGCCGGAGAACGCGATCGAGATGCCGCACGGCTACACCTATTCGTCGCACCCGCTCGCCTGCGCGGCGGGCCTCGCCACCATGCAGGTGTACGAGGAGGAGGGGCTGCTGACGCGCGCGGCGGAGCTCGCGCCCTACTGGGAGGCGCAGGCGCACGCGCTCAAGGGCCTGCCCAACGTCATCGACATCCGCAATATCGGTCTGATCGCGGCGATCGAGCTCGCGCCGCGCGCCGGCGCGCCCGGCATGCGCGCGCTCGACGCGCACATCAAGGCCTTCGAGAAGGGCGCCTACATCCGCGTCGCCGGCGATATCATCGCGCTCGCGCCGCCGCTCATCATCCGCAAGGAAGAGATCGACCAGCTGTTCGACATCGTGCGCAGCGTGCTGCAGACGACCAACTGAGGGCACCGGGGAGACTGACCATGTTCGGCTTTGGCAAGAAGAAGGACGCGGCGCAGGCGGAAGCCCCCGCGCCGGCGCAGGAAGCGCCTGCCGCCGGGTCCAAGCGGCGCACGGCGATGCTGGGCGGCCTGGCGGCGGTGCTCGTCGCCGGTGCGGCCGCCTACCTGTACCTGCCGGACCTGCTCAACGAGACGCCGCCGCCGGCTCCCAAGCCCGCGGCGGTCGCCAAGGCGCCGGCTGCCAAGCCTGCGGCGGCCGCTCCGGCGGTCAAGCCTGAGGCGGCAGCCGAAGCGGTGAAGCCTGCGGCGGTGGCCGAGGCGCCCAAGCCTGTGGCCGCGCCTGTCGCGGTCGCCAAGCCCGCCGCGGCCGCAGCGCCGGCGCTGGCCCCCGAGCCGAAACTGGCGCCGGTGGCGGCGCCCGAGCTGACACCCCTGGCGCAAACGCCGGCGGTCGCCGCAAAGTCGAAGCCCAAGCCCGCCGCCGTTGCGGAGGCGCCAAAACCGGAGCCCAAACCGGCAGCCGTTGCGGAGCCCAAGTTGGGGCTCGCGGTGGTCCCGGCGCTGGAACCAGTGGCCTCGACCTCGGGCTCGACCCTCAAGTACAACGACGTGATGACGGCGGTGCTGTACCGGGACCGCGAGGCCGTCATCCAGCTGCTCGACCTGGGGCGCTGGCCGGACAAGCGCGACTCCAAGGGCTATACGCCGCTGATGGCGGCGGTGCACAACCAGGACTACAGCATGGTGCAGCTGCTGCTCGAACGCGGCGCCGACCCGAGCGCCCAGGCCCCGGGCGGGGCGATCGCCCTCGACATGGCGCGCCAAGCCGGCGACGGCGCCATCGAGTCGCTGCTGCTGAAGTTCAGCCCGCGCTAGGGCGGCGGGCTACTTCGCCGCGGCGCGCACCACGCCGAGGCGCCTGCCGCGCGTCTGCTGCTTGAGCCGCGGCGAGGTCACCAGGTCGCGCACGTAGTTGGGCAGGGCGAACACGCCCTCGTGGGTTTCGCCGTTGTAGTAGCGCAGGTCGCCCATCTTGCGCTGCTCGATCCTGCGGTCGATCTCGTCGGCCGTATAGGCCTTCGGGTCGAGCTTGTCCGAGCACACCGCCATCGCCCACAGCGAGCCATACAGCGGGATGTACATGGTGTAGGGCCGCACGATGCGGAAGATGCCGTTCAGCCGCTGGGCGAGCTCGCCCACCCGCTCGGGCCGCGCCACCGGCGAACCGATATGCAGCACCAGCGCGCCGCCCGGCGCGAGCGCATGCCGGCACTGCTGGAAGAACTCGGTGGAGTACAGCGGCTCGGCGGGCCCCATCGGGTCGTTCAGGTCGAGCGCGATCAGGTCGAAGCGCTCCTGCGTCTCGCGCACGAACTTCATGCCGTCGCCCACCAGCACCCGCAGCCGGGGGCTGTCGAAGGCGCCCCGGTGCACGGCCTGGAAGTGCTCCTTGGCCACCTGGATGACGTCCGGGTCGATCTCGCACATGGTGACCTGCTCCACCGAGGCGTGCTTCAGCGCCTCCTCCGAGGAGCCGCCGTCGCCGCCGCCGATGATCAGCACCTTCTTCGGCGCCGGGTGCGCGGTGAGCGCCGGGTGGATCAGGTTCTCGTGGTAGACGAACTCCTCCTTCTCGGAGGTCATGTTGAAGCCGTCGAGCCGGAAGATCTTGCCGTACTGCGGCGTGTCGTAGATCTGCATGCGCTGGAAGGGCGTGCGCCACTCGCCCACCTGGCGCGTCGCCTTGATGTAGAAGCCGGTGGCGTCGTTGAGCGGCTCCATCAGCAGGTGCCCGCCGCGCTCCACCTCGTGGCGCGCGCACTCGGCCGGCTGGAAGTAGGCGAGGATCGCCTCGAACAGCTTCCTCGCCTTGTGGCTGTTGTCGTCGCTGTAGTTGCAGACGTAGACGTCGAGCGTCAGCCCCTGCTTCTCGGGCCAGGTGTGGATGGCGAGGTGCGACTCCGCCAGCACCACGGTGCCGGTGAAGCCGGAGCCCTCGAACTGGTGGAAGGTCGCGTCCATCGTCGTCAGCCCGGCGGCCGAGACGAACTCCAGGCACTTGGACCGGAAGCCCGCGCCGTCGAGCAGCAGCTGCGGGTCGCAGCGACAACCGCCCAGATCACCGATCAGATGCAGACCGTTCATGTTCCTGCTCCCCGAAAAACGAGAAGGCGCAGCCCTGCACGTGTTCCAGGCTGCGCCCTCGCGTCACCGCCTTGCGGCGTAAAACCGAGTACTTGAGTTTTGTTCAATTCGTGCAATACCCCTCTTGGGCCGCCCCGCACTTACGCATGCGAAGCTAAGCGCCGGTTTCAAATTTGCGCCGGATCTCCAACGACACTGCGTCGATCAGGCGCCGCGCGATCGAGATTCTGCTTGGAAGTTTCGGCAATTGCAATACGTCGAACCAATCGGCGGACTCGATCTCGCCTTCCTGCGCGCGGATCTCGCCGCCGCTCCACTCGCAGACGAAGGCGATCATCAAGCTGTGGGGAAAAGGCCACGGTTGGCTCGCGAAGTAGACGAGGTTGGCGACGCCCACGCCGACCTCCTCCAGCACCTCGCGCGCGACGCACTGCTCGAGCGTCTCGCCGGGCTCGACGAAGCCGGCCAGCGCGCTGTACATGCCCGCCGGGAAATGCGGGCTGCGCCCGAGCAGGAGCTCGCGCCCGCGCGTCACCAGCGCCATCACCGCCGGCGCCACGCGCGGATAGGCGGCGAGCTTGCAGGCCGGGCAAACGCGCACTCTCTCCTCTGATTTCGGCGCGGTGGGCGCGCCGCAGCGGCCGCAATACTGGTGGCAGCGGTCCCACTCCAGCAGCTGCAGGGCGCGGCCGGCGAGCGCGAAGTGCGCGTCGTCCAGCACCGAGAACAGGGCGCGCAGCCCGACCCAGCCGTGACCCGGCGGCGCCTGCGCCGTGCCGACCTCGGCGGCCCAGCAGTCGGTGCCCGCCAGACCCCCTAGATATAGGGTTCGGACAGGTTCGGACCACAAGGGGTTGTTGTTTTTTAGCAACGGCAGCCTGGCCCAGCTCGGCCGCTCGCGTACCCGCGGGTCGTCGCCGGGGCGCGGATCGGCGGGCCCGACCTCCACCAGCAGCTGGTCGCCGCGGAACACGAACCACAGTCCCGCGCCCGCGCCCGCGCCGCTCACGCGGTGCGCGTAATCCGTCGGACTGGAGAAGGGAAGCTCGCGCATGGCGCCGAGTATAATTCCCGCTCCCCATGATTCCGCCAGCGTCCGATCGCGAGCTCGCCGACGCCATCCGCGCGCTCGCGATGGACGCCGTGGAAGCCGCCAAGTCGGGGCATCCCGGCATGCCGATGGGCATGGCGGAGATCGCGGTGGCCCTGTGGGGCCGCCACCTGAGGCACAACCCGGCGAATCCCGCCTGGGCCAACCGCGACCGCTTCGTGCTGTCGAACGGCCACGGCTCGATGCTGCTCTACGCGCTGCTGCACCTCACCGGCTACGAGCTGCCGCTGGCCGAGCTGAAGCGCTTCCGCCAGCTGGGCTCGAAGACGCCCGGCCATCCCGAACTCGGCTGCGCGCCGGGCGTGGAGACCACCACCGGGCCGCTCGGCCAGGGGATCTCCAACGCCGTCGGCATGGCGCTCGCCGAGCGGCTGCTGGCGTCCGCGTTCAACCGGCCCGGCTTCGACCTGGTGGACCACCACACCTACGTGTTCCTCGGCGACGGCTGCATGATGGAAGGCGTGTCGCACGAGGCCTGCGCGCTCGCCGGCACGCTCGGCCTGGGCAAGCTGATCGCCGTCTACGACGACAACGGCATCTCCATCGACTCCGACAAGGGGCAGATCCGGCAGTGGTACACCGACGACGTGCCCAAGCGCTTCGCCGCGTACGGCTGGCAGGTGATCGCCGGGGTGGACGGGCACGACGTCGAGGCGGTGGACCGCGCGCTGAAGAAGGCCAGGCGCGAAAGATCGCGCCCGAGCCTGATCTGCGCGAAGACCGTGATCGCCAAGGGCGCGCCCACCAAGGCCAATACCGGCGCCGCGCACGGCGCGCCGCTGGGCGACAGGGAGATCGCGGCGACGCGCGAGGCGCTGGGCTGGAAGCACCCGCCGTTCGAGATCCCGCAGAACGTCTACGCCGGCTGGGACGCGAGAAAGCGCGGCAAGCTCGCCGAGCGGCGCTGGACCAAGCTGCTCGCGGCGTACGAGGCGCAGCATCCCGCCGAGGCGGCGGAGTTCAGGCGGCGCAGCGCGGGCCGCTTGCCCGCCGGATTCGCCGACACGGCGCGTGCGCTGCTCGCCGAGGCGGAGCACAAGGGCGAAAGCATCGCCACGCGCAAGGCCTCCCAGAACGCGCTTGAGGTCCTGTTGCCTGCGCTGCCGGAGCTGGTGGGCGGCTCGGCGGACCTGACTGGCTCGAATTTGACCATGGTGAAATCCTCCACGGTGATCGGCCGAGACACTGGCGGCAACTACCTCTTCTACGGCGTGCGCGAATTCGGCATGGGCGCGGTGATGAACGGGCTGGCACTGCACGGCGGGTTCATTCCCTACGGCGGGACGTTCCTCGTGTTCTCGGACTACGCGCGCAATTCGCTGCGCATGGCCGCGCTGATGCGGCTGCGCACGGTGTACGTGTTCACGCACGACTCCATCGGGCTGGGCGAGGACGGCCCCACGCACCAGCCCGTCGAGCACGCCGCGAGCCTGCGCCTGATTCCCAATCTCGACGTCTGGCGCCCCTGCGACGCGGCGGAGACGGCGGCGGCCTGGGCGGCGGCGATCGAGCGCAACGACGGCCCCTCGGCGCTGCTGCTCACGCGCCAGAACGTGCCGCACGCCAGGCGCGAATCGCCGGAGGGCATCCGCCGCGGCGGCTACGTGCTCTCGGATGCGCCCTGGGCCAGGGCGGTCCTGATCGCCACCGGCTCGGAGGTCGCGCTCGCGCTCGCGGCGCAGAAGCTGCTCGACTTCCCGGTGCGCGTGGTGTCCATGCCCTCGACCACGGTGTTCGACCGCCAGGACGAGGCCTACCGCGAATCGGTATTGCCGCGCGGGCTGCCGCGCGTCGCCGTGGAGGCGGGCGTGACCGCCTTCTGGCGCAAGTACGTCGGCCTGGAGGGCGCGGTGGTCGGCATCGACCGCTTCGGCGAGTCGGCGCCGGCGGGGGAACTATTCAGGCACTTCGAATTCACACCGGAGCGGGTGGAGCGGGCCGTGAGGAGCGTCGTCAAATGACCATCAAAGTCGCCATCAACGGCTTCGGCCGCATCGGCAGGAACGTCCTGCGCGCCTACTACGAGGGCGGGAAAAAACAGGGCCTGCAGTTCGTCGCCATCAACGACCTGGGCGACGCCGCCACCAACGCGCACCTGCTCAAGTACGACACGGCGCACGGCCGCTTCCCGGGCAAAGTGGCCGTGGAGGGCGACGTCATCGTCGTCGAAGGCGACAAGCTGAAGGTACTGGCCGAGCGCGACCCGGCAAAGCTCCCCTGGAAGGCGCTGGGCGTGGACGTGGTGATGGAGTGCACGGGCCTCTTTACCGGCAAGGCGAAGGGCGGCGCGAGCCATCTTGCCGCGGGCGCGAAGAAGGTGATCATCTCGGCGCCGGGCGACAAGGACGTGGACCGCACGGTGGTGTACGGCGTGAACCACCAGTCGCTGAAAGCCGCGGACACGGTGATCTCCAACGCCTCCTGCACCACCAACTGCCTGGCGCCGCTGGTGAAGGCGCTCGACGAGCGCATCGGCGTGGTGTCGGGGCTGATGAACACCATCCACTCCTTCACCAACGACCAGGTGCTGACCGACGTGTTCCACAAGGACCTGCGGCGCGCGCGCTCGGCCACCCACAACATGATCCCGACCAAGACCGGCGCCGCGGCGGCCGTCGGCCTGGTGCTGCCGCACCTGAACGGCAAGCTGGACGGTTTTTCCATCCGCGTGCCGACGATCAACGTGTCGATCGTGGACCTGTCCTTCGTCGCGAAGAAGGCGACGACGGTGGAGGAAGTGAACCAGGCCGTGAAGCAGGCCTCGGAAACCGACCTGAAGGGAGTGCTGGAGGTCAGCACCGAGCCCCTGGTGTCCTCCGACTTCAACCACAACCCGGCGAGCTCGGTGTTCGACGCGACGCTGACCCGCGTCTCGGGCGGCACGCTGGTCAAGGTGTGTTCCTGGTACGACAACGAGTGGGGCTTCAGCAACCGCATGCTCGACGTGGCGGTTGCGCTGATGAACGCCAGATAGGCGCATGCGCTTCAAGCGCATGGCGGACCTCGACCTGCGCGGCAAGCGCGTGTTCATCCGCGCCGACCTGAACGTCCCGCAGGACGAGGCGGGCAACATCACCGACGACACGCGCATCCGCGCTTCCGTCCCCGGCATCCGCCTCGCGCTGGACAAAGGGGCCGCAGTGATGGTGACCTCGCACCTCGGCCGGCCCAAGGAAGGCGAGCTGCGGCCCGGGGATTCGCTCGCGCCGGTGGCGCAGCGGCTGGCGGAGCTGCTGGGGCGCATCGTGCCGCTCAGGCGCGACTGGGTCGGCGGCGTGCAGGTGGCGCCCGGCGAGCTGGTGCTGCTGGAGAACTGCCGCGTCAACAAGGGCGAGAAGGCCGACGACGAGGCGCTCGCGCGCCGGATCGCCGCGCTGTGCGACGTCTACGTCAACGACGCCTTCGGCACGGCGCACCGCGCCGAGGCGACGACGCACGGCGTGGCGAAGTTCGCCAAGGTGGCTTGCGCTGGCCCGCTGATGTCCGCCGAGCTCGAGGCGCTGGGCAAGGCGCTCGCCAGCCCCGCCAGGCCCCTGGTGGCGATCGTCGCCGGCGCCAAGGTCTCGACCAAGCTGACCGTGCTGGAGGCCCTGGCGAAGAAGGTGGACCTGCTGATCGTCGGCGGCGGCATCGCCAATACCTTCCTGCTCGCCGCCGGCTTGCCGGTCGGCAAGTCGCTCGCCGAGCCCGGCCTGGTGGCCGAGGCGAAGCGCATTGCCGGCCTGACCAGGGTGCCGCTGCCGGCCGACGTCGTGGTGGCGACGAGCATGGACGGCGCGGGCGCGGTGAAGCCCGCCGGCGCGGTCGCGGCGCACGAGATGATCCTGGACATCGGGCCGCAGGCGGCGCGCGAGTTCGCCGGCTTCCTCGGCGAGGCGGGCACCATCCTGTGGAACGGCCCGGTCGGCGTGTTCGAGAAGGAAGCCTTCGCCGGGGGCACCGAGGCGCTGGCGCGCGCCATCGCCGGGTCGAAGGCGTTTTCCATCGCCGGCGGCGGCGACACGGTCGCCGCGATCCACAAGTTCGGCGTCGCCGAGCGTATCGGCTATATTTCCACCGCGGGCGGCGCGTTCCTCGAATTCCTCGAGGGCAAGACCCTGCCCGCGGTCGCGGTCCTCGAAGAAAGAGCCTGATGCTCCGCAGCACCAAGATCGTCGCCACCCTCGGCCCGGCTTCGAGCGAGCCTGCCGTGCTGGAGCGCATGGTGCGCGCGGGCGTCGACGTGGTGCGGCTGAATTTCTCGCACGGCACGGCGGACGACCACCTCAAGCGCGCCACGCTGGTGAAGGACATCGCGCGCAAGGTCGGGCGCACGGTGGCCATCATGTGCGACCTGCAGGGCCCCAAGATCCGCGTCGGCAGGTTCAGGGACGGCAAGGTGCTGCTGGAGAAGGGGCAGGACTTCGTCCTCGACGCGGGCTGCGAGCTGGGCGACCAGGGACGCGCGGGCCTCGACTACAAGGAGCTGCCGCGCGACGTCGAGCCCGGCGCCGTGCTGCTGCTGGACGACGGCAAGATCGTGCTCGACGTGCTCGACGTGCGCGGCGAGGAAGTGCGCACGCGGGTGCGCCACGGCGGCGTGCTGTCGAACAACAAGGGCATCAACCGCCAGGGCGGCGGCCTGACCGCGGCGGCGCTCACGCCCAAGGACATGGAAGACATCCGCACCGCGGCGAAGATCGACGCCGACTACCTCGCGGTGTCGTTCCCGAAGTCGGGCCGCGACATGTACATGGCGCGCGAGCTGCAGCGCGCGGCCGGCGGCAAGGCGATGCTGATCGCCAAGATCGAGCGCGCGGAGGCGGTGAAGCACGAAGTGCTGCTCGACATCATGGGCGCCTGCGACGGCATCATGGTGGCGCGCGGCGACCTGGCCGTGGAAGTGGGCGACGCCGCGGTACCGGCGCTGCAAAAGCGCATGATCCGCCTGGCGCGCGAGCAGAACAAGCTCACCATCACTGCGACGCAGATGATGGAGTCGATGATCGCGAGTCCGGTGCCGACGCGCGCCGAGGTGTCCGACGTGGCCAACGCAGTGCTCGACGGCACCGACGCGGTGATGCTGTCGGCGGAATCGGCGAGCGGAAGATATCCGGTGGAGACCATCGAGGCGATGGACCGCATCTGCGTCGAGGCCGAGCAGACGCAGCCGATCAGCCTGGAGCAGGACTTCCTCAACCGCGTGTTCACGCGGGTCGACCAGTCGATCGCCATGGCCGGGCTGTTCACCGCCTTCCACCTCAAGGTGAAGGCCATCGCCACCCTCACCGAATCGGGCTCCACCGCGCTGTGGATGTCGCGCCTGAACTGCGGCGTGCCGATCTACGCGCTCACCTCGCAGACGCAGACGCGCTACCGCTGCGCGCTGTTCCGCGACGTCTACCCCCTGATGGTGAAGTACGTCGGCCACGACCGCGAGGAGCTGCTGCGCGAGGCCGAGAAGGTGCTGGTGGAAAACGGCGTGGTGAAGGAAGGCGATCTGATCGTGCTCACCATCGGCGAGCCGATCGGCAAGGCGGGCGGGACCAACACGATGAAGATCGTGCGGGTGGGGACGCAGCGCAAAGGCTGACGCTGCCGCCCGCTCAGGGCGGCGGCGGGACCGGGCCGAGCACGCGCTCCATCGCCATGCCCAGGGCGAGGAGCCGCCGGTCGCTGCCCGCCGGGCCGTCAAGCTCCAGTCCTACCGGCAGTCCGGAAGCGGCGAGGCCGGCCGGCAGGCTCAGGCCCGGGATGCCCGCGTTGCTGCCCGGATCGGTATTGCGGATGAACAGCAGCAGGTTTTCCAGGCTGCTGGCGCCTGGGCCCTGCGCGATGGCGCTGCGCGGCGTGGTCGGAAAGACCAGCGCGTCGATGCGGTAGCGCGCGAAGGTGTCGGCGTAGTGCTGCCTGAGCGCCGGGCGATGGACCTTGATCGCCGCCTCGTAGACGGGCTTGGAGTCGATCAGCCCGTTGGGGCCGGCGAGCTTGCGCGGCACGACCAGCGCTTCGTAGGTGCCTTTCACGTCCTTGCTGGCGATGCCCGCCGTGACCTGCTCGACGGAGAGCCCGGTGCGGTGCTTGCGCAGGTAGGCCGCAAGGTCGTCGTAGGCTTCATACAGGGCGACCGGGAACCCCACCGCGGCGTTCAGCTCCTTGAGCCTGGGCATGTCGATCTCGACGATCACGGCGCCCGCGGCGCGCAGGCTGGCGAGCGCGCGCTCTGCGACCGAGCGCGTGTCCTGGTCCAGATCGGCGTAGAAATACCCGCGGTAGACCCCCAGACGGACGCCTTGCAGCGATGCGGCCTCGGGCGGGGTGCCGCCCGTGATCACCGCATCCAGCAGGGCCACGTCCGCGACGGTGCGCGCCATCGGTCCGGCGGTGTCGCGCGTGTGCGCGATCGGCGTGATGCCCTCGTCGGCATAGCGTCCGAGCGTCGGGCGCAGTCCGGCGCCGCCGGTCATCGCCGCCGGGATGCGCACCGAGCCGCCGGTGTCGCTGCCCAGGCCTGCCGGCGCGAGGCGCGCGGCGATGGCGACCCCGGTGCCGCTCGAGCTGCCGCCCGGGAAGCGGGCGCGGTCGTAGGGGTTGCGCACGCCGATGCCGGCGGCTGCATGGAATCCCTCGTTGTAGCCGGAGATGCCGAAGGCGAGCTCGTGCATGTTGGTCTTGCCGAGCACGATGGCGCCGGCGTCGACGAGCTTCTGCACCACCGGCGCGTGCTGCGCGGGGACGAAGCTCTTCAGCGCCGGCGTGCCCGCCGTATTCGGCAGGCCGGCGACGTGGATATTGTCCTTCACCACCAGAGGCACGCCGTGCAGCGCGCCGCGGGCGCTGCCGGCGGCGCGTTCAGCGTCGGCGCGCCGTGCGGCGGCGAGCGCCCCGGCGCGGTCCAGGGTGATGAAGGCATTGAGGTCGCCGTTCGCCTCGGCGCGCCGCAGGTAGGCTTCGGTGAGCTCGGCGCTCTTCACCCGGCCCGCGCGCAGCAGCTGCGCGGCGTCGGCGAGGCCGAGTTCTGTCAGGTCGGCGGGGACTTGCGGACCGGAAGCACAGCCGGCGGCGAGCAGCACCACGGAAAGCGGGGGCAAGAGGCGCGCGATCGGACGCATGGGCTCTCCTCGGGACGGTGGCGATGCCATCGTAGGCGCAACGGTGACGCGCCCGTCGTCGGCGCCCTGAGCCGAAAGGACTACCTGCGCGCGATGGTCAGCGCGCAGTCGCGGGTGCCGAACTTTCCCCTGCCCTCGTAGCGCTCGCCGGTAAACCTGCCGTCGAAGCCGACCTGGTAGGTCTGGCCGAGGAACTCCTTGTTGCCGGCGATCCCCTTGCCCGCGACGCGCATGCTGCCGTCTGTGTTGCGCAGGCCGTTCATATTCACGGAACCCGGTTCGCCCTGCTTGCCCCCGGTCACCTCGAATTGCTGGCCGGTGACCACGGCGCCGAGCGTGTAGGTCGCAGGGGGCAGGCTCGACAGGCCGGCGCAGGCCACGGTCGCCGACCAGGGTCCCGGGTACGCGGCCAGCTGGTCCGCGGCCTGGCGCTTCGCCGTGGCTTCGGTCAGCAGGGTGAGCGCGCAGTCGCGGTCGCCCATCTTGCCTCTGCCCTCGTAGCGTCCATCGGAGAATTTTCCCTCCAACGCAGCCGAGTAGGTCTGGCCTTTGACGTGCGCGAGCCCCGTGATCCCGTTGCCCGAAAGCCGCAGCGTGCCATTCGATTGGCGCGTGCCCTTCATCTGCAGCGACCCCGGCTGGCCCGCCTTGCCCATCGCCAGCGAGTAAGCGTCGCCGACCGATGTCACAGCCGCCTGGAACGTTCCCGGGGGCACCGGGCCGGTGCTGCCGCAGGCAAAGGTCCCGGCCCATTTCACCGGCGCCGGCGTTGGCGGGGCAATTGCAGCCTTCGCAACCGGACCCGCAGCCGCTTTCGCGGCAGCTGCCTTTGCCGAGGCCTCGGCCGCCTTGCGCGCTTCCGACGCGGAGGCGAGCTCCGCCTCCGCCTTGCGCCGCGTCGCATCGGCTTCCGTGCGCGCGGCCATGAGTTCAGCCTGCGCGCGGGCACGGGTCGCGGCGACGCGCTGTTCTTCCGCCGCACGCTGCGCGGCGAGTCGCTGCTCTTCCATCGCGCGCTGCGCGGCGGCGGCGGTGTCGGCCGAGGCCGCGGCCTTCTTCCTCGCTTCCTCGGCTTCGGCGCGCGCCTTGGCGATTTCCGCGTCGGCGGCGGCCTTCGCCTTTGCGGATTCCTCCTGGCGGCTTGCGGATTGCTGTCCCTGGAACCAGAACGCGCCGGCGCCGATCGCCGCCACGGCGACGGCCGCCGCGATCCACGGACCCGCGCCCTTGGAAGAGCTGCGCTTGCCCGGCGTCACGCGCCGGCTGTCGCGATCGACGCGGTAGGCGCGGATCGGGCGGTCGATGTTCTTCAGCGCCTGCTCGCCCAGGTCGACGAAGCCGAGATCCAGCTTGCCGGCGATCTGGTCGTAGACGCTGGAGGCGATGTAGATCATGCCGGGCTCGGCGATGCCTTCGAGCCGCGCGGCGACGTTGACTCCGTCCCCGAGCAGGTCCTCGCCCTTCACCATGACGTCGCCCAGGTTGACGCCGATGCGGAAATGCATGCGCCGCTGCTCGGGCAGGGCGTCGTTGCGCGTCTTGAGCGCGTCCTGGATCTCCACCGCGCAGCGCACCGCCTGCGTCGGGCTGGCGAACTCGGCGAGCACGCTGTCGCCCGCGGTGTTGATGATGCGGCCCTCGTGGAACTCGATGATGCCGTCGATCATCGAGCGGTGCGCGGAGAGGATCTTCATCGTCCCCTCTTCGTCCGCGGCCATCATGCGGCTGTAGCCGACCGCGTCCGCCGCGAGGATCGCCGCGAGCTTGCGCTTGACCGGGTTGACGGACATGGCCCGCGGGATTATAGGATAGGCGCATGAGCGGGATGACCCCCAAAGCGACGCAGCACGCCGGCTTGCCGCCGCTCGCCTCGCGCTTCGTCGAAGTCGCCCGGCTGCCGTGGGAGCCGACGCGCTTCCAGGGCGTCGAGATGAAGACGCTGCTCATCGACCGGGAAACCGGCGTGCTGACCGCGCTGATGAAGTTCGCCCCCGGCGCGCGGCTGCCCGACCACGAGCACGTGCTCATCGAGCAGACCTTCGTGCTCGAAGGCAGCCTGGTCTGCGGGGAAGGCGAATGCAAGGCGGGGGAATTCGTCTGGCGTCCCGCCGGCAGCCGCCACGAGGCCTGGGCCGGTGCGCAGGGCGGGCTGATGCTGGCAATGTTCCAGATCCCGAACAAGTTCTACGAGCCCGACGGCCGCGAGACCGACCCCCTGGGGCAGGACTGGAACGCAACCTGGGCTAAGGCGCTGTTCCGCTAGCGGCCTTCGTAGAGGTCGCGCCCCTTCACCAGCGCGCGGATCTTGCCGTCGGCCATGTTGCGCTTGAGCATCCAGAAACCGCAGTCCGGGTGGACGTAGCGCACGCGCCCGCGTCCCAGCAGCTTCTCGGCGCGCTCGATGGCGCGCGCGATCTCCTCCGGCGCCTCGATCTCGGTGCGCTTGACGTCCACCACCCCCAGGCCGAAGCCGATGTCCCTGCGCAGGTCCTTGAATACCGCGAGCTCGGCCGGGGGCCGGTGCGCGCATTCCATGACCACGTGGTCGGCCTCGAGCTCGTTGAGGTAATCCATCAGCTTCGCCCAGGTCCCCTTCTGGATGGATTGCCCGCCGTAGTTGCCGAAGCACAGGTGCACCGCCGCCTTCGCCTTCTTCGGCACCGCCTTCAGCACCTTGTTGATCGCCGCCGCCGCCCACTTCCATTCCCCGGGGTGGCCGGGGAGGTTGGCCTCGTCCACCTGCACCACGTCGGCGTCCAGGCGCTTCACCTGTTCGGCGAGCACGCCGGCGATCGCGTGCGCGACCTTCTCCGGGCTGCCGTAGTGCCGGTCGTGCAGGGTCTTGGCCAGCATGTGCGGGCCGGTGAGGGTGAACTTGAACGGCCTGGCGGCGAGGCGCCGCGCCTGCGCGCAGGCGAGCGGCAGGTTGAGCGTGCCGGCGCCGATCGGTCCGTCGACCACGCCGGGCGGGCGGCTGCGAAAGCGCATGCCCGCGCCCTTCGCGTAGTCGAGCCATTCGGCGAAGCCGAAGTCGCCGCGCACCCCGGCGAGCGGCCGCACGAAGTACTCGATCATGCCGTTGGTCTCGGGGTGGTTCAGGTCGAAGCGGTACAGCTCGCCGTCGCACACCAGGTCGATGCCGGCCTGCTCCTGCGTGTGCAGCACCACGCGCGTGGCGTCGGCGAGCGCCTGCGCCGAGGGCGCGGCGGCGAGCCAGTCGGGCACCGGGTAGGAGCCGACCACGGTGGTGAGGATGCGGGGCGCGCGCATGGCGGCCGATTATAATTCACCAGATGGTTAACTTGGACAGCGTCGAGGCCCTCGAGGAGTTCATGTCGCGGCCGACGCCGGCGCTCGAGGCCGACCTGGCGAAAACGCAGGGCGACATCCTGATCCTCGGCGTCGGCGGCAAGATGGGACCGACGCTCGCGCGCATGGCCAAGCGCGCCGCGCCGCAGCGGCGCGTCGTCGGCGTGGCGCGCTTCACCGAGCCGGGCCTGCGCGACAGGCTCGGCGCCTGGGGCGTGGAGTGCGTCGCCTGCGATCTGCTGGAGCGCGCCGCGCTCGAGCGCCTGCCGCGCGCGCCGAACGTGGTGTTCATGGCGGGGCACAAGTTCGGCGCCGCGGGCAACGCCGCCTTCACCTGGGCGATGAACGTCGGCGTGCCCTACATGGTCGCCGAGACGTTCCGCGAGTCGCGCATCGTCGCCTTTTCCACCGCCTGCGTGTATCCCTACGCCGACGTGAACGGGCGCGGCGCCGCGGAGGACGCGCCGGCGCTGCCGCCGCCGGGGGACTACGCCACCTCCTGCGTCGGCCGCGAGAAGGCCTTCGAGTACGGCTCGCTCAGGTACGGCACGCCCGGGCGCCTGGTGCGGCTGGAATACGCCATCGACATGCGCTACGGCGTGCTGCACGACGTGGCGCGCAAGGTGCTGGCCGGCGAGCCCGTCGACCTCACCATGGGCCACGTCAACGTCATCTGGCAGGGCGAGGCGAACGAACAGGCGCTGCGCCTGCTCGCGCACTGCACCGCGCCGACCTCGCCGCTCAACGTCAGCGGCGCGGAAGTGGTCAGCGTGCGTGCGCTCGCCGCCGAATTCGGCAAGCGCTTCGGAAGATCGCCCGCGTTCGCCGGCAAGGAGTCGCCGAGCGCCTGGCTGGTGGACACGCGCGCGGCGCAGGCCCTGCTCGGCGCGCCGCGCGTGCCGCTTGCGCAGATGATCGACTGGCAGGCCGACTGGATCCGCCGCGGCGGTGCGAGCCTGGGCAAGCCCACGCATTTCGAAACCCGGGATGGGCAGTTCTGAGCACGCGCTCGGCGAGGCGCAGCTCGCCGCCTGCCTCGCGCTGTCGCAGGCCGCGCACTGGAACCAGAACGCCGCCGACTGGCGCCTGATGCTCGGCATCGGCCGCGGCTGGGGCATCACGCTCGACGACGGCACGCTCGCCGCATCCACCGTGGTGCTGCCTTACGGCGGCTTTGCCTGGATCAGCATGGTGCTGGTGCTGCCGCAGCACCGGCGCCGGGGGTACGCCTCGCGGCTTCTGGGCACTGCGCTTGCCGACCTGCAGCGGCGCGCGCTGACCCCGATACTCGATGCCACGCCTGCGGGTCGGGAGGTCTACGTGCAAGCGGGCTTCCGCGACACCTGGGGGTTTCGTCGTTTCCAGCTGCAGGAGTTCCGTAGCGTGCCGGAGCCCGCGCCCGGCGTCAGGCCGCTGCGCGAATCGGACTGGGAGGCGCTGCTGGCGCTGGATGCGAAAGCCTTCGGCGCAAGCCGCGAGCGCCTGCTGCGCGCCCTGGCCCTGCGCCTGCCGCAGGCGGCGCTGGTGGCGGAGGAGCGGGGTGCCCTGGCGGGATTCCTGCTCGGCCGCGACGGGCGCGAAGCGCGCCAGCTGGGGCCGATGGTGGCGCGCACCAGCGCCGCAGCGCGCGCGCTGCTCGCCGCGGCCCTCGCCGCGGTGCGCGCGCCGCTCTACCTCGACGTGGTGGACCGCGAGCCCGGCATCACCGCCTGGCTCGAGTCCCTGGGCTTCGCCTTCCAGCGTCCGTTCACGCGCATGGTGCACGGCGCGCCGGCGGCCCCGGGCGAGGCCGGGCTGGTGTTCTGCCCGGCGGGCCCGGAACTAGGCTAGGCGGCTACTTGCCGATGATCTCGCCGAAGCGTTTCCACTGCGAGCCGTCGAAGCGGATCAGCTGCTCCGATTCGATCGGCGCGAAGTCGTTGGCGTCGGTGTTGATGCGGATCCCGGGCAGCATGGTTTCGGCGCGATAGCCCTTCAGCGACGCGGCCTGCTTCATGACGTTGGCGCGCGTCAGGTCGTTGCCGGCCTGCTTGAGCACCTGGTGCAGGGTCTGCGCCACCGTATAGCCGTACATGTTGGACGCATCCAGCAGATTGCCCTCGGGATAGTACTTCTTCATGAACGCTTCCCAGGCCTTCACCGCCGGATCGTTCTTCCACTGCTCGTCGGTCGCGTCCTTCAGGTACTGCGTGGAGATGAGCCCCACCGACTTCTCGAGTCCCGCGGGCTTGAGCACCGTGCCGATGGATGCCGAGACGTTGTTGAGGTAGTGCGTCGGCTTCCAGCCCGTGTCGTAGGCCTTGCGAATCGCCTGCGCGGCAAACTTCGGCGTGGTGATGTTGAAGAAGGTGTCCG
>Ga0209382_10003759_pt1 | contig 20804 bp, 20 predicted proteins | sample SoiMetdeltSBSDD5_FD_187599 | JGI IMG/M metagenome (GOLD analysis project Ga0209382, IMG submission 187599) | Bulk soil microbial communities from a Populus tree surrounding site in Tennessee, USA - Soil MetaG P. deltoides SBSDD5 (SPAdes) (version 2) | ecosystem: Environmental > Terrestrial >... | reverse complement strand
CATAGATCCTGTTCGGCTCGAGGTACTGCTTCGGCACCAGGAAGGACGTTTCCATCTTCGAGAGGTCAGCGTCGAGCGAGGTCTTCAGTTTTCCCGGCGGCAATACCGGCACGGTAACGTCGACGACGACAACGTGGTAGCCGACGATCTCGACCGGTCCCAGACTGCGGAGGATGGGGCCAGTCACCTTCTCCCACCTTATGAGGAGCGGCGCGTCGTGAGGGACCACGTCGCCGTCTTCCGGCGCGGTGATTCGGGGGCCGGCGGGAATCTTGTGTGTGAGCTTCGCTTCGCCTTCGAATTCCACTCCCCCGCTCTCGCCCTCGAAGTCGTATGTCCCGGCGGGCCAAGCGGTGAAGAGCTCGGTCAGCGAGATCGCGTCCGCGGAAGGCTCGCAGCCGAGCGCAGTCTCCAGGTCGATGATTGGAGGCTCGACGCGCTCCTGGAAGCCCTCGGTCTGATCGTGGGTGCCCTCCATCCCATCCACCGACCGGAAACTGTAGACGACCTGGTCGTTCGGACCTTCGACTGAGCCCTCCGTAATACCGTCCGTATCGAAGCTGATCTGAATGCCCATGTCGCAAGCCGACGCGTTCGTCTCGAAGTGGATGTTCGTCAGCTTGAACGGCACGGGCTGGGCGGCCAAGGCGGGGATCGGCGCCGCCGCCGCCAGAGCCAGACCGGCCACCGCGGCCTTGCAAGTCAGTCCAATGTGTCTCTTCATGGCGCTTGCCTCCATTCGGGTGGTTGTCATGCTGTGTTCTTGGATGCCATGCCGAATGGAATCCTTCGCCGCTCGCTCGAGGCCACCTCTGGCCGCGCACGCCCAAGGAGAGGGCCGGGCGGGCCGGCCGGCCGAATCAAGGCCGATCGGGTAAACCCTGTGGCCCCTGGTCCGTATCTCCAGGGACAACCTCTCCCCACTCGGCCGACGTGCCGTACACGTTGGAGGTCCCGCGATGATGAATCGAACCCTCTCGCTGGTCCTCGGCCTGCCGCTCGTGGCCTCGGCGGCGCTCGTCGCGATCCAGCAAGGCTCGACGGCGGCCCCGAGTCCGGCACCGACGCCGGCGAGCCAGAGCAATCGCGCCGGGGACCGCTTCAAGAACGTGCAGGTGCTGCAAGACATCTCGCCCTCCGAGCTCTACAGCACGATGCACCTCCTTCGCGCGTCGCTCGGCACGACGTGCGACCACTGCCACGACGTGGCGCAATACGAAGCCGACACGAAGCCCGCGAAGGTCACCGCTCGTCGGCACATCCAGATGGTGATCGAGCTCAACAGGAACGTGTTCGGAGGCCGCACGGCCGTGACGTGCAACAGTTGTCACCGCGGGTCGTCGCAGACCGTGGCGACTCCCACGATCGAGCAGGGGCTCTTCCCCGACTCGACGCGCGGTGCCGTCGTGATGCCGAAGGAACGCCCGACTTCGGCACAGATCCTCGATCGCTACCTCGCGGCGGTCGGCGGCCGGGACGCGCTGCTTCGGTTGAAGACGCGAGTCGCGGAGGGCACCTGGGCCCATATGGGATTGACGACGGCAGCCGACGGCCGCCCGGCAGCGGTGAATCGAGGCAAGGTGGATCCGTTCACGGTCACGACCGTCGGAGCCGACGGCTTGCTGATCACGAGAGTGGGATTCGACGGCACGATCGCCATCGCCGACCGCGCCGCCGGCAAGACAACCATCAGCATCGAGGGCAATCAGGGCGCGGCCCAGACGGGGGAGACGCGCCAGGAGCTCGGACTGATCACCATCGCCAGCCAGATGTTGAACTTCGGGCTGGCTCGCGAGCTGAGGCTCGTCGCGGACGCCGGCACGTTCGCCGCGGAGGATCCCGTCGAGCTCGGGGCCGCACGATGAACGTCCTCACGCGAACGCTGCAGGGCGGCGTTCGGGAACGATTCTACTTCGATGCGGCCGACGGTCTTCTGCGGCGGCGGGAGATCCTGAGACCTCTGTTGCTGGGCGATGACCTGGTTCAGGTCGACTACGACGACTTCCGGACCGTCGACAGCGTCCGCGTGCCGTTCACGGTCAAGACATCGTACCTAGACGACAACCACTACGGCAACACGATTCGGTTCTCGTCGATCCGGCACAACACGCCCAGCCCCTGACCCCGCTCGGGACCGACTCCCGAGATCCTTGCAGAAACCTGTGTCGAAGAGATGCGCCGGATGCGGACTGGATCGGCTTCGCCCTGCGCTGGATCAGCGACTGACCGCGAACACTTGAAGGACGTCCGCGTTCCTGCCACGCTGAGCCGGCGTTGACGCGATCGAAGTGGATCCTGATCGGCCTCCTCGCCGGCGCGGTGGTCCTCGCCTCCATTCGGGCGCCGTATCCGGAGGAGATGTACCTTCAACACTCGCCGACGATCCTCGTGCTCATCGCCCTGCCGCTCACTCAGCGACGGTGGCCGATCTCCAACGGGGCCTTCGGTTGCCTCGTCGCGTTCTTCCTCCTCCACACCCTCGGCGCGCGGTACATCTACTCCAACGTCCCCTACGATCGATGGCTCGAGTCGCTCCTCGGCCACGACCTCTCCGGCTCGCTCGGCTGGAGCCGGAACCACTACGACCGGCTCGTCCACTTCGCGTTCGGCCTGCTTTGGGCGCGGCCGGTCTACGAGATCTCCGTGCGCCACCTCGGGATCCCGAGGCGCGTCGCGTTCTACACGGTCGTCGAGTTCCTCCTCGCCTTCAGCGCCCTCTACGAGCTCTTCGAATGGGCCCTGACGATGGTCCTGTCGCCTCAGGACGCCAGCGACTACAACGGACAGCAGGGGGACATCTGGGACGCCCACAAAGACGTCTCCTTCGCGCTCGTCGGAGCGCTGCTCGCGACGATCGTCCTCGCCGTCCGGAGTCGCCGTTCACCGCGGCTTCAGCGGGCCGCGCTGCGTACGAGTCGGAATCCGTAATCGTTGTACCGGTAGTTGGGATCGAGCCGGCTACGCGCCGCGCAGCGGCTGACCGTGATGGCATGCCTCCAAGAGCCTCCCCGTGACGCGCGGCGCACTCCGGAGGCCGGACCGGCTGGCCCGCGCTCGGGCGAGGTCGCGTAGTAGCCGGCGGCGAACCAGTCGGCGCACCATTCGTGCACGTTGCCGCCGATGCCGTAGATGCCAAATGCGGTCGGCGCACCCAGGGTTACCGGCCACGGGCCGTCGAGCGGACCGCGTCCCTGCCCCGGGACCCACGCGGGAATCTCGTCGCCCCAGGGATACTGGCGGCCTTCGACGCCGCCGCGCGCGGCGCGCTCCCATTCGGCCTCGGTCGGCAGCCGCAGGCCGGGCTCATCGGCGGCTCGCCAGGTGGCGTAAGCCAGGGCGTCGCCCCAGCTGACGCCGACCACCGGCAACTCGGGGGCGCCGAACCTGGGAAGGTCCCAATCTCGCGGGTGGGCGTGGCCCGTCGCGGCAAGAAAGCGCGCGTACTCGTCGCGCGTGACGGGGAAGGTGCCGATCTCGAAGGCGTCGACGAAGACGCGGTGCGCGGGACGCTCACCGTTCCCACCCTGGTCGTCTCCCATGAGGAACCAGCCGGCGGGGACCTGCACGAAGCTCGACACGGTGAAGGATCTTAGCGGCGCCGGTGGAGAGGATCTGCACCATTGAGGACGGGTGCCGGGGGGAACCGCGCGACAAGCATGCTTGACATCTGGGAGGCCGAGTTCTATCTTGGCAATGGAAAGCTGACTTGCCATGGCGCCGACCGTCCAGAACAGAGTGAAAGAGCTCCGAGTCGCCAAGGGGTGGACACAGCAGGAGCTGGCGGATGCGGTCGGCGTGTCGCGTCAGAGCATCGGCTCGATCGAGCGACAGCGCTACGAGCCCAGCCTGCCGCTGGCACTGCGATTCGCGCGCGTCTTCGGGAAACCGACCGATTCCATCTTCACCTTGGAGGAAACACCATGAAACGGCCCATCCTCGGATGGACCATCGACGAGCGGTTCCTCATGCACCGGCTCCGCTCGACGAGCATTGGCGGTCTCGCCGCGGTGTTGCTCGCGGGCGGACTGTTTCTGTTCAGCCTGCTTGCACGCCACGTCATCCGATGGGACCTCTTCTCCATCATCGCCGCGGCTGCGATCGTGAAGCTGTCCGTCCTCGCCTGGTACCACTTCAACGACTGAGGGGAATCTCGATGCGATCACTCGGACCGAAGACGCTCGTTTCTCTCGGCTTGCTCGTCATGGCTTTGCGCGGCGTCCTGCAATTCCTGGTGGACCGCGGCGGTCACAGTACCGACCTGTCCGACCCTCTTCTCGGAGCCCTCTTCGGGATCGGCCTCGGGCTTACGCTCCACGGCATGTGGCGCAGCCGCCGCGGCAGCCACTTGATGAACCCGCGAGGATGACCCTGCCCGCCCGAACGGCCGCCACGCATCAGTTGGGCGGCAACGTGACCGCCGACCATGCCGACGTGTCCCCCGACTCGAAGCCGTCGACGAGCAGAGGCTGCCGCGAGAAGAAGACGTTGACGGCTCCCGCCTCGTCGTTGCCGGAGAGCGCCTCGCCCGGCGCCCCAACGGCGAGGTCGGCGCTGGAATGGCCGGCGAACCGACCCACGGCGAGGGCGAAGCCGAACTGGTCCACGTCCTCGGCGGGATCGACCGCCTGGATCCAGATCTGGTCGCCGTTGGCAGAGAGTCCGCTCCCCTCGGCGCCATGGAGGACGTGCACGAGGCCGGCCGCCGTCACCGGGCCGAGGTCCTCCTTCGGCACGCCGATGGCGAGGTCGTCGATGCCGTCGGCGTTGAAGTCGCCGGCGGCCAGCGCGCTGCCGAATTCGTCGATACCCTCCGCATGCTCCGGCGCGAGGTCGTCTTGCAGCCACAGCGTGTGGCCGTCGCCGTCGAAGTCGAGGACGGTCACGGCGCCGGCGTTGGTGACCATCGCCGCCTCCAGGTCCTCGCCCGGCGAGCCCACCGCCAGCTCGGCGATGCCGTCGCCGTCGAAGTCGCCGCCGGCGAGAGTGGCGCCGAACTGGTCGAACGTCTCGGCGAGGCCGGGGACGCCGGTAGTGGCCTGTGTGTATTCGGCGACGAAGCCGCTGCCCGTGATGTCGGAGAACAACAGCACGCGACCGCTGTCGGCGACGTCGCCGGCGGCGCTGCTGGGGGCGCCGATGGCGAGGTCGGCGCCGGGGAAGAGCGGGTTGAAGTCGGCGCTCGCCAGGGCCGTCGCCAGCCCCTCGCCTGTTTCGGGCGTCCCCGGCAGGCCGCTGCCGCGGAAGAGCACCAGGTCGTCGTCGCCGGTCAAGCCGGAGACCGAGCCGAAGAGCACGTGCAGGGCGCCGGCGCCCTCGGCACTCGCCGCCTCGATGTCCTCCCCGGGTGCGCCGAGAGCGAGGTCGTCGATGCCGTCGGCGTTGAAGTCGCCGACGGCCAGGCTCTGTCCGAAGCGGTCGAAGTCCTCGGGTGCCGCGGTGATGCCGCCCGCGCCCTGGCGGAAGAAGGTGTTGCCCGTGTCGGCGAGGCCGTCGCTGCTACCGTAGATCAGCTGCAGACCTCCGGCGTCCGTGAGATCGCCGATGTCCTCGTGGGGCATGCCGACGGCGAGGTCGTCGCAGCCGTCGTCGTCGAAGTCGCCGGCGGCGAGCACTTCGCCGAACTGGTCGCCGGCCTCCTCGCTGGCGGCTGCCAGCGATTGCTGGTCCCAGAGCTGGTGGCCGACGGCGACGAGGCCGTCGCTGCTGCCGTAGAGCACCAGCACGTAGCCGGTGTCGGCGAGGGCGCCGTTGTTGTCGTCGTCTTCGGGGACGCCGACGGCGAGGTCGTCGAAGCCGTCGCAGTTGTAATCGCCGGCGGCGAGCGCGGCGCCGAAACGAACGTGCTCCTGCAGGCTGGAGACGAGGTCCGGCGAACCCTCGTTCCAGAACTGCACCGGCGGCGCGTGCAGCTGGGCGGCGAGCGGCTGGTGGGCGAAGGCGAAGGCGCAAGCGAAAGCGAGAGCGAGAGCGACTGGGGTGGTGGTCGCGAGGCGGCGTGGGGCATGGCTGTTGGGCATGGGTCCTCCTCCGGTCTCAGGGAGGAGGTCGGATTCCGGGGCCAAACCCCGCCAGCCGCTCTACGGCTGCGAGCTCGCCATGGCACCCACTACTTCGGAATCCTCTCGCGCAGGCTTGCCAGCATCTGCTCGAAGGCGTCCTCGACCACCTTGAAGCGCGGATCGGAGGCGCGAAACCGCAGCCGGGCCTGCAGATCGCCGTCGCGCACCGCGTCGAGGGCTCGGTGCACAGCGATCCAGGGCCCTGCCAGTCGATGGGTGGTGAACACGGCGAGAGCGACCACCGCGGAGATGGTCAGCACGGTCTGGATGACGAGGGCCTGCCGAAGGCCCGCCGCTCCGGCTTCGCCGACCCGCTCGACGAAGAGCAGGTAGGTCGTCAGCGACGCCACCAGCACGGCGGTGATGGTGACCACCAGCCAGAGGGCGGCGTAGCGAACGAAGTAGGGAAAGGTGTGGCGGAGGCCCGAACCGCGGATCCTTCTCTCCATCCGATCACCTCCTTGTGGGGACGTCGGATTCTACCCTCGTGGCTGTCACCGCAGCAGCGACGGAGGCCGGCTCAGGCGGCGAGGTCCACCGGGCCCGAGCGCCCGAGGAGTGGGGCCACCCGACGTGAAGTCGCCGCGGATCCTCGTCCTCGCCCCGACACTAGGGCGGCGCGGAGGACGACCACGCCGCGAGGGTTGACGTCCCTCGGTTACCGGTCGATGACGGCCATGTTCCCCTCGTCGTGACGTTCGCCGGCGGCCGGGGTGAGATGGTTCAGCCGCTCGATCTGCGCGGTGCTCAGCTCGAGGCAGTCCGCCGCGGTGTTCTCTTCGACGCGGGCGACGCGTTTCGTGCCGGGAATCGGGGCGATGTCGTCGCCTTGCGCGAGCAGCCAGGCGAGAGCCACCTGGGCCGGCGTTGCACCGGCCTCGGCGGCAACGGCCTGGACCTCGTCGACGATGCGCAGGTTGCGCTGGAAGTTCTCGCCGGTGAAGCGCGGGTTGGTCTTGCGCCAGTCGTCGTCGGAGAGCTGCTCTGGCGAGCGGATCGCGCCGGTGAGAAAGCCGTGGCCGAGCGGCGAATAGGGAACGAAGCCGATACCCAGCTCGCGCAGCAGCGGTAGGAGCTCCGCCTCCGGGTCGCGGGTCCACAGGGAGTACTCCGTCTGCAACGCGGCGACCGGGTGCACGGCGTGAGCACGGCGGATCGTGGCGGGGCCGGCCTCGGAGAGGCCGATGTACCGGACCTTGCCCTCGGTGACCAGCTCGGCGAGAGCGCCGACGGTGTCCTCGATGGGGGTGTTCGGGTCCACGCGGTGCTGGTAGTACAGGTCGATGCGATCGGTGCCGAGGCGCTTCAGGGAGCCCTCGATCGCGACACGAAGGTTCGGCGGACTGCTGTCGAGGATGCCGGGACCGCCCCCGGCATGCGAGACGATGCCGAACTTGGTCGCCAGCACGACCTGGTCGCGGCGGTCCTTGATCGCGCGGCCGACCAGCTCCTCGTTGGCGTAGGGGCCGTAGATCTCGGCGGTGTCGATGTGGGTGACGCCCAGGTCCAGTGCCCGGTGGATGGTGCGGATCGACTCGGCGTCGTTGACTGCCGCGATGTTGTAGTAGCCGGCCATCGACATGGCGCCGAGCCCGATGCGAGAGACGTCGAGTCCGCCGAGCGAGATGTGCTTCATGGCTATGTGGCTCCGTTCTCCAGAGTTTGCGAGTTGTGCATTACTACTTCACTAGAGAGACGGTACTCCTCTTGGCCTAGGCGGTCTCTGCCAAATCGTCGGCTCTTCTTGCCTATTCCTCCTCATCCCTGGAAGAACCGTCAGCGCACCTGTATCGTCCCTGCAGATGGTTCCCACGGCAGCGACGCGCACCAAGAACCCGAGCTCCGGTAGACCTGGTCCGGCTGCGCCGCGCGCGGAGGCCATGCCCGTCGACGCGCTTCGGGGTGAGCTCGCAAGGCTCCTCGAGCGAAGGACGGGCTCGGATGGCCGGCACGAGACGGCGATTCCGGAGCTGAAGCTCTATCGGTTCTCCAATCCGACAGAACCGGCGCCGGTCCTTCAAGAGCCGGCGGTCTACGTGGTGGTGCAGGGCCGCAAGCACGTGAACGTCGGCGACAGAACCTACGTCTACGACCGCTCCCACTACCTCGCGGTTTCGGTGGACCTTCCCGTCATCGCGCATGTCCTCGAGGCGAGCCCGGACGAGCCGTACCTCTGCATGACGCTCGCAGTGGACCCCCGCGAGCTCGCGGCTCTGATCGTGGAGATCGGAAGGCAGACACCCCGCGACGATCACGACGGGCTAGCGCTCTACGTGAGCGCTCTGCAGGCGCCACTCCTCGACGGATTCCTGCGACTGGTGCGGCTCCTCGATGCGCCGCAGGACATCTCTGTACTGGCGCCGCTCATCCTGCGGGAGCTGCACTACCGGCTGCTGCAGAGCGAGCAGTTCGGACGCCTGGCCCAGATAGCGATCGGCGACGGCCGACTGCGCCGAGTTTCGGGCGCGATCGCCTGGATCAAGGAGCACTACGCGGAACCGCTACAGATCGAGGCTCTCGCGGAGCTGGTCCACATGAGCCCCTCGGCCCTTCATAGCCACTTCAAAGCGGTCGCCGCGGTGAGCCCGATCCAGTACCAGAAGCGTCTGCGACTCCAGGAAGCGCGTCGCCGCCTGCTGGCCGGAGCGACGAGCGCGGAAGCGGTCGCCTACGAGGTGGGCTACGCCAGCGCATCGCAGTTCAGCCGCGAATACGTCCGGCTCTTCGGTCAGCCGCCGAGGCGAGACGCCGAGCGCATGCGTGAGGCCGTGCAGGGGAGCTCCTCGACGAGCTCCTGAACAGGCGTAGGATCCATCGATCCCCTACGAGGAGGTCGCCATGCAGAAGACCCGGCGCTGGTTCCTCTCGCTTTCCGCCCTCGTTCTCCTCCTCGCCGCGGCGCAGCCCGGCCTCGCGGCGCAGCTCTTCGGCGTCACCTCCGGCGGTGGGCCGGCGACCTTCGGCAACTCGGCCGTCTCGTTCACCGGCTCCGGCTCCGACGACCTGCGCACGATCGACCCCGCGACGGGCACGGCGGCGACGGTCGGCGCCCTGCTGCCGAGCGGCATGCACAGCTACAACTCGGCGCTCGACACCCCCGGCGATCGCTACTTCTACGTCACGAGCGCCGGCCTGCACGTCGCCGACAGCACTACCGGAGCCCTCATCGCCACGCACGCCCTGGCGCCGAACGTCGCCGGCCTCGAATACGACCCGGCGAGCGGCCTGCTCTACGCAGTGGCGCTGGGCATGGGCCCCGGCACCTTCGGCAACTCGGCGCTCGTCCTCGACGGCAGCGGCGCCAACGACTTCGTCTCCATCGATCCGGGCACCGGCACCGTCACCGTCCTCTCGTCGACCCTGCCGTCGGGCTTGCGGAACTTCGGCGCCGCGCTCGACTCCGCGGGCGGCCGCTACTTCTACCTGACCGCGAGCGAGCTCCACGTGGTCGACCTGGCGACGGGCGCCGTCCTCGACTCGCTGGCCCTTCCCGACAACGTCCACGGCCTGCGCTTCGACCCCGTGACCGGGCTGCTCTACGGCGTCGTGCTCGGCCTGGGGCCGGGCGTGTTCAGCAACGTCGAGATGGCCTTCAGCGGCGACGGCGACAACGACTTCGTCTCCATCGATCCGACGACCGGCCTCGCGACCGTGGCCGCGACGAACCTCCCGAGCGGCAGCCAGAACTTCGCCGCCGCCCTCGACCCGGCGGCCGGCGAGTTTTACTACCGCACCGGCGGCAGCCTCGTCACGGTCGCGCTCGCCACCGGCGCGGTGACCACCACCGTCGCGGCGCCCGACAACTTCTACGCCCTCGAGGCACCCTTCCTCCCCGTCCCGCCGGTGCTCGTGGTCGCCATCGACATCAAGCCAGGCAACTCCCAGAACACCATCAACCCGGGCTCGAACGGCGTCATCCAGGTGGCGGTCCTCACCACCAGCGTCGCCGATGGCGACGCCGTCGACTTCGACGCCGCCGACGTCGACCCCGCCACCGTCGCCTTCGGGCCGGGCGGCGCGACACCCGTCAACCCCATCCGCCTCAAAGACGTCGACCACGACGGCGACGCCGACCTGCTCCTCCACTTCAGCATGCCGGCCGCCGCCATCCCGTGCGGCGCCACCACTGCCAGCCTCACCGGAGCGACGTTCGCCGCCCAGCTCTTCACCGGCACCGACGCGGTGAGGACCGTCGGCTGTCACTGAACCACGCGCCCGCGTGCAAATGGAAGGAACCTACGTGAGCGAGAAGATCAACCTGGCCGCCAAGCTGGCGACCTTCCACGACCACTTCAGCCCCAAGGTCGTCGCCGAGCTCAACGGCCAGCAGGTCAAGCTCGGGAAGTTTCAGGGCACCTTCGTCTGGCACCACCACGAGCACGAAGACGAGCTCTTCCTCGTCCTCTCCGGTCGCTTCCGCATGGACTTCCGCGACCGCGAGGTCTGGCTGGAGACCGGCGAGATGCTCGTCGTTCCCCGCGGCGTCGAGCACCGCCCTCACGCCGACGAGGAGGTCTCCGTCATGCTGTTCGAGCCCGCCTCGACGCTGAACACTGGCAACGTGGTCAACGAGCTCACCGTGGAGACGCTGGAGCACATCTAGTTGCGATGGTTACGCGCGCCCGCTCGCCGAGGTAGCCGTCACCAAGGCGATGCTCGGCTGCCCCGAACCGCCGTAGTCCGGGCGCGTCGGCGCCCTCTCACGTCGGGGTAGCGGATGGGCCGCCAGCCGTGGCCTCGACGTAGGCCATTGGAATCGTGAGCCGCAACTCGCCGGCCCGGCGCGCGACGGCATCCAGTCGTGCCAGCAAGCGCTCGAACGTGAGCGACGGATCGGCCGGAGCGATCCCCTTCCAACCGTCGAGGAACCCGAGCTTGATGAAGTGGTGGTTCAGCAGTGCCGTTCCGTCGGCGAAGCGCATGAGACCGTCGCGCTCGACGATCCGGCGGATCGTGAAACCGTGCCGCTCGAGCAGCTCTCGGAGGCCGGGCACCGTCGCCCGGTGCTCGATGTGCTGCTGGAGGCGCCCGAGGCTCTCTTCGTCGCCCTGTTCTCGGAGCACGTCGGCGAATACGGCGTAGAACTCGCTCATGTGTCCCTGAAGGTTCGTCGTGAGAGCGATCGTGGCTCCACGGCGCGCCACGCGCCGGCATTCCCCGATCGCCGCCTCCCGGTCGTCGAAGTTGTTGACTCCCAGGTTCGAGAGGATCAGGTCGAAGCTCTCGGCCGCGAACGGCATCGCAGCGGCGCTGCTCTCGTGCAGCGCGACATTCGGTGTCCCGCGCGCGACCGCCTTGTCCCTAGCCCTTCGAAGCCCCGCGGCCCAGACGTCGACGCCGTGAAGCTCGACCGTGGGTCCGAGCCGTTCGGCGATCTCGATCAGCGGGAACCCGGTTCCACAGCCGACGTCGAGCGCCGCACGCACGCCGTGGAGCGGCACCTCCTCGAGAAGCAGAAGGCCGAACATCGCCGACCACAGCGGAAGCTCGTCGTAGACCGCGACAAGCTCAGGCCGCGAGAAGTCCGCCTCGAACGCGAGAAAGTCGAGCGAATGCCTCACGTCAACGGGCCACAAGCCTGCCGGCGGCCTCAGCCCTTCTTGTGGCTGGCATAGTCCCCCGCCCCCAGCAAGTGCAACGAGACGTACGGCTCATCGCCCACCACGGAGCTGTCATGGCCAGGCGGGATGTAGAAGAGGTCGCCTTCCCTCATCTCGATGACGCGGCCGTCGTCCATGGTGACGTCGGCGCACCCCGACAAGACGATCCCCACGTGTTCGACGTCGCAGCTCTTCTTTCCCAGGGCGTCGCCGACGTGAAGTGACCACTTCCAGCCCGGCTCGTAGGTCGCGCGGCCGATGGTCACCCCGGCGAGGGTCACGAGCTCGAACTTGCCCTTGGGGAACGTCCGGGTCTCGTCGGGTGCCTCGAACCGTCTGAGGATCGAATCCAGCATGGTCGCCTCCGCTTCCATCCGTTGCGAGGTCGGGCACCGGCACGGCCGGCGCCCTGCGTTCTCGACTCAAGATGGCAGGCTCGGCGTCACATGTCTTGTCGAACCTTGCTCAAGGTCTTGTAGACCTTGCTCCCTGTTGCCGACCATGCTGGCGCGGCGGTACTGGCCGGGGGTGATGCCGAGGAAGCGCTTGAAGCGGCGGGTGAAATGGCTCTGATCGGAGTAACCCGCCGCCAGCGCGGCCGAGGCGAGGTCCATCCCCTGGTCCAGGAGCTCGCGGGATTTCCGGATGCGAACGCTTTCCAGGTACGTATGGGGAGGAAGGCCCAGCTCTCTTTCGAAGGTCCGCGCGAAGTAGTACGGGCTCAGCGAGACCAGATCCGCCAGCTTCGAGAGCGATAGATCCTCGTCGAAGTGGGCTTCGATGTAGTCGCGCGCGACTCGCACCGCGGCGTGTTCTCTGCCCGCGCCGGTCGGCCCCGTCGCGAGATCGCCGTGGTGGCGCACCAGGATATTCAAGGAGTCCAGGAGCAGCGACTCGAGGACGAGCCGCGGGGCTCGTCGCGCGAGGCGACCATGAAGTTGCGCCAGCCGGCGAGCGAGGAGCGGGTCGTCGATCACCGCCGATCGAAAGAAGGGAACCCTTCTCCCGGCGCCGAGCTCCTCGGCCACCCGGGCGAGAAGATCCACCGACGGATAGAGCGTCCGGTAGAGGTACCCGGACCGCGTGGCCGCTTCCCCGGTGTGGGGCTCGCCTGGGTTGACGAGGAAGACCTGACCGGTCGCCGTCAGGTGCCGCGCGCCGCGATAGGTGTAGGCCTGGACCCCGCTCTCGATGAGCCCGACGACGAAGTGGTCGTGTGCGTGTCGCGGGTATCGGTGCGTGACGAAACGAGCGTGGAGGGCCGCGGCGGAACCGGCGTCATCGAGGCGGTAGTACCGTGACCACTCGCCTTCGTCGGCAACCATCGCTCACCAGCGTAGCAGTCTCACGGTGGCCCGATCGGTGGTTGCTTCAGGCTTCGAGCGGGATCGGTGGCGGCTGACTGCAGTGGTGCCGGATGCGCTGCTCGATGTGCTGTGGGTCGATCGGCTTCATCAGCACTTCGGCGGCGCCGGCCTCGAGGGCCTGCCGGCAGGGGGGATCGCTCGGCTTGAAGGCGGTGAGCACGAGGATGGGGATGTCTCTGGTCTCGGGATCGGCCTTGAGGCGTCGGATCGCGCTGGCCCCGTCGAGGACCGGCATGGCGAGGTCCATGATGATGATCCCGGGCTTGAGCTGCTGCGCGAGCTCGATGGCCCGCAGCCCGTTTGCGGCGGTCTCCACCCGAAACCCCGCTGCGGCGGCCAGATACTCCGAAAGCAGCAGGCGCGCGTCGTCGAAGTCGTCCACCACCAGAACAATCAGACAGTTCGGTGTTTCCATCGATCGGCTCCGCGTCGGCGGCCAAGCACAGAACGTGCCCGTTGCCGTCACCGGACACGCCCCGCATTCTCACGCACCTGCGGCCCGAGGCGCGATGACCGGGGGAATTCGAGCTTCCGCGACCGTCTAACCAATCGATGCGAGCGGCTTCTTGCATCGCTCGCCGACGAGCGGAGGTCTAGACATCGATGGTGACCAACGACGACGAGGACGAGACCGAGGTCGACATCCGCTCACTCGGCTCGTACGACGGTTACGAGCTCCTCGCCACGCGACAAGCCCCCGGGGGCATCTGGCGCGTGCTGGCGATGGCCTTCCAGAAGGACGGCGAACGGACCAGCGCCGAGCGCTCTGCGTTCGCGGTCTCGAACCCGCTGCTCGATGCGGCGGAGAAGATCATGAAGGAGCGGATCGACCGGCTGCGAAGGGTGGCCAACGACTAGAGGCGCAGAGGGATGAGCCGCGAGCAGTTCGGCGACGAAACCCGATAGCGACGGCGACGAGCGCGCAGGCGAAAACGAGAACGTCACCCAAGCGGGTGTAGGCGGTCTGCGTGCGGCGCGGCTCGACGGCAGCGGGTACCCAGCTCTCCCCGCCCATCGTCGCGCTCCGCGCGATCACTCTGCCGCGATGGTCGACGACCATCGACGGTCCGGCGTTGGAGGCGATCACGACGGGCCGGCCGGTCTCGACCGCGCGCAGACGAACGATGGCGTGATGGAGCTCGCCTGCGCGTGTGCCGGCGAACCAACCTTCGTTCGACGCTTGCAGCAACACCTGCGCGCCGTCGAGCGCGAGCCGCCGCGCGTGGCCGGCAACGAGCTCTCGAACTTGACCGCCTGGGAGACGCCCACCACGAGCGTCGTCGACCGCCCGTTGGCCATCTCTTGCAGCGCCTGCAGACGTCCGGGCTCCGAGCCCGGGTTGAGGAACGCGGACTCGGGCGCGACGAGCACCTCGGCGGACGCTGCTACCTACTCAGAACCGGGAATCAACCCAAGACCGGCGACACCTCGCCCGTGGCGACCGGGGGGCTAGCGGGCGATTCCACGGCGCAGGACGAGCACCGCGGCTCCGGCGAGCAGCGCCACGGCGAGCAGCATGCCGAGCGGCGACAGGGTCGGGACGACCACGCCCTCCACGATGATCCCGGTCGCCGACGATGGGCTGCCGACGACGTAGGCCGGCGACGGCTCGATCGTCGCCATCACGGTCTCCGACCCTTCGGAGATGGCGTCGGCCAGCGGCGTGACGGGGAAGTTGGCAGAGGACTGGCCGGCCGGAATGGTGAAGGAAAGCGCAAAGTAGTCCGCTCCGGAGGTGGCCGTTCCGCTGAAAGCGAAGTTGACGTTCAGCGGAAATGGAGTCGCGCCGGTGCGGGTGACGGTGAATCCGATCTCGTCGCCTGCTTCGTTCCCGACGGGATCCGTTGTGACGATCGAGACGACGTTCAAGTCACTGCAGGTGAAGGTGAGCGACCAGCCATTCAGTGCCCCTGCATTGGTCGGCGCAAAGTCGGTCATCTGCAGGGACCAGGTGCCGGGCGCGGCGAGAGAGGCAACCCCCGCGAGCGCGCTTTCGGGCGCCACCGGATCGACGCCATTCGCAGGACTGGTGGCAGAACAGGCAAACGGTGGCGCACCATCCTGGAACGAGGCCACGATGTCGTCGCCGGAGCAGCCGCCGCTCAGCGCGAGCGGCCGTACGACGAGAGTGCTGCCGCCTGCCGGGGCCACGAGGACGATGTGCAGGTCGCCAACCCAGGAGTGCGACACGTCGAGTCTCGGCGCGACGGCCGAAACGAACTGACCCGGGCCGCAGAGCGACGGGACGAGCATGCTCGAGGAGATCACCTGGGGGACCCCGCCGACCGGGTCGGGGATCGGAGTCGAGCAGTTCGTGCCGGAGCTGGTGGCGCAATCGAACGTGAGCGTCTGCCCGTGCGCCCCGGCGGCGAGGACGGCCCCGGCGACGAAGACGACAGTCGCTCGCTGGACGGAGTGGGCGAACGGACGTTTGTTCATGACGGCTCCTTCGTGCGTCGGTGATCCACCGAGCCGAGACGCACGCTAAGCCGCATCGAGCCCGACGGGAACTACATGAATAGGTAGTCGCAGCGCCCCGACGAGTGCGCAGGGAGACGCGTCACGGCGAAGCGACTTCGCCGATCCGCCTCGCCCAGCCGACCCGCTCTTCGAGCAGTGCGGCGTAGGCTTCGTCGCGCCGCGTTGCGTGCAGCGTCTCATCGCACTTGGCTTCGGCCACGAGCTTCGCGAGCCGCGCCGTCTTCCCACTGCCGCCGGTGCGCTGCAGCAGCGGCAGGACCCGGGCGTCGCACGCGCTGCCCGACGCAGTGAGCAGCTCGTGGTAGGCCTGCAGCAGGTGAAACAGGTCGCGGGGAGGCTCCTCGATGGTGGCGAGCAGCTCGACGAGCAGCCGCAGGCAGGCGAGCTCGTGGAGCGACCCGTGCGGGCGGAGCTGCTCGATCGCCTCCGCCACGCGGCCTGGCTTGAGCAGGCCCTGTTGCCGCTGGATGCTGCCGTATACGCGCCCGAGCTCGTCGCCGCGACAGCGGCCATCGCGCACGAGCTGGGCCACCACGTCGAGCGCCGTCGTGCGGGCGTCGGCGTCCTGCGCCACGAGCGCGAGGCCGGCGAGTAGCTGCGCGAGCTCTCCGAACGGCGTCGCCGGGGAGAAGAGCGGCTCGAGATAGACGGCGGTCGGGGTGTAGGCGGAAGAGGGCCGGAACAGTCGGTCGCAGAGGGCGCCGCAGCCGGCGACAAGTGTCGGGCTGGGGTCGATGGGCCAGACGAGCTGGGCGAACCGCACGTCGGCCGTCGAGCCGAAGGACCACTGCTGCTGTTCGCGGCAGAGCAGCGCGAGCGGCCGGCTCGGCTCGCGCGGGCCGAGCGGAGGGTCGAGCTCGATCACGACGCTCGGGTCGGGGCTGCCCCACTTCTTTTCCCTCCAGCGCACCTGCCAGCGATAGACGGGAGGCCGCGCGGCGAAGGCCTCTGCACCCACCGGCGTCGCCTCCATCTCGGGCACCGCGTCGAAGGGCCGGCGCGCGCGTGCGGCGGCGATCCAGGCCGGCCAGCTCAGCGGGCGATCGGCAGGACCCTTGCCGACGCTGGTGACCGCTGCCCACCAACCCTGGCGCGCCGCGGGCTCGACGCCCGAAGCCCCGAGCGCGAAGCGGACGAGCTGGCCGATCGTGCCGCGCAGCTCGCGCGCCGCGGCAAGCGCCTCGGCGCGACCGTCGGGCGCCAGGCGGAGCAGCGCCTGGACGAGGTCGAGCTCGCCGAGAGGCGAGCCTGCGGCGAGGTGCTCGCGCACCCGGGGCACGAAGCGCCGCGCGTCGATCCAGCCGCCGCGATGGGTGGGCATGGCCAGCAGCCCGCACCTGGGCCCGGCCCGCGCCCGCGTCTCGACCTCGTCGAGGCGGGCCGCGAAGAAGTGCTCGGGCCCGGGCTTGCGACCGAGGGTGTACGCGAGGCGCCCCGCCGGCTGGGGTCCGTCGAGCCAGCCGAGGATGGCGCTCGCGAGCAGCCCCGAGATTGCGCTCATCTCGCCGAAGCCCGAGGCCGGCTGCCGCACCCGCTGCGCAAGCGCCGCAATGCGCGCGTCGAAGTCCGGGGGGCGCTCGCCGCCGAGGCGACAGAGCCCGTCGAGGGCACGCTCGACCTCGATCGAGTCCTCGCAGCTCTCGAGCAGCGCCAGCAGCACGTCGATGAGCTCGTCGAGGGAGCCGATCGGCGCCACCTCCGCGCCGGCCTCGCAGCGCGGCAGCTCGCTCGCCGGCGGAGCCCAGGGCGGCGGCTCCTCGCCGCGCCCGAAAGCCGCGAGGAGATCGTCGATCCCAGCGAGACGCCGGGTCTCGTCCGGCAGGGCACGGGCTCGCGCGAGGAGTTGCTGGAGGTCGGGCAGATCGGGCGGCGGAGCCTTCGCATCGGGGACCGCTCGCGGCGCTCGAGGCGCGACCGCAGCGGCGTCCGCCGGCGCGGCGGCCCCGCTCGAGCCCGCGAGCTTCGTCGCCAGCGCCTGGGCGCGCCCTCGCTGCGACGCCGCCACCTGATCGAGTCGCGTGGTGATCGACGAGGCCACGGCGGCGGACTCCGCCGGCGCCGCGGCCTCGATGAGCGACAGAGCCGCGCCTTGCACCTCGGGTTCGGCGTGGCCGAGCCCGAAGGTGGCGGCCTCGGCGGCGGCCGCCGCGAGCTCGGGATTCCGCCCGACCACCGCGCGCAGGGCCGCGAGCCCGGCAACCGCGGGGCCCTTGGTCTCTCGCTGGAGGACGGCGGGGATCCGCTCGACGAGCGAACGGCCGTCCACTCGTTGCGCCTCGATCAACGGAGCGAGCTGCCGCAGCGCGAACTTCGCCACGGCATCGACGCGGTGGGCGAGCAAGTCGAGATAGGCGGGCGCCAGGCGCTCGCCCTCGTCGAGCGTCGGCTCCAGCCGCTCGTGCAGGCGGATGTGGAAGCCGGTCCCCTTGATCTGGATGCCGCGACGGAGCGCCTCGGCGCTCGCCTCGAGCAGACGAAACCTGTCGATCGCACCTTCGGAAGCGAGCTGCACCAGCGCGGGCCCCCAGGACTTGCTGCCGGCGCCCGGATGCCATTCGCCTTCGTCGTACTGGAAAAGGTTGCCGTTGGTGGGATCGACTTCGAAGGTGCGCCAGATCTCCTCGGCGAGCAGACCGGGATCGGCTCGCAGCCCATCGGCGAGCGATGCGTCGCGCGCCCAGCTCCCGGCCCGGCAGCGCACCATCTGGATGATGTAGTCGTCGGTCGAGGGCGCCGGACAGGCGCCGCGGCGGACGAGCGCGCGCACGAGGGGCCACGCGCTGGTCCACTGAGTGGCGGCGAGCTCCTGCTCGACCCAGCGCTCGAGCCAGTCCGGCCGGCGCCCGGCGAGCACCTCGAGCAGCACCCCTTCGGCCTCCTTGGGCTCCCGATAGGCGGTACTCGTGCGAAGGCGGCGCGCGTCGCTCCACGCGCAGACCGCGGCGACGGCCGCGTCGAGACGCCAGTCGCGGTGTATCCAGCTCTCGGGGTGCGACGCGCGCCAGGCCTGGGCCACGGGCTTGGCAAGCCGGCGACGACGGCCCTCGTCGAGGGCGACCAGGCCGGCGATGAGCTCCTCGCGCGGGGCCGCCTCGACCCAGGCGAGGAACGGACCGGCGTCCTCAGCCGCCTTCGGCGCCATCTTCACCTTCGAGCGCGATGCGCGCGGCGAGGATGTGCTTGCACGGGCCGCGTTCGCCCTGGTAGCGGCTGAACCAGCGGCAGGTGCAGCGGTCGCCCTCGTCGGCGAGCCGCACGCGGTGCTCGACGGAGGTCCCCTGCACCATCGCCTCGCCGCCCGGCGTGGCGCTCCGCCAGCGCACCTTGCCGGCCGCGACGAGCTCGCGTGCCGCCAGCAACCGCGGGTGGAGCTGCTCGACGCGCTCGAGGTCGAACGGCAGCTCGCGATGGAAATACGAGCCGAGGTCGGGGTCGTAGCCGACGAGGCCGCGCGAGCCGAGCACCGCGAGCGCCGCCTGGACCTCGGCGAGGGCGAGCCCGGTGCGCTCGGCGACCGCAGGGGCGTCGAGCGATGCCTGCCATCGCAGGAGGGCGCGCACCTGCGCGAGAGCGCCTTCCCAGGACGAGCCGGCGAGGTCGGCGAGGACCTGCCCCTCGCCCGAGAAGCCGCGCGCGATGTCCGGGCTCACCGTCAGCCAGAGGCGACCGGTCTCGAAGGTGAGCTCCCAGGCGCTCACGCCGGTTTCCTCGTCGCCCCACACGCGCAGCCGTCGGGCGCGGCCCGCGAGAGGCTCCAGCAGACGCAGGCGGTCGGTGCCCAGCACGCGCACGCCATCGTTCGCCGGGCGCTGCGTGAGCCGCAGCCCGCGCTGGAAGGGGACGACCCAGGCCGCGCGCTTCGGCGAGCCGCCGCGCGGCAGCGCCCTCAGGAAGCGCTGCGCTTCGATCCCCGGAACCTCGAGCCGCGGCGTGAGCCGCGGCAGGTACGACTGCACCTCGGTGAAGCCCTTGAGCCAGCGCACCGGCAGCTTGACCTTCTTCTCGACGACCGCACCGCCGGCGGTGGTCAGGCGCACCTCGTCGGCGCCCACCGCGAGCCGCGCCTCGCCGCCGTGCCGCAGCCGCCCGAGCGTGCCGCGCATCGCGGCGTTGAAGTCGACGTTCGTCGTGCCGCGCCCCTTGAGGCCCGAGCCGAGCCCCTCGCCGGAGAAGTCCGCACGGGCGTAGACGCCGCAGCACGAAGAAAACCCCTCGAAGCGCAGCGCCTGCTCGCTGCAGGTCACGACGGGGTCGAGGTCGCGCATCGCCCCCGGCAGGTAGAAGCGGCTGCGCACCACCTCGGAGACCAGCAGCAGCAAATCGCCGAGCTCGTCGGGGCGCGCCACCGTGCCCTCGAAGAAATAGGGATTCGCGGTGCGGTCCTCGACGGTCCCGGACGTGGCGAGCCGCAGCCCCCAGCCCTCTTCGAGGTGCGAGGCGAACGGATAGCGATAGGTGTGCGCCAGCTGCGCGGCGGCGGCCATCGGTGGCTCGAGGTGGAGGCTCGATCTTAGCGGACGGCGATGGTCAGGTAGGCCAACCACCACGCGCCGCTCGATCCATGGACTGCGGGATGTCCGACGCGCGGCGAGGAACGACGCCGGGCCGGCGTGACCGCTGGCGTTGTCGAGGTGTGCCGAGCGGTGAGCCTTCCCCGCCGCTCGGGCCGCGTAGTGGCCGGAGACCAACCAATCGAGACAAAGGGGAAGTAATGCACTTCATACCGAGACATCGACGCACATTCGCCACGCTTCTCGCGCTCCCGCTGATCGCCGCCGGCGTTTGCACACTGGGCAGCACTGCCGCGCAAGCGCAGGAAGACAACATCTCCGCACCGCCGCCGTTGCAGTTTCCGACTCTCCCAGGCCCCAACCCGACCGGCAGTTTCGGACTGGGCTCCCTGCGGAGCGCGCTCGAGCAGGGCGGCAACACCGAGCTCTGCAAGATCCTGACGAAGCAGGTGAACCCCAACGCCGTCTTTCCTCCCAACTTCACGTTCGCGCAATGCGACCCGGCGATCGCCGCCAAGGTGAATTCGCGCAGCGGCAGCGTGCGCTGGGCCTCCGGGGCCCGGCCGCGCGAATGTGGCAACTGCGTGGGACGCCCGTCGAACACGCGCACGCAGGCGCTCGACCGGCCCAACCGCCGCTTCGCCACCGTGCACGCACGGCTCACCTTCACCGTGGTCGACGCCGGGCCCACACCGTTCGACCGCGACGTGATCTTCCCGGTCGACGTCAACTTCGAGTGCCGCGTCGCCGGGGCTCAGAAGCGAGGGGAAATCCAGGTCACGAGCG
>Ga0209382_10003758_pt1 | contig 20826 bp, 15 predicted proteins | sample SoiMetdeltSBSDD5_FD_187599 | JGI IMG/M metagenome (GOLD analysis project Ga0209382, IMG submission 187599) | Bulk soil microbial communities from a Populus tree surrounding site in Tennessee, USA - Soil MetaG P. deltoides SBSDD5 (SPAdes) (version 2) | ecosystem: Environmental > Terrestrial >... | reverse complement strand
GAAGGCCCGGAACCGCTCGGGGCCGTACCAGTACCGGCAGGCCGCGATCACGCCCAGGGAGACGAAGAAGCCGAGAGTGGCCGTCGTCTGGATGAAGCTCGTGTAGTAGCCGCGGCGGTCATCGGGCACGTGCTCGGCGACGTAGGTGGCGGCGCCACCGTATTCGCCGCCCAGGGCCAGGCCCTGGAGGAGGCGGAGGCTGACCAGGATGGCGGGGGCGAGCAGCCCCACGTGGTCATACGTGGGCAGGAAGCCGATGAACGCGGTGGAGAGGCCCATCGTCACCATCGTGACCACGAAGGTGTACTTGCGCCCGACGAGGTCGCCGACCCGGCCGAACACGATCGCGCCCAGGGGCCGGACGCCGAAGCCCGCGCCGAAAGTGGCCAGGCTGGCCAGCAGGGCCGCCCGCTCGTTGCCGGGCGGGAAGAACAGCTGGCCGAAGAAGACGGCCAGCGTCCCGTACAGGTAGAAGTCGTACCACTCGAAGAGCGTGCCCAGGCTCGAGGCCAGGATGACGCTGCGAATGGTCGCGGGGACGGCGCTCTCGCGGGCGCTGGGCTCAGGGATGGCCATGTGCGGGTGACGCTCCCATACGTCGCCGCCCCGGTCAACCGCCCGGCCGCGAAAAACGGCGCCGGGTGCGCTCGGACTTCAGCGCGCTTCGACGGCGCGCGCCACGGCCTCGCCCATCTCCGCGGTCGAGGCCTCTCCGCCGATGTCCCGCGTGCGCAGGCCGCCCGCGAGCACCTGCCGCACCGCGGCCTGGATCGCTTCCGAGGCCGCGGACTCCCCCAGCCAGGAGAGCATCATGGCCGCGGACAGGATGGCCCCGACCGGGTTCGCGACGCCTCGGCCCGCGATGTCGGGGGCGGAGCCGTGCACGGGCTCGAACATCGACGGGTGCCGGCGCGTGGGATCGAGGTTCGCGCTGGGGGCGAGGCCGAGGCCGCCGGTCACGGTGGCGGTGATCTCGGAGAGGATGTCGCCGAAGAGGTTCGAGGCCACGATGACCTCGAAGCTCCAGGGGCGGCGGATCAGCTCCATGGCCGCGGCGTCCACCAGGATCGAGGAGGTCTCGATCTCCGGGAACTCCGCCGCCACCTCGCGGTAGATGCGGTCCCAGAAGGTCATGCTGTGCCCCTGGGCATTCGACTTCGTGATCGAGGTGACGGAGCGGCGCTTCTGCGTCCGGGCCAGCTCGAAGGCGAAGCGGATGATGCGCTCGGTGCCGCGGCGGGTGAAGACGGCCGTCTGCACCGCGACCTCCGTCTCCGTGCCGCCGTGGACATTGCCGCCCACCTGCGCGTATTCACCCTCCGTGTTCTCGCGCACGAGCACGATGTCGATCGCCTTCCGCGTCTCCGCCAGCGGCGTGGCCACGCCCGGAAAGAGGACGGTGGGCCGGACGTTGGCGTATTGCTCGAAGGTGCGCCGGATGGGGAGGAGCAGGCCGTTCAGGGTGACGTTGTCCGGCACGCGCGGATGGCCGACCGCGCCCAGGTAGATCGCGTCGAAGCCGTGGAGGCGCGTGAGCGCGTCGTCCGGCATCATGCGGCCGTGGTCGAAGTAGTGCTGTGAGCCCCAGGGCACTTCCTCGAACGCGCAGAGGAAGCCGCACCGGCGCGCCGCCGCCGCCACCACCCGCATCCCCTCCGCCACGACCTCGCGGCCGATGCCGTCGCCGGGGAGGGCCGCGATGCGATAGGACTTCACCTCGCGATCCTACTCCATCGCGGCCGTGCGCCCCGGCACGTGGGGCGCCGCGAATCAGCTAGAGTGAGGCGGAGCGGAGGACACGCCTGATGACGATGCGCCGAGGGGCCGCCATCCTTCTCCTGGGCCTGGCCGCGGGAGGGCTCGCGCCCGCCGTCCACGCCGAGTCCTACGAACCCGGCCTCCTCCGCGAGCTGCGCTGGCGGATGATCGGGCCCCATCGCGGGGGCCGGACCAAGGCGGCGGCGGGCATTCCCGACCGTCCCGGCGTGTTCTACGTGGGCGTCTGCAACGGCGGGGTGTGGAAGACCGACGACTACGGCCGCACCTGGACCCCGATCTTCGACGACCAGCCCACCGGCTCCATCGGCGCCCTGGCGATCGCCCCCTCCAACCCGGACGTCCTCTACGTGGGCAGCGGCGAGGGCCTGCAGCGGCCGGACCTCTCCACCGGCGACGGCATCTACAAGTCGACGGACGGCGGGCGCACCTGGCGCCACCTCGGCCTGCGCGACGGCCGGCAGATCCCCCAGATCGCGGTCGATCCCCGCGATCCCAACCGGCTGCTGGTGGCGGTGCTGGGCAGCCCCTACGGACCGGGCCCGGAGCGCGGCGTCTTCCGTTCGACGGATGGAGGCGAGACCTTCCAGAAGGTCCTCTATCGCGACGAGGACACGGGCGCCGTCGACGTCGTCCTCGATCCCGCGGACGCGCGCACCGCCTACGCCGTCCTCTGGGAGTCGCGGCAGGCCCCCTGGGAGAACGGCGTCTTCAACGGCCCGGGCAGCGGCGTGTACAAGACGACGGACGGCGGCACCACCTGGCGGCCCATCGTGAGCGGCCTGCCCACCTTCGCCGAGGACGGGCTGGGCCGCATCGGGATCACGGTCGCGCCGAGCAGTCCGCGCCGTCTCTTCGCGACCGTCGAAGCCAAGCGCAAGGCCGGCCTCTACCGCTCCGACGACGCGGGCGAGACCTGGACGCTGGTCAACGCCGACCCGCGCGTGACCGACCGCGCCTCCGACTTCGCGGAAGTGAAGGTCCACCCGCAGGACCCGGACACCGTGTTCACGGCCAGCATCGTGACCTGGAAGTCCACGGACGGCGGGCGCACGTTCACCGCCCTGCGCGGCGCGCCCGGCGGCGACGACTACCACCGCATCTGGATCAACCCGCGGCAGCCCGACATCATGCTCATCGCGGCCGACCAGGGCGTGATCATCACCGTCAACGGAGGCCGCACCTGGAGCTCCTGGTACAACCAGCCGACCGCGCAGCTCTACCACGTGAGCACCGACAACGCGTTCCCATATCGCGTCTGCGGCGGGCAGCAGGAGAGCGGCTCCGTGTGCATCCAGAGCCGCGGCGACGACGGCCAGATCACCTTCCGCGAATGGAGCCCGGTGGGGGTCGAGGAGTACGGCTACGTCGCCGTCGATCCCCTGGACCCCGACGTCGTGTACGGCGGCAAGCTCAGCCGTTACGACCGCCGGACGAAACAGACGGAGACCATCGCCCCGCGGCCCGTGCGACCCGCCGAGGGCTATCGCGTGCTGAGGACGGAGCCGGTGCTGTTCTCCCCCACCGAACCGCACACACTGCTCTTCGCGTCGAACGTCGTCTGGAAGACGAGTGACGGCGGCCGGACGTGGACGGCGATCAGTCCGGACCTCACCCGCAAGACGTGGACGGCGCCGCCCAACGTGGGCAAGTACCGTGGGACGGAGGCGGCCAAGCCGACCCAGCGCGGCGTGATCTACACCCTGGCCCCTTCGCCCCTCGACGGCCGGCGCATCTGGGCCGGCACCGACGACGGGCTCATCCACGTCACCACCGACGGCGGCGCGAGCTGGACCGACGTGACGCCGGGGCCCCTGCGCGACCGGCCCTGGAGCAAGGTCTCGCTCCTGGAGGCCTCCCACTTCGAGGCGGGCACCGCCTACGCGGCCGTCAATACCTTCCGCCTCGACGACCTGCGCCCCCACATCTACCGCACGCGCGACCTCGGCCGCACCTGGACCGAGATCACGGCCGGCCTTCCCGACGGCGGCGTCGTCAACGCCGTGCGCGAGGACCCGCGGCGCCGCGGCCTCCTCTTCGCGGGCACGGAGCAGGCGGTCTACGTTTCGTTCGACGACGGCGAGAGCTGGCAGTCGCTGCGGATCAACATGCCCGCGACCTCGATCCGCGACCTCGTCGTCAAGGACGACGACCTCGTGGTGGGCACCCACGGCCGGTCGTTCTGGATCCTCGACGACATCACGCCGCTGCGGCAGCTCACCCCGGCCGCCCTGCAGGAGGCGGCGGTCCTCTTCCGCCCCCAGGAGGCCTGGCGCTTCCGTTGGAACAAGAACACGGACACGCCGCTTCCGCCGGACGAGCCGGCCGGACAGAACCCGCCGGACGGAGCGATCGTGCACTACTTCCTGAAGACGGCGGCGGCCGGGCCCGTCACCCTGGAAGTGGCCGACGCCGCCGGGAGCGTGGTGCGCCGCTACCGGAGCGACGATGCTCCGGAGCCCCTGGTCGAGGGCCGCAACATCCCGGACTACTGGATCCGTCCTCCGCAGGTCCTGTCCGCCCAGGCCGGCCTGCACCGGTTCGTGTGGGACCTCCACCATGCCCCGCCGGCGGCGGCGGTCTTCTCCTATCCGATCGCCGCCATCGTGGGGAACACGCCGCGCGAGCCGCGCGGACCCTGGGCGGTGCCGGGCGAATACACGATCCGTCTGACCGTGAACGGACGCGCGCTGACCCAGCCCCTGCGCCTCAAGATGGACCCGCGCGTCCAGGCCTCGGCCGAGGATCTGCGGGCGCAGCTGGAGCGGTCGCAGGAGGTGAGCCGCGACCTGGTGCGCACGCGCCAGGCCCTGGAGCGGACCCAGGCCGAGCGCGGCCGCGCCGCCGGTCCGGCCGCGGAGGCGCTCTCCGCCCGCGCCACGATCCTCTCCGGGCTGAGCGCGCGGCTCCTTGCCTTGTACGAGGTCCTGCAGGAGGCGGACGTGGCTCCGAAGCCGGCGGCCGTCGAGACGGCGGAGAGGCTGCGCGGCGAGGTCGCGAAGGCGCTGGCCCCGTGAGCGCACCCGCGCCCGCCGATCGGCGGCACGCGCCCACGCGCCCGGCCCCGCTCACGGACACGGCGCGGGCGCTGGCCGTCTCGCGCGTCCTGGCCGACCAGGCCTTCTCGCGGGCGGCGGGCGCGCCTCTCGTGCACGGCAACGAGATCCGCATCCTGAAGGACGGGGCCGAGAACTATCCGGCCTGGCTGGCCGCCATCGCGGAGGCGCGCGAGAGCGTGCACTTCGAGTGCTACATCGTCCACGACGACGAGGTCGGCCGGCGTTTCGCGGACGCGCTCGTCGCCCGCGCGCGCGACGGGATCCGCATCCGCGTCATCTACGACTGGCTGGGCGCGCTGGGCAAGACGGGCGCGCGCTTCTGGCGGCGCCTGCGCGAGGCGGGGGTGGAGGTCCGCTGCTTCAATCCCCCGCGCCTGGACGAGCCGCTGGGCTGGCTGGCCCGGGACCATCGCAAGTCGATCACCATCGACGGACGCGTCGCCTTCGTGACCGGCCTCTGCATCGGGCGGATGTGGGAAGGGATTCCGGAGAAGAACCTCGCGCCCTGGCGCGACACCGGGGTCGAGATCCGGGGACCGGCGGTGGCCGACGTCTCGCGCGCCTTCGCGGAGGCCTGGGCCGCCTGCGGGGAGCCGCTTCCGGAAGAGGATCGCAATCGGCCCGCCCCGCCGAAGGCGGGGGACGTGCCCCTGCGCGTGGTGGCCGCCACCTCCGGCACCTCCGGCCTCTACCGGCTCGACCCGCTGATCGCGGCCCTCGCGCGCAGCACGCTTTGGCTGACCGACGCCTACTACGCGGGGACGCCGTCCTACGTGCAGGCCCTGGGCGCGGCCGCCCGCGACGGCGTGGACGTGCGCCTGCTCGTGCCCGGCCGGGGCAGCGACATCGCCCTCATGCAGTCCATCTCGCGCGCGGGCTATCGCCCCCTGCTGGAGTCGGGCGTCCGCGTCTTCGAATGGAACGGGCCCATGCTGCACGCCAAGACGGCGGTGGCGGACGCGCGTTGGTCGCGCGTGGGCTCCACCAACCTGAACCCCGCGAGCTGGATGGGGAACTGGGAGCTGGACGTCGTGGTCGAGGACGAGGCGTTCGGCCGGGCCATGGAGGCGATGTACGCCGACGACCTCGGCCACGCGACGGAGATCCTGGTCGAGCGCCGAAGGCGGGTGCGGCCGGCGGACGCCTCGCGCCACCCACGGCGGCGCGGCAGCGGCGGCAGCGCCACCCGGGCCGCCGCCGGCGCCTTGCGCATCGGCAACGCGATCGGGTCCGCGCTGGTGGCGCGGCAGGTCACGGGCCCCGCCGAGCGCCGTCTCTTCGTGCAGGGGGGGTCGATTCTCGCCATCATCGCGCTGGTCGCGTTCTTCTGGCCGCCCCTGCTCGCCTGGCCGGTGGGGGCGCTCAGCCTCTGGCTGTCCGTGTCGCTGCTGCTGCGGGCGGGGCGCCAGCGCATCTCCAACGCGCCCGCGAACGGCGGCTCGCCCACGGGCGGGCGCTCCCGGCCGGGCTGATCCGCGCGCCGGTCGCGCGCGGGCGGGTCAGTGCGAGGCGGTGATGGTGCGCAAGGCCTGCGTCGCCGCTTCGCGCACCTCGGGCACCGCGTCACGCTCGGCGGCCACCAGCGCCGGCACCGCCGCGCTGGCCGGCGGGCCGACGCGGTCCAGGGCGAGGGCGGCTTCCCTCCGCACCTTCTCGTCCGGATCGGCGAGGGCCTGGGCCATCACGCCGACGGCGGGGGCCGCGGCCGGCCCGAGCTTGGCCAGGGCGCGCAGCGCGCGCCAGCGTCCCTCGCCCGCGCCATGGGCGACGACCTCGGCGAGGGAGGCGACGACGGAGGCGTCGCCGCGACCGAGGTTGCCCAGCGCGCGCACGGCCAGGGCGCGCACGCCCGGCTCGGCATCGCGCAGCGCCTCCTGCAGGGCGGGCGCGGCCTCCCCCGCCGTGGGCCCCGCCACGCCCAGCGTCCAGGCCGCGTACCCGCGCACGTACGGATCCGAGTGGCGTAGCGCGCGCACCAGCCAGGGCACATCCGTCGCGGCCCGAATGCCGCGGGCGTCGAGCGCGTTCGCGGCCGCCCATCGCACCTCGGCTAGCGGGTCGTCGAGGCGAGCGATCAGGCGTGCGTCCGCGCGGGCGTCCGCGGGCGAGGGCGCGGCGCCGGCAGCGGCGATCAGGGCCAGGGCCCGCGCCGCCTCCGCGCGCACTCCGGACTCGGCGTCGTCGAGGGCGCGCGTGAGCGCGGCCGTCGTCTCCGGCCCGGTCGCGCGCCGCCGTCCGAGCGCCCACGCCGCCTGCCGCCGCACCTCCGGCGACCCGTCGGCGGTGAGCGCGGCCAGCACGGCCGGCCGCGCCGATTCGATCGGGGTCGTCTCGCCGCGCGCCAAGAGGGCGGCGCGCAGGGGGGCGGTCGTGCCCGCGGACTCGGGGATCGCGGCCGCCCGCACCGTCTCCGCCACGCGCGCGCTTCCGCGCGGCGTGAGGTGGAGGCGGTCGAGGAATCCGTCCGGACCGACCGTGCGCAGGTCGCCCAGGGCGTCGATGGCGCCGAGCCCTTCCGAGCGCGCGAACGCGACGATCCGCTCCTGGGGCAGGGGAGGCGGCGGGTGCGGGCCGACCTGATCGGCATCGGGAAGGACGAGCACGTGCAGGGCGGCGCCGTCGGCCCGGACGTCCTCCGCCAGCCGGCGGATCTCCGCGAACAGCCGCTCATACCCCGACGTCACCGCCCGCGACTCCGGCTGGACGAAGAGCTCGTCCACGCTGCGGATCTCGCGCCCCTCGGCGTTGGTCACCCGCCGCACCAGCGCGGAGTGCTTGAACAGCGCGACGAGCAGGCGCGGGGGCTGCGAGAGGTTGTTGTGCAGGTCCTCCATGTCGTTGAGGACGACGGCCAGCACGACCGCGTCCGGACGGTAGCGGCGCGCGATGCGCTCGTAGGCGTAGCGTTCCTGGCGCGTGGACCATCCGGGCAGGGCGACGCTGAACACCTCGACGCCGGGCCCGTGCGCGTCCGCCGCGTCCTGCAGGGCCTGCGGCCAGGCCTCCGCGCGCGTGAAGCCGTAGCCGAACGTCACGCTGTCCCCCAGGCAGACGACCCGGTAGACGCCCGCGGGCTTGTCGAGGGGATGGGGCCGGTCGCGCAGCCCGTCACGGTTGAAGTCCTGGGCCAGGGGCCATCCCACGGACTCGGACTTGACGACGTAGAAGTCGCCCTGCCACTCGGCCTGCCAGTCCAGGCCGCGCGTGTCGGCCAGGGGCCGCGGCCGCGGCGGGGGCTCGAGCCATCGGGCCAGGCCCTCACCCGCGGTCAGCGCGACCACGGTCACGGCGACGCTCAGCGCCACGTTCAGGAGGAGGGCGCGGCGCGGGTGGGGCTCGGAGGCGGCGGGAGCGGGATGGGGGCGCACGGCCGCGGGTGATTGTAGGCTAGCGTGACGCGATGCCGCGCTTCAAGCTGACTCTCGAGTACGTGGGCACGCGCTACCGCGGGTGGCAGGTCCAGAAGAACGCGCGCACGGTGGCGGGCGAGCTGCAGCGGGCGGTGAAGGCGGTGGCCGGGCGCGAGCCGGGCGAGCTCTACGGGTCCGGGCGGACCGACGCCGGCGTGCACGCGCTGCAGCAGGTCGCGCATCTCGACCTCGAGACGCGCCTGCCGCCGGCCCAGCTCCTCTGGCGCCTCAACGAGGAGCTGCCCGCCGACATCAACCTGCTCGCGCTGGAGCCGGCGGCGCGGCGCTTCCATGCCCGGCACGCCGCGCTGGCGCGCAGCTACCTCTACCAGATCGCGCGGCGGCGGACGGCGCTGGGCAAGCCCTTCGTCTGGTGGGTCAAGGACGCGCTGGACGTCGCGGCCATGGCCGCGGCGGCGCGCCGCTTCGAAGGCCTCCACGACTTCCAGTCCTTCACCGACCAGGATCCGGAGGACGGCTCGACGAAGGTGAAGGTGGAGTCCGTGGAGGTCCGCGAAGAAGGCGCGCTCATCCTGATCCGCATCCTGGGGTCGCACTTCCTCTGGAAGATGGTCCGGCGCATGGTCGGCGTGCTGGCCGAGGTCGGCCGGGGCGCGCTCGCCGAAGCCGACGTCGCGCGCCTGCTGCGCGCGCCTTCCGACGAGGTCGCGCCCCTCACCGCCCCCCCGTCCGGGCTCTTCCTCGAGCGCGTCCTCTACGAGGGCGATCCGCCCCCCGGCCCCGTGCGCGCGGTGCTGTCCCTGTGAGGAGAGCTAGTCCTTCCGCGTCAGCCCCGTGATCGCGGGCCCGTTGAGGACGTGCCCGTCCGGTGCGAACCGCGAGCCGTGGCACGGGCAGTCCCACGTCTTCTCGCCCTGGTTCCATTCCACGATGCAGCCGAGGTGCGTGCAGGTCGCGGAGAGCTGCAGCACCACGCCCATCGCATCTCGATAGGCGGCGATCTTGTGCAGGCCATGCCGCAGGATCCGCCCCTCGCCGGCCGGGATCTCGTCCACCGAGGCGACCTCCGCCGGCGTGACCCACGGCGCGTAGCCCTTCTGCGACCGCGCCAGCTCGGAGGCGAACTCCCCGGCCGCGCGCAGGTTCCGCCGCGCCGGATCGTAGAGGTGGGCCCACGGGTTCGCGCGGCCCTGGATGAGGTCGGTGAGGAGCATTCCCGCGATGGTGCCGTGCGTCATCCCCTGCCCGCTGTCGCCGGTGACGATGAACACGTTGTCCTTGTCCAGCGGGTTGCGGCCGATGAAGGCGAGGCTGTCCGCCGGCTCCAGCACCTGGCCCGACCACTTGTAGGTGGCGGCCTTGGCCGCGGGTACCCGCTCGCGCGTCCAGCGCTCCAGCCGCGTCCAGCGCTCCTCGATGTCGTCGGCCTGGCCGGTGCGATGGTCCTCGCCCCCGACGATCAGGAGGTCGGGCCCGCCGCCCGCCTGTCCCTGCAGGCGGACGTAGTGATACGGGTCCGCGGTGTCCCAGAAGAGGGCTTTCTCCACGCTGCCGGGTGGAATCTCCAGGCCGATCGCGTACGTGCGGTAGGGCGCCTGCTTCGTGTGCATCACCACGCGGTCGTTGACGGGCGTGTTCGTCGCCACCACGACCGCCTTCCCGGCGACGGTGCGTCCGGTCGCCGTCTTCACGTGCGCGCGCGCGCCGCCCTCGAACTCCTCGACGTGCACGCCGGAGTAGATCTGCCCGCCCGCGGCCAGGACCGCCTTGGCCAGGCCGGCGAGGTACCGCAGCGGATGGAACTGGCCCTGGCGCGCGAAGCGCAGCGCGGGGCCGGTGTCGAAGGAGCCGAGGGGAGCGCGCGCGACCTTCTCGACCGGGAGGCCGGCGCGGCGGGCCGCGTCGAGCTCCTTGTCCAGCGCGTCCGCCGGCTGCCCGTCGGCGACGAACAGGTACCCGTCGACGCGCGCGAAATCACAGGCGATGCCGCTCTCGGAGACGATCGCCTCGATGCGGTCGATGGCGGCGGCGTGGCTCTGCGCGGCCAGCCGCGCGCCCACCTCCCCGTGCAGGTATTCGAGATGGTAGAAGCGGTCGTCGAGCGCGCTGGCCAGGTGCGCGGTCGTCCGTCCCGTCTCGCCGCCGCCGATGGGCCCGTCGTCGAGGACGACCACCCCGCGGCCCTCTCGCGCGAGCAGGTAGGCCGTGGTGAGGCCGGCGATGCCCGCCCCCACGATGCAGATGTCGGTGGTGAGGTCCGAGGCCAGCGAGGGCCGGCCGGGCACCTCCGCCGTTCCCGCCCAGACCGAGAGAGTTTTTCCGCCTTCCGGTTCCATACCTTCATCGTAGGAAGCGGCAAGCGGCGCGTGGGGCGGCGGCGGTGCTTTTTACGAGCGAGCGGTCACTTCAGGGTCGTGCAGTTCGGCATCGGGGGGACGGTGCCGTCGTCGGTGACGCAGAGGCGGCCGTACTGGTCGGCCGCAAAGCCGCGGATGCCCGTCTTGCCGGGCACGGACGGGACCGCGGTGTAGCTCACTCCCGGGTTGCAGGCACGCACGTACCCGGACTTGGTCTCCGAGAACGTGGGCTGGGGCGAGGCGCAGGTGATGCTCCGCCCGAGCCCGGCGGAGGCGGCCGAGCGCAGGTCGCCGAGCGCGGCCGATTCGTTCGCGGACAGCCGCGCGCGACTGAGGGCGGGTATGGCGATGGCCACGATGACGCCGATGATCGCGACCACGACGAGGATCTCGACGAGCGTGAAGCCGCGCTGGTCCTGCCTGGGCAAGGTCATCCCCCCTTTTCGATGGGGCCATCATCCGTCAAAAAGGCGGCAAGGGAATGGCGGCGATGAACGCCACCTGAACGGCGCCAGGTGGTGGGCCTGGAAGGACTCGAACCTTCGACTAGCCGGTTATGAGCCGGCCGTTCTAACCATCTGAACTACAGGCCCGAGGGAAGGGTACCAGAACGGCGAGGCGACGCGCGGGGGCGCGGTCAGCGCAGGCGGACGGACTTGAACACGCCGCCCGAAGCCCATTCCCGGAACCAGCGGAAGAGCTGATCCGTGGTGGGCGCGCGGCGTCCGCCGCGCACGAGGGCCGCCGCCACCGCCTTGCCCAGCGGCTTGCCCGCCACGAGGTCGGTCAGGAGGTCATACGCGGGCTGGCTCAGGTCGTGGCGCCACACCGCGTAGTCACGGCGGTAGATCGCGATGTACGTGTCCTTGCGTTTGAGCGCGGGGTGGTCGTGGTCCTCGTCGCGCACGGTCTGCAGGTACGCGTTGACGGGATAGCGGAACGACAGCAGCCGGAAGGCCTCGATCGGGGACAGGCGGGCCTTCTCCCAGGACTCGGCCGGCACCGCCGCGATCTCCTCCGCCGTCAGCGGCTCCACCTGGGGGGCGTCGAAGACTTCCGCGATCGCGAACTCGAGGCGCGCGAGGTCGTGGCAGAAGGCGGGCCGCTTCGCCCCCGGCCACGTCGCCACGAAGTCGGGGAATCGATCGCCGAGGCGGTTGAGGGTGTAGGTCACGGAGGGATGCGCGGCCACGTAGTCGCGGACGAGGGCGCTCCAGGCGCGGCCCCCCAGGAGGTGCCGGAGCCCCGGGTAGTCCGACTCCAGCGCCTCCTCCATCCGCATCAGGTACATGCCCTGGTAGATGCCGACGCGGTCCGCGGGCTCCAGGGTGCGCGAGGGGAGGATCACGTCCTCGATGGCGGCGCGCCCGAGGGCCTTGCGCGCGGAGGGCGAGGCCACCGCGTCCGCGATGTCCCCCGGGTGCACCACCACCTCCTGCATCCAGCGCTGCATGCGCGGGAGGGAGACGCCGCCGGCGGGAGGCTTCAACGCGCCGCGGCGAGCACGGCCTGCTCGCGGAACGCGCCCGCCTTCAGCGCTTCCGCGTGCATGACCTCGAACTCGGGGATGTTCTCGTCCCACTCGTAGAGGGTGGCCACGTTGCCCGTGCGCCGGCAGGAGCGGCCGTAGAGGTCCCACACTTCCTGGATGGCGTGATCGCTGTGGGTGTCGACGATGTGCGTGCCCTTGTTGGTGTGGCCGGCCAGGTGGTACTGCACGACGCGGTCGGCGGGGATCCCGTCGATGTACTCCTTCGGGTCGAAGGAGTGGTTGAAGGAGCTGACGTAGACGTTGTTGACGTCGAGGAGGAGGCCGCAGTCCGACTCCTCGGCCAGCCGCGTCAGGAACTCCCATTCCGTCATCGTGGAGTCCTTGAACTCCACGTAGGACGAAGGGTTCTCGAGGACGAGGGGCCGCTCCAGGATCTCGGACACCTGGCGCACGCGCGCCGCGGTGTGGCGGAGGGCTTCCTCCGTGTAAGGCATGGGCAGGAGGTCGTGCACGTTCCGCCCGGCCACGCCCGTCCAGCACAGGTGGTCGGAGATCCAGTGCGCGCGCACGCGCTTGCCCAGCGCCTTGAGCTTCTTCAGGTAGTCGCGGTCGAGGGGATCCGTGCTCCCGATCGACATCGACACGCCGTGCAGCACGACCGGGTAGCGCTCGGCCACGCGGTCGAGGACCCAGAGCGGCCGCCCCTCCGTGTCCATGAAGTTCTCGGATAGGACCTCGAACCAGTCGACCTTGGGCCACTTCGCCAGGATGTGGCCGAAGTGGACGGTCCGCAGGCCGACGCCGACGCCGAGATCGGGAAGATGGAAGCGATTGCCCACGTGCGGTCTAGCCCCGAGAGAAAGTATGCCTCAAGAAGACGAAAGGGGAAGAGGCCACGTCGGCCCCCTCCCCGTGCGGACGGCTAAAAGGTCGAGTTACCGGCCCTTGCAGCCGCTCTTGCCCTTGCAGGAGCTCTTGCCGGCCTTGTCCTTGACGTGCTCGGCCTTCACCGGAACCGAGCAGCCGCCCTTGCCCTTGCAGGAGTTCTTGCCCGCGCAGCCGTTGTCGCCCGGCGCGCAGCCGCCGAGGCCCTTGCACTCGTTCTTGCCCTTGCAGTCGTGCTTGGCCGCGGCCGAGGCGCATCCACCCTTGCCCTTGCACGCGTTCTTGCCATCCGCACCCTGGCCTTTACACGCGTTGTGGCCCTTACAAACGTGGGCTTCGGCCTTCGCTTCGGTCTTCTTGGCCGCCGCGCCCTTGTCGGCATCGGCGAAGGCCTTGCTGCCGGCCAGCATGCCGGCCGCGACCGCGCCCATCACCTTCGTGAACTCTCTCCGGTCCATTCGCTTCTCCTTAGTGTGTTAGCCGTCCGTCCCCGGTACGAAACCCCCGAATCCGCTTTGCCCGGCACATGCTCCGCGGGGAGTGTCCTTATGCTCCGTTTCCAGGTCCATGTCAAGAAGGTCCGACCCGCCGCGGGCGGGCCGGCGGGCGCCGAGACGCGCCGCGCGAAACGGGCTCATCCACGGGGACAACGCCGGCCCCGGGCGCCGCATTCCCGCCGTGGTGTTAGAATTTGCTCCCGCATGAACCCCCGCCTCGAACAACTGATCCACCTGCAGCGCGTCGAGAGCGAGCTCAGGCGGACGCAGGCCGGGATGGCCGAGATCCCCAAGCGCAAGGCCGAGTTGGAAGCGGAGCTGGCCGCGGATCGCGCCCATCTCGATGCCGCCCGTCATTCCCTCGACGACTCCCTCAAGGCGCGCAAGCGCCACGAGGGATCGCTCCAGGACCTCGAGGGCAAACGCTCGAAGTACAAGGGCCAGCTCATGGAGGTCAAGACCAACAAGGAGTACACGGCCATGCTCCATGAGATCGAGGCGGTGGAGCGCGAGATCCGCGGCATCGAGGACCAGATCCTGGTCGAGATGGAGAAGGCGGAATCGGGGACGAGCGAGGTCAAGAAGGAGGAGGTCGCCTTCAAGGCGCGGGAGGAGCGGCACCGCGCGGACGTGCGCGCCCTCGACGAGCGGGCGCGCGTGCTGGAGGGCGACGCCGCCCGCCTGGGCGCGGAGCGGGACGCGGTGGCCAAGGGGCTCGACGACGACACGCTGGAGATGTTCCAGCGCATCGCGAAGCTGCGCGGATCCGCCATGGCGGAGGCGCGCGACGGCATGTGCCAGGTCTGCCACGTCAAGCTGCGCCTCCAGCTCTACTCGGACCTCAAGCGCAACGAAGAGATCGTGCAGTGCCCCGCCTGCAACCGCATCCTCTATTACGAGCCGCCCGTCCCCGTGACCGTCCCCGAGCCCTGAGCGACACGCTCCACATCCACATCGACGGGGGGAGCCGCGGCAACCCGGGGGACGCGGGCTTCGGCGTGTACGTCACTACGCCCGAGGGCGCGGTGGTGGCGGAGCTGTACGGCTACCTGGGGCGGGCCAGCAACAACGTCGCGGAGTACCAGGCGCTCATCCATGCCTTGAAGTACGCGCTGGACCGCGGCGCGACCGCGGTGAAGGTCTTCTCCGATTCGGAGCTGGTGGTGCGCCAGATCAGCGGCCAGTACCGCGTCAAGCACCCGGACATGGTCCCGCTGCACGGCAAGGCGAAGGGACTCCTCTCCCGCTTCCGCGAGGCCAGCGTCGCCCACGTCCGCCGCGAGCAGAACAAGGACGCGGACCGCCTGGCCAACCAGGCGTTGGACGAGAAAGCCTCGAAGCTCGAGTAGCGGGGGCCGGTCGCGATGGGCGACGGGTACGACCGTCTGCGCGCGGCCAAGACCTTGGTATCACCCGTAGCGGGGCCTGTGTCAGTGCATTCACCCGCGGCTTGCCTGACACCGGAGCGAGCGCGCGCACTGCTTCACGGGGGATAGACAAGTTCCAGCGCGCGCGAGCGTCCCCGCGAGGGTGATACCGGTCTCGGCCGCGTGCAGCCGGTGGGAATGTTCGCGCGCTACTTCGCGAAGCCCACGAAGTTGATCATGCGCCCCGCGCCTTTGCCCTCGCGACGGTACGAGTGGTACAGGTCGGCGCGGCACATCGTGCAGTCGGCGACGTGAAGGATGTGGTCCGGCCTGAGCCCGGCCTGCTCGAGCTGGCGGACGTTGGCCGCCCGTACGTCGAGGTGGGGCTTGCCGCGCGGCCCGGGGCGGAAGAAATCCCCGCCCTCCGGACCGAACTCGGCGCGCAGCTCCTCTCCCACCTCGTAGCAGCAGGGGCCGATGGCGGGCCCGAGCACGGCCACGACGTCGGCGGGCCGTGAGCCGCGCGCGACCATGGCCGCGACCGTCTCCCGCGCCACCCCCGAGGCCGTGCCCCGCCAGCCCGCGTGGGCCGCGGCCACGCGACGATGCACGGGGTCCACGAGCAGGATCGGCTGGCAGTCCGCGGTCTCGATGCCGAGGATCACGCCCATCTCGTCCGAGACCGAAGCGTCGGCCTCCGGCCGGCCTTCCCAGGGCGCGGCCTGCACGCGACATCCGTGGACCTGCTTGAGGAGCAGGAGGCGGCCGGCGGCGGCGAGCGACTGGGCCACGCGGCGGCGCGACTCGTCACGCTCCTCCCATCCCGCCGGTCCCAGACGCTGCTCGAACCCGTGGACGAGGCCGGGCACGCCGTCGAGGGCAGGATGGGTGGCGGTGCGCAGCGTGCGGCTCATCCGACCATCCTACCGTCAGGCGATCCGGCGGCGACGGGTCCGCGCCTCGGCCACGAAGCCGACGGCCAGGGCGAGGGCGGCGCCGGCCAGCACGAGGAGGCAGGCGTGCATGGGCAGGACGTAACGGAACTCGAAGTGCACGATCGACTGGAAGGCGACCTGATAGAGCGGCACCACCAGCGTGAAGAGCGCTCGCCGCGGGGCCACGGCGAGGAGCGCGGCCAGGCCCGCCAGGACGAGGGGCAGGGCCAGGATGGCCAGTGCCATTTGCAACGGGCGCAGGACGGGGCGGAGAACGCCGAGGACGCGCCCGATGCGCACGGCGTCCCGGCTCGTGATGCGTGGGCGCAGGCGCGCGAGGAGGTCGGCGCCCCAGAGGTGCCGGGCCGACCCGCCTTGTCCCGGCTCGTGCAGCGACTCCAGCGCCTCATGCGGCACGGCCCCCCCCGCGGCCACCGGCGGCGCATCCGCGCCCACGTAGTCCATCATCTGCACGGCCCGCCGCAGGGCCGCCCCCGCGAACCAGGCCGGATGCGCCGCGATGACGGCCAGGCTCCGGCGCACGCGGTCGCGGTCGCGCCGGATCCCGTCCGGCGAGGCCCACCACTCCGCGTAGCGCGGGTCGCCGTACATCTCCGCCTCCTGCGCGGCCACGTCGATGTCGTCGGTGCGGGTTCCCCAGGCGTTGCCGCTCGCCTCCCCGATGCCCTCCCAGAGCACGACGCCGAGGTTGATGCTCACGGGCACGAACGCGCGGTAGAGGACGAAGTTCCGGATGGTGATGGGCGCGATGGCGCACACGGCGCCTGCGGCCACCGCCGCGGCCACCGCCCATCGGCGCGGGCGGGGGCGGCCCAGCATCCCCAGCGCGATCGCCATCGCGGGCCCGAGCAGGAGAAGGTTGGGGCGCAGCCACACCGCCAGCCCCAGGGAAACGCCCGCGGCCAGGGCGCGGCCGAGTGACACGCCTCTGCCCCGCGCGACCGGGACGAGGAGGACGAGCGCGATGAGGACGGGGATCGCGCACACGACGTCCGGGGTCAGGAGCGCCGAGTAGTAGGCGAGATGCGGCAGCAGCGCGGCCAGCAGGCCGGCGAAGGCCGCGGTGCGGCGGCCCAGGAGCGTGTCGGCCAGGAGGAAGACGAGGGCGGGCACGAGCGCGTTGAGCACGTTCTGGACGAGCTGGGCGGCGAAGAGCCCGCGGCCCACCACGCGGTAGAGGGCGGCGAGGAGGATCGAGTATCCGGGCGGGCGTGAGAGAAGGCCGGTGTCGGAGGGATTCACGCCGGAGACGAAGAGGAGCCCTTCGCCCTGGAGGATCGCCGCCGCCCCCTCGTCGTAGCGCTGCATCATGCGCGAGCCCGGCTGCTCCTGCGATTCCAGCGCGGGAGCCAGGTCCACGGCGTAGAGCGAGCGCACGGCCAGCCCGACCAGGAAGAGGGCGGCCATCCAGGGGGCGCGGTGGCGGCGGCGGCGCGGCCCGAGCCGGCGCGCGATGCGGAAGACACGAGAGGGCGTCACGCGCGGGAAAGGTCGCACAGTCTCGCCGACCTTGCCAACGTTCGCAGCCGCGTGGTAACAATGCCCGTTGACCAGCCTGTCCGCCACCTCCCCCGACGCCGCTCTCGCTCCCGCGCCCGCGGCCCCGCCCGGGGCGGACCGGATGATGGCGGACTTCCTCCGCGCCGCGCGCCTGGCCGTCTTCGGCAGCACGCTGCTCCCCCTGATCACCACGCTGTGCAGCGCGTGGCTCCTCCCCGCCCCCGAGCACCAGGTGCGGATGCGCGAGCTGCTCCTGCACTTCCTGATCATCGCGGGCGTGAACCTGGCCGCGACGTTCGTCCTCGGCCGCGGGACGGCGGTGTGCGACCAGTGGTCGCGCGCGCAAGCGGCGTTCCTCGACGCCCTTCCCCGCCGCCGCCTCGACCTCGCCATCGTGGCCGCGGCCGCCTTGAGCCTCTTCCTCGAGCTGGCCGTCATCCGCTGGCAGGGATCCGTCTTCGAGCTGTTCGCGCTCTACAAGAACCTCGGCCTGCTCGCTTGCTTCGCCGGGCTCGGCCTGGGCTACGCGCTGGCCGGCCGCGACCGCCTGCCCCTCTTCGCCACGGTGCCGCTCCTGGCCTGGCAGATGCTGCTGCTCCTCGGCCTCCGCCACGGCCTGCCCGGCGCGCCCATCGAGACCAACGGGTACTCCTGGCGCGTGCAGAGCCTCCTGGCCACGCCGTTCACCGAGCAGCGCAACATCGGCTTCGCCTCCGCGCAGAGCGCGGCCCAGTTCATCGCCGCCTACGCGTTCCTCTCCGTGCTCTTCGTCCTGAGCGCGCTCGCCTTCCTCCCCGTCGGCCAGCTCTGCGGGCGGCTCATGGCGCGGCGCGAGCAATTGCGCGCGTACGCGCTGAACCTCGTGGGCAGCCTGGCCGGCGTCGTCCTCCTCCTCGTGGTGAGCGCGCTGTGGACGCCGCCCCTCGTGTGGTTCGCGCTCCTCTTCGCGCTGCTCCTCGCCTTCCAGGCCTTCGACCGCCAGGTGGTCCTCGCCGGCGCGGGGGCGTCCCTGGTGGCGGCGATCCTGCTGGCCTGGCCCGTCTCCTTCCAGTGGGAGCGGATCTACTCGCCGTATCAGGTGATCGAGCACGGACCGGGCGAGCGCGGCCTCACCGTCATCCGCGCCGCCGGCCATTACTACCAGAAGGTCCACGACCTCTCCGCGGAGGCCCAGGCCAGCTCGGAGGAGCGGCGGCGCATCGGCTTCTACTACGAGATGCCCTACCGGGTGCACGGCCGGCCGGGCCAGGTGGCCATCCTGGGCGCGGGCACCGGCAACGACGTGGCGGCGGCGCTGCGTGCGGGGGCCGAGCACGTCGACGCGATCGAGATCGACCCCGTGATCCTGCGCCTGGGGCGGCTCTACCATCCCGAGCGCCCCTACGACGACCCCCGCGTGCGGGGCATCGTCAACGACGCGCGCACCTACCTGCGCACCACGCCCGAGACCTACGACCTCATCGTGTACGGCCTGCTCGACTCGCACACCCTCCTGAGCCACGCCTCCAGCGTGCGCCTGGAGTCGTTCGTGTACACGGTGGAGGGCATCCGCGAGGCCCGCGCGCGCCTCCGGGACGACGGCCTGCTCAGCCTGTCCTTCGCCGTCGTCTCCAAGGAGATCGGCCGCAAGATCTACATGATGATGACGGAGGCCTTCGACGGGCGACCGCCGCTGTGCCTGCGCGGCGCCTACGACGGGTCGGTCATCTTCCTGCAGCGGAAGAACGGTGGCGCGGCCGTGCCCGTGGGCCTCAGCCTCGACCGGCGCCAGGGCTTCTGGGTCATGGAGCGGTTCGAGGACCCGGGCGTGCGCGCGGACGTGTCCACGGACGACTGGCCCTTCCTCTACATGGCCGCGCGCGTCTACCCGCGCTCGTACCTGTTCATGGGCCTCGTCGTCATCGTCCTCTCCGCGCTCCTCACCGGCAACTTCATGCGCGAGCGTCCCGCCTTCAGCCATGCCGTGTTCTTCTTCCTGGGCGCGGGGTTCATGCTGGTGGAGACCAAGGCCATCACGGAGCTGGGCCTCACCTTCGGCAACACCTGGCACGTGATCGGGATCTCGATCGCGGGGATCCTGGGCATGGCCTTCCTGGCCACGGTCGCAGTCAGCCGGTGGCGGCTGCGCGGCGTCGTGCTGCCGTTCGTGCTCCTGCTCGCGAGCCTCGGGCTCGGCTGGTACGTCTCGCGCGCGGGCGGGTTCGCCCCGACCCTGGCCGGCAAGCTGGCCGCGGTCGCGCTCCTCAGCCTGCCCATCTTCTTCTCCGGGATCCTGTTCGCGCGCTTCCTGGACACGGGCGTCTCCATCGGCGCGGCCATGGCCGTGAACCTGCTGGGGGCGATGGTGGGCGGCCTCCTCGAGTACAACTCGATGTACTTCGGGTTCCGGTTCCTCTACGGGCTGGCCGCCGCGCTGTACGCCTGCGCGTTCCTCCTGGCCTGGAGGGCCCCCGCGCGCCTCGGCGCGCAGTGACCTCGCGCGCCGCCTGGGCCTGGGTCGCGCTGGCCCTGGCCGTCTACGCCGCGCTCGCCGTCGTCTCCGAGCGGCACAAGTCCGCGGTCTTCGACGAGATCATCCACCTCCCGCCGGGCTACGCGATCGTGAAGCTGGGCGACCACCGCATGAACCCGCTGCACCCGCCCCTGGCCCGCGTGATCGCCGCCTGGCCGCTGCTGTTCATGGACGTGCACGTGGAGCCGGACGACCTGGCCTGGCGGACGGCGCGGCCGTGGGAGTGGGGGAAGCGGTTCCTCTACCGCTGGAACGACGGCGATCGTCTCCTCTTCTGGGGCCGGCTGCCGATCGTGGCCCTGGCCATGGTCCTGGCCCTGGCCGTCTTTCTCTGGGCGCGGCGCCTCTGGGGACGGCCCGCGGGCCTGTTCGCCCTCTTCCTCTGCGTGCTCAATCCCGACGTGCTCGCCCACGGCCATCTCGCCACCAACGACCTGCCCGTCGTCCTTTTCGTGTTCCTGTCCGTGATCGCGTTCGAGCGGCTGGTCGAGCGCGTCACCGTGGCGCGCGTGCTCGCGGTGGCGCTGGGTGTGGGGGCGGCATTCGCCACGAAGTTCTCGGCGTTCGCCTTGCCCCCGATCCTGCTCGCCTTGTCCCTCGTCGTCGCGGTGAGGCCGGAGCCGCTGCCCATCGCCATCGGACGGGTGCGCGAGGTGGCCGGGCGTGGCGCGAAGCTCCTCGCCCTCGTCGGGATCGTGGTCCTCATCGGGGCGCTCGCCCTCGTCGTCGTGTGGGCCGCCTACGGCTTCCAGTCCGCGCTCACGCCGGATCCCGCCGTGGACGCCTTCATGCACGAGCACGACGCGCCTCCGTCCGGCGCCGCCCTGCGCATCGGGGCCGCCGTCGCCCGCGGCGGGCACCTCCTGCCCGAGGCCTGGGTCTGGGGATTCCTGAACTGCTTCAAGTCCTTCGCGAGCCGGCCCTCGTTCCTGCTCGGCGCGTACTCCGACACCGGCTGGTGGTACTACTTCCCCGTCGCCATCGCGCTCAAGGCGCCGCTGGCTTTGCTCCTCCTGGTGCTGGCGGCCGCGGTCCTGGCCTGGACCCATCCCGC
>Ga0209382_10003757_pt1 | contig 20829 bp, 20 predicted proteins | sample SoiMetdeltSBSDD5_FD_187599 | JGI IMG/M metagenome (GOLD analysis project Ga0209382, IMG submission 187599) | Bulk soil microbial communities from a Populus tree surrounding site in Tennessee, USA - Soil MetaG P. deltoides SBSDD5 (SPAdes) (version 2) | ecosystem: Environmental > Terrestrial >... | reverse complement strand
GTCGCGTGCTTGTGGAGTGCGATCTCGATGACACAGCGCAGGTCCGGCGCCTTGAACGGCTTGACGAGAAAGGCCGAAGGATCCGCATGCGTCGCACGCTGCAGCGTGTCATCGTCCGCGCGCGCGGTCAGAAAGACCACCGGCACGTCGTGCTCGTCGCGAATGGTCTCGGCAGCCGTGATGCCATCGATGTCGCCAGCGAGCCCGACATCCATCAGGATCAGATGCGGATGGATGCGCCGCGCGAGATCGATTGCTTCCTCGCCACGCGTTGCGCTGCCTGCCACTGTGTAGCCGAGGTCATCCAGTGTGTCGGCCAGGTGCAGAGCGAGGACGCCATCGTCCTCCACGACCAGAATGCGCGCGCCCGACGACCCGACCGCGCCGTGCGACGCGGCCGACCGCAGGCCGGCTGCATGAATCGATCTCAATTCCTCAATTCTTCTTGTCTTCGACGGCTTCCCGCGCCTCATCTACCGCGTCGTCCAGCTTGTTCGCGGTGGACTCCTCGCCGCCGTTCTTGATCGTGTCGACCGCTTCGTCGACTTCTTCGCCGGCGCGCTCGACCGGACCTTGCTTCTCGCACGCTGCCAGGCCTAGAGCCGCCGTCGCCGCCAAAGCCGCCCACACTACTCGCATATTCATACGTCCTCCCGCGAAACACCCATGCTCCCGCGCAAACGTCCGCGGGACCCAGGAAGTTCCCCTACAAGGGGGCCACCTACTTGAGCCGGTCGACGAAACGATAGAGGAAGATGAGCACGCCGAAGCCGAAATACAGGCCGAGCAGCGCGACCAGCATCAGCAGCGCCAGCTGGAACGTGATCACACCTTTCACCAGCAGCGCCATGATGAGCACCACGATGCCCGTGAAGGACAGCGAGATCAGCGCTGCGATCTTGAGCTTCTTCTTGTTGTCGCTCATGCATGCAGTCCCGCGAGCCAGTCGACGAACGCAAGGACCAGCTCGCGCCTCACGTCCGGGTCGCGTCGGCCCGACGAGGCGCGCACGTGAAAGGAATGATCGGCGTCCTGAAGGAGTTTCAGCCTGGCGCGCGCGCCGAGGCGCTTCACGACCGGCTCCAGCAACTCGAGCGTTGCAAGCTCATCGCGAGTCCCTTGCAGAAACAGCATCGGAATCTCGACGTCCGACAAATGGTCGGCACGCTCTTGCGAAGGACGTCCGGCCGGGTGCAGCGGGAACGCAAGGAACGCGAGGCCAACGACACCCGGCAAGGGCGTGAGCGCTTGAGCCTGCGATGTCATGCGGCCGCCGAACGACCTGCCGCCGGCGACCAGGGGCAATCCCGGCACCGCGCGCGCAGCTGCGGCGACTGCAGCGCGGACAGTGGAATGGCACAGCGCCGGCGGATCGGGACGGCGCGAGCCGCGCTCCATGTATGGAAACTGGTAACGCAAGGTCGCGATTCCCTGCTGTGACAGGTCGCCAGCCACCGACGACATCGATGCGTGGTGCATGCCCGCGCCCGCACCGTGAGCGAAGACGAAGCACGCACGAGCAGTGGTCGGCCGGTCGAGCAGGCCCGAAACGGAGCAGTTCTCGCTCCACCTGGATTGTGACGGACTCTGCAGACGTATTGGCCATTAGGCCCAGCCTAGCACTGTGTACGAGTGCCTCGTGTATCCTTCGCGGCAAACGAAATCCGGACGAATCGGCTTCACTGGCGAATTTGGCGACCTGGCCTGGGGAGGCGAAATGAGGAATCGCAAGAGCGGTGCGCGCGCACGGCGTGCGTTGTACGCACCAGCTGTTCTGGTTGTGGCAGCCACGGCACAGGATGCCAACGCGGCGACGGCGGTAAGCCGGCAGTTTCAGACGCCGGGCAGTGGCACACCGACCTTCACGTTCAACGTCGTTGCCAACAATCTCGTCACCAGCGGCTCACGGCCGGTGCAGTTGGTCAGCGCCTCGACACCCGATCCGAATCACACAATCGTCGTGCGGCTCAACTGCATCACGGTGACGCGCCCCGCCGGACTCGACTCGCGCTTCATCCTCACGTACACGGTCGCCGACGGCGTCGATACCGCTGCCACGCGCTCGACTGGCACGCTCACGTTCGATCCTTTGGCGGCAAATGATCCGGTGCCGGGGCTGACGACGCCGTCGGATAAGAGTTGTATCGATCCGCAGGATCAGGAACCGACCCCGGTCGACGATACCGTGACCGTCGGGCGCGGCCAGCCGGTGCTCATCCCGGTGCTCGCGAACGATACGAATACGGATCCGAACGTCTCGCGCATCGTGTTGAGCGGGGCGCCGAACAGCGGTACCGCCGTCGTGCAAGGCACGAACGTGCTGTACACGCCGGCACCTGGATTCCTTGGCACGGTGCAATTCGGCTACCAGATCTCCGAATACAGCCTGTACCCGAACTACTTCAACGGTGCCGCGACGGTGACTGTCACGGTTGCGAACCAGGCGCCGAGTGCGAATGCCGGTCCGGATCAAACGCTCTCCGACACGGATCTCGAGCCCGGCGAAAACGTCGTGCTCGACGGCCGGCAGTCGGCCGATACCGACGGCACGATCACCTCCTTCGTGTGGCGCAACGCCGCCGGCACGCAAATCGCGACGGGCGCCAACCCGACGGTGCGCCTGCCCGACGGGTCGCAAGTCATCACGCTGACGGTCACTGACGACCTCGGCATCGTTGCCACCGACTCCGTTACGATCAACGTTGCCGTCGCGCCGACACGCACGACGCTCACAGAGCTGACCGGCCTCACACCGAACGAACGCAAGATGGCGCAGGCGCTCGACAGCCTCTGCCCTCGCCTGGCGCAGGCCACGACGCTGAACTCCGAGGAATCAGCTTTGCTTGCACGCTGCAACGGACTGTCGTTCAACAACACGGCAGACAATCAGCGCGAGGCGCTCGATGAGCTGAACGGCGATGATTTCGCTGCGGCACGCACGCAGACTCTGCTATTCGCAAACTTTCAGTACGTCGGAGTGATGGATCGATTGATCGCGCTGCGCGGCGGCGCGCGCGGTCTGAGTCTTGCCGGTCTCAACCTGATGCTCGACGGTCAGCAGGTGCCGCTCGCAGAGCTGCAAAAGATGGTCGAAGGCTTGATCGGCGGCGGTGCCGCGAGCGACGCGACCGAGCCCGGCGGGCTGCTGTCCGACAAGCTCGGTCTGTGGGGGCGCGGCAATTACAGCTTCGGCGACAAGGACGCATCGAGCAGTGCGCCGAAGTTCGACGCCGACCAGTTCGGCCTGCTCCTCGGCATGGACTATCGCTTCTCCGACAAAGCCGTTGGCGGCATCGCGCTCGCTTACGGCGATTCGAGCGTCGAGTTCCAGCCGGCTGGCGAAGGTCAGTTGGATGCGACTTCGTGGGCCGCTTCGCTCTATGGCTCGATGTACGCAGCCAAGAACTTCTATCTCGACGCAATCGTCAACTTCGCCAGCGTCGGCTACGACGCCCAGCGCAACATCACCTATGTCGACGGCACGGGCCTCGTCAATGAGAACGCCAGTGGCGACACCGACGGCACGACGCTGAGCGGCGGCGCTTCGATGGGCTACGACTTCCTGCTCGGCGGCCTGACGCTCTCGCCGACGGCCGGCGTGTTCTACGTCGATGCCACCATCGATGGCTTCACCGAGGACGGCGCGACCGGCCTCAATCTCGAGTACGACGAACAGAACTTCAAATCGTTGACTGCGAACGTCGGGCTGCGGCTGACTTACGCCTGGAACCTGTCGTGGGGCGTGCTGCTGCCGCATCTGCGCACGGATTTCATCCGCGAGTTCGAGGACGAAGTCGAGGTGTTCGGCGTGCGCTTCGCCGCGGATCCGTTCGAAGCCGGCAGCAACCCGACGCCGCCGATCCTCGTCGAAACGGATAACCCGGACCGCTCGTACTGGCGGCTCGCCGCTGGCTTTTCCGCGCAGTTCAAGCACGGCGTCTCCGGCTACATCGAGTACCAGCGGCTGCAGAGCTACGAGCTGATCGACTTCCAGGACGTGAGCCTGGGACTGCGCTTCCAACGCAGCTTCTGACCGAGGGGCAGCGATGAGCAACGCGAATACTGCCCCGGGAAATCCCGGGGGATGATGAAGGTATTGATCGCAACGCCGCTGCACGATGGGCGCGCGGAGCGCGACTTCATCAACGGCCTGCTGCAGTGTCACGGCTTGTACTACGCGTGGGCCTGCGTAGAGGGTCAGGCAAACATCTCGCTCGCCCGTGACATGCTCGCGGGACAATTCCTCGCGAGCGATTGCACGACGCTGGTGATGATCGACGGCGACATCGGCTTCGGCCGCGGCGATCTTGAAACGCTACTGCGCTCGCCGCACGGCGTGACCAGCGGCATGTATCCGCGCAAGCGTGACCAGGGCGGCTGGGTATTCGAACCGCAGGACGCGAACGTCGATCGCCAGATCGCTGCGGGCAAGCCGTTTCCTGTGCGGCATGCGGGCGCGGGCTTCCTCAAAGTCGAGCGCCGCGTGTTCACCGATATCGCACGGGCCGCGGACGTCGCGACCTATCGCGGAGCGGACGGACAGACGACGCACCACTTCTTTCGCAGCGGCGTGGCCGACGGCGAGTTTCTGTCCGAGGACTACTACTTCTGCAAGCTCGCCGCGCAGGCCGGTCATCCGGTGCACGTCGATCCGAGGATCCGCTTGCGCCACATTGGACGCCGCGTCTACTGAGCGCGAGTCGCTCCGACCTCGCGCGCGAAAAACATCCCCGCTTCCCGCAGTGAGCGGCGGCCTTCCGGCACCCAGCTCTGGAACAACTGCCAGACGTGCGGCACGGCCGGCCAGATCTTGATTTCCGTCCTTACACCGGCTCGTTGTGCTCGTGCCGCCAGCCGCCGCGAATCGTCGAGCAGTGTTTCGTCTTCACCGACGTGGATCAGCAACGGTGGCAGCCCGCTCAACTCTGCATAGAGCGGTGATGCGAGCGGCGCACGACGATCGCGATCGCCCAGGTAGTACTGCGCCGCGCGCCCGAACGATCCGCTGTCGAACATTGCGCAACGCGCGCTGTTGGTGCGAGCAGATTCGCCGGTCGCGGCCAGATCGACGAACGGTGAGAACAACACGGCCGCGGCGGGCAGCGGCGTGCCGCGCTCACGCAGCGACAGCAGTAACGCCATGCTGAGGCCGCCGCCCGCGGAATCTCCAGCGACGACGATCTGCTGAGGCGCGTGCGTTTCGAGCAAGCCGCGATACGCGGCGACGGCATCGTCCAATCCCGCAGGGAACGGATGCTCCGGTGCCAGCCGATAGTCCGGCGCGAACGTCTTGAATCCCGCAAGCGCGAACGATGCAGTGATTGCCCGATAAGTTTGCGGCGTGCAAGCGAAGTAGCCGCCGCCGTGCAGGTAAAGCAGCGTCGCGACCGTGGGTACGCCGTTGGCGGTTACCCACTCGCCAGCGACGCCTCCCACGGAGCCGGGAGTCACTTGCGCTCCGCGCGGCGCCGGCATGGGCGACCCGCCACTCATGACCTTGCGCGCTTCCAAAGCGTCGCGCGTACGCAGCAGCCGCGGCTTGAACCAGTGCCGCAACACGAAGCTCGTCATTCTTGCTTGCCAGCTTGCCATCCGGAAATCCTCGCGACCGACTATACGGCCAATCGGAACCGCGTGCGAAGATCCGCCAATGACGCTCGAATATCGAATGCTGGGTCCCGCCGACGCCGCCGTGCTCGACCGCGTTGCAGATGATGTCTTCGATGGCGAGATCCAGCCGTCGCTGGCGCGGGAGTTCCTCAGTGATTCCCGCCATCATCTCGCCGTGGCGATCGACGAGGGCACTGTCGTCGGCTTTGCCTCCGGCGTGCACTACGTCCATCCCGACAAGCCAGCCGAGTTGTGGATCAATGAAGTCGGCGTCGCACCGACCCATCTACGTCGTGGCGTTGCGCAGTCCCTGCTCCGCATGCTGTTCGATGCGGGCCGCGCGGTCGGTTGCACGCAGGCCTGGGTACTGACCGACCGGGACAACACCGCAGCGATGCGGCTCTACGCTTCAGTAGGCGGCGATCACGGCACACAAGAGCACGTCATGTTTGCCTTCCGGCTGTAAAAAATCAGAGCTGTAAAAAAAGCCGCACACCGAGGTGTGCGGCTTGGAATGGCCGCGGAGCACGGGGAGCCCCGCGGCGCCGGGAGCTACTGCTGGACCGGGTGTGCCTCGAGGAACGTGTCCATCTCCGAGTCCGACGGCTGCGTGTTGTCGTCGATGCTGCGGATGAAGTCGAGCACGTCCTTGAGGTCCTGCGCATTCAGCACAGTGTTGATCGCCGGCCCGTTCTTCACGAGCGTGTGCTTCGCCATGACCTGCTCCAGTGTCTGAGCCGAGCCGTCGTGCAGGTACGGCGCCGACATGCTCAGACCGAGCAGCGAGGGCGAGTTGAAGCCTGCCCCGCCAAACGCGCCGAAGCCTTGCGTGGACTGCCCGGCGACGGCCGCCGCGCCACGAATCTCCAGCTGACCCGCCGGCAGGACCTTGGGACCGACGAAGGTGGTCACATCGTCGAGGATGTTCACCTTGACTGCGTCGCGCGTGATCGACAGCAGCTGCGGTCCGTTCACTGCGAGCGCCGGGTCGAATGGCTTGACGCCCGGAGTGCCGGTGCCAGGAGGATCCAGCTCGAAGAAGCCGGCGCCGATCGGGTTACGCGGGAACGTTGCCGGCAGGCCACCGGCGTTGCCGAACAGGAACGCTTCCGTGACCTGGCTCTTGGTCCACTTCGCACCGCCGTGGCACGACGCGCAGTTCGCATTGAACACGTCGCGGCCAGGCTTCTCGTTGGCCAGGTCGGGAACGATCGGCGCGCGGATCGTCGTCGCCCACTCCTGCAACGCGTCGAGCGAGTCGCTGACTCCGAACACCGGGCCGTGGTTGAACACGAGCGCCGAGCGGTTGCCGGCCAACGTTTCCGTTGCGAAGCCGATGCCGCCCTGGATGCCGATCGCGTTCTGGTTGAAGTCGGTATTCGAGCCGCGCACCGCGCTCCAGTTCAGCGCGCGCTGATCCTTCAGCCGGCCAGCGACGTCGGGCACGTCGTGCGTGAACATGCCTTCCAGCGGAATCGTCTGACGCGGGCCGGTCTCGAAGATCCACGTGACATTGTCGCTGTGGCCGTCTTCGTGACACGAGGAGCAGCTGGACCACGCGTTGTCGGACGCCTTGCCGCGATGCTGCAGCGGATCGATTTCGCGCAACGCGACGTCGAATGCGCCGTCGCCGTCCTTGTCCAGCACGTCCGGCACGCCGAGCGCAGTGAAGAACACCAGCTTGCCGACGAGATTGCGATGCTCCTGCGAGTCGATCGCCGGCGGCTTGCTCGACTCCATGTCGCGAGCCAGAACCACGTTGTTGACCAGGTCCAGTGCCGTCACCGACATGTTCAGCTCGTTGTCGACGTAGGCACGCTTGCCGTCGCCGCTCATCACGACGCCGCTAGGCATGTTGCCGGTCTGCAGGCGCACCGCCTTCTGCGGCGTGCTGGCATCGAGGATGTTGAGCTTGCCCGCGGCGTCGAGGCCGGCGCGCAGCACGTAGTTGCCGCCGCGGCTGACGAACAGGAAGTTGCGCCCGCCGCGATCGGCATCGACCGCCACGAGGTCGTTCAGGAACAGCTTGGCGAGCGTCTGCTTCGGGTCGCCGACCACGGTCTCCTTGCCGACCTGCGCGTTCAGGTTCAGCGACAGTGCTTTGTCCTCCGCGCCGGCGTTGCCGAGCGTGCGATCCACGACGCCGACCAGGCCCTGCACGTTGACGTTGAATCGGACCGGCGGCTCCGGCGATGCGCCCACGTTGGGCACGTACAGGTGCCGGCCGCGGATCAGTGCCGCGTACAGCATGTTCGGATAGACCTTCTGCGCAACCTTGCCGATCTCTCCGTCGGCCGTCGCGTCATTGGAATTCACGTTCGGGCAGAACGTGTCGTTCGCCACGTCGTCTGCCGGGTTGTTGTCCGGTCCGGTCGCAGGCACCGCGCCGCTGTTGAAGAAGATCAGGGGCGGCGTGTTCGGGACGATCACCGTGCCTTCGATCTGATCGCGCGTGGCTTGGCAGAACTGCCGGCGGTCGGCATTGAAGCCGGAAGCGAACGGCGCCAGCGCGATCTGCGCGGCCTGCGCGGTGCCGTCGATGGCGGCGCCGACTGTGAACGTGTCGATGACGCCTTGCTTGGAATCGTCGAAGCCGTCCGGCCGCGCCGGATCGATCACTTCGCCGAACAGGCGCGTCACGAAGACCCGCTCGTCGCGATCGTTCCTGTCGCCGTCGTTGCTGATGGCGATCGACTGCGGATTGCCTCCCGTTTTGACCGAGGCGACGACGGCCAGGGTGTCGAGGTTGATCACGGTCACCTGGCCGATCGTAAAGTTGGCGACGAACGCGAACTTGCCGTTCGGCGTGATCGCGATGCCGCGCGGCTCGACACCGACGTTGATCGGTTGGCCGACCACAGCCGGCTTCGCCGCGGCGAGATCGATGACCGACACCGAGCCCTCGATGGTGTTGGTCACCAGCGCGCGCTTGTTGTCGGGAGTGATGGCGACGTAGCGCGGCTCCTTGCCGATCGTCACTTCGACCGGCGGCTCGTTGACGTCGTTGCCATTGGCGTCCTTCACACGGAACACGGACGCAGAGGCCTTCTGCCTGTTCACCACGACCAGTCGCGTGTCATCGCTGGTCAGTGCGATCGAGCTCGAGCGGCTCTGCGGGAACAGCTCGCTGAAGTCGATCAGCGCGGCCTTGGCGTCGGCGAGCTGCCGCTGGAGCTCGGCGAGTATCGCGGCGATCACGGGGTCTGCTGCGAAAGCTGCCGCGGCCTGATTGAAGTTCACGGTCTTGCCACCCGTCACGGCCTTCGCGACCGCGGCGTTCGCCGCTGCGTCGATCTTCACGCCGTTGGTCGGATCGCCATCGGCATCGAGCGCGCGCAATAGCACGAGGATATTGCCCAGCACCTGGTCGTTGTCGTTCTGCACTTCCTTGAGATCCTGCAGCCCGATCGGCGCGACGGCGCCGTTCACGACGGTCGGCGTCACAGTGCCGATCGTCAGCTTGTTGCCAGCCTGTCCGACGAACAGCCGCACGTCCTGACCGACCGCGAATTTGAAGTTGCCAGCCGCGTCGGTCACAGCGTCATTCGCGCCGTTGCTGCTCACGCCGAGGCCATCGAAGCGCTCGAGCACGAACTGAGCGTCGGCGAGCGTCACAGGCGGTGGCGGTGGCGGATTGTTGTTGCCGCCGCCGTAGCCGCCGCCTCCGCCGCAGGCCGCCAGCGTTGCAGCTACCGCGATCGACAGCAGTGATCTCGTCAGGGTGTTCACAGCGATTGCCTCCTCGAAACGGGCCAGGGGATCGATGGAACACAAAATGCCTGCGTGTCGCGCGCACGGGCAGTGCGCTGCGACCTGAGCGCAGCCTAACGTTGGTGAGTCGTCGAATCCCTCCGCAGCTCAGAACCTTTGCGGCGGAAGGCAGTTTTGTGCGGAATTTCTAGGCAGCGCCGGCGCAGCCTTGCGGTTTCAGCACGCGCTGCGTCGACGCCGGATACTTCGCGAGCTTCTCCGCGGAACGCCGCGGACGCGCGACCAGCTCGCCGCCACAGTTCGGACACTTGCCCTTCAGTACAGTTGTCACACAGGCGACGCAGAACGTGCATTCAAAGGAGCAGATGCGCGCCTCGGTCGAGTCCGGCGGCAGATCCTTGTCGCAACATTCGCAATTCGGACGCAGCTGCAGCATGGTTGTTCTCCGGATCAGCCAAGAACCGCTGCGCGGCGCGCGAGACTTTCTGCGGGCCACACGTTCTTGCTGCTGTAGTACTCAGGCACCGCGTGCGCGCCTTGCGGCAGCACCACCCACGGTTGCTTCGACGAAGTGAAGATGTGAATGTCGGGCGGACAGCGGTCGGGCTCGTCGAGCGTGCCGACTCGCACGAAGCGGACCACATCGCCCATGCCACCGTAGTTGCTCCACAACGCGATCCGGCAAATCGGACAGCGCGCGATCTTTTGACCTTTGCCGCTGTTCGACGGCGTGTCGATCACTTCCGGCTGACCCTGCAGCAACTCGACGCGAGAGCTTTCGATCAGCGCGTTGAGCGCGAACGATGCACCGGTCTCGCGCTGACACCAGCGGCAATGGCAGCAGTGCACGAACATCGGCTTGCTCGTCATCCGATAGCGCACCGCGCGGCACGTGCAGCCCCCGTCGAATGTCTGATCGCTCATCGATGATTCCTCAGATCTGTTGTTCGATTCCCATGATGCCGCCGAGCGTCGCGATGGCGAACAGCGCGACCGTGGCACCGTCGCCGAGCAGTTCGATCAGCATCAGCGCCTGCCCGGCGATAGCGGGATCGCGGACCTGCCGCTCGACCACCTTGCGCGCGACAATGACTGCGATCTGGGCGCCGACGCCCCACAGCATCAAGGTGCGTGTCGGCGCAAAAAATGTGAAGGCGAGCACGCCGTAGCCGATCAGGGCCGACCTGAGCCCCGCAAAGGACCTGCCTCGCACCTGCGCTTCGGACATATGTCGCCTCTCTCCTCGCCGGACAAGCCGACCTGGTTCACACATTTTGCCGCAGCAGGATCTCCAGCCGCGAGCGGTTCAGCCGATATTCGTACTTGATGGACGCATATCGCGCAATCGCAGATCGCACAGTGGGGGCAGCCGTGCTGCTGCTCGCGGCCTGCGCGCTATTTGCGACGTCGCGGCCCGCCCATGCGCTCGATCCGCGGTTGGCCGTCAGCCAATACGTGTTCGACAACTGGCAGATTCAGCAGGGTCTGCCGCAGAACTCGGTCGAAGGCCTGGCCCGCACACCCGATGGCTATCTGTGGCTGGCGTCGCACGAAGGCCTCGTGCGCTTCGATGGCGTGCGCTTCACGGTTTTCGATCGCAGCAACACGCCGCTACTGCGCTCGCGGGTCATCACGAGACTGCACGTCGATGCGAGCGGCCGTCTATGGATCGGAACGCGCGTCGGCGTGTTGACGCTTGCCGGCGGGCAGTTCAAAGCCTTCGACGAACCCGGTCTGCGCGATGGCTACATTCGCGCCATCGTTTCCGGCAACGACGGTCACGTCTGGGTCGGCACCGACACGGCGCTGTTCGCAGTCGTCGGCAGCAGCGTGCGCTCCTATGGGCGCGAGCAAGGACTCGCGGACACCGCGATCCGTGCGCTGCAGGTCGGCAACAACGGTACGGTGTGGGCGGCTACGAACGTCGGCGGTCTCCATCGCCGTTCTGGCGATCGGTTCGAGAGAGTTCACGTCGCTGACAGCCCCGGCAGCGAAGCGGTCCGCGCAATGTTCGAAGACGACGACGGCGCGTTGTGGGCCGGCACTGAAGACGGCCGGCTGTTCCGCGGCCGCGACGGTCAGTTCGAGCCGTATGCGGGCGCGCAGAACCTCGGTGCAGCGGTCAGTGCAATCATTCGCGATCGCGACAGCAATCTCTGGGTCGCGACAACTGGCGCGGGCTTGCTGCGCCTGCGCGCGGGCACGCCGAGCTGGCTCGACATGCGCGATCGCACGAGCAATGACGTTCGCGCCTTGCTGGAAGACCCGGAAGGCAGTCTGTGGCTCGGCACATTCGGCGCCGGTCTCGAACGCCTGCACACGGGCAAATTCATTCCGTATGGCCCGGCCGAAGGACTGCCGGGCAACCTCACGTGGACTGTCGCGCCGGCGCGCGACGGCAGCCTGTGGTTCGGCACAGATGCGGGCCTCACGCATTACTCCGACGGCAAGTTCGAGTACCTGGCACCGCGGCTCGGGTTGAAGGATGTCCGCGTGCGCGCCGTGCTCGAAGATCGCTCGGGCGCGGTTTGGTTCGGCACGCAGGGACGCGGCGCCTATCGATTGCAGGCTGGCAAGCTCACGCGTTTCAGCGCGGCGGAAGGCTTGAGCGGCGATGCGGTGAAAGCGATCGCGCAGGACCACACGGGCCGCATCTGGATCGGCACGAACGTCGGCGTCGATACAGTCGTCGACGGTCGCCTCGCGCCCGCCCCGGCTGCGCTGCGCGACATCGGCTCGTTCATGACCAGCATCGTCTATGAGGACCGGCGCAGCCGCATGTGGATCGCGACGGACGCGTTCGGCCTGCTCATGCTCGATGGCGACAAGCTGCATCGTTACGGCATCGCCGCTGGATTGCCGAGCCCGCGCATCGTGTCGATACACGAGGATGAGAGCGGCGCGCTGTGGTTCGGCACGCTCGAAGGGCTCGTCTACTACCGTGACGGTCGCTTCGTCTCGCTCGCGCAGGCCGCGCCGGCGCTGCGCGAGAACATGCTGCAGGTCGTCGAGGACGCGCGCGGCTCGTTGTGGCTCGCGACCAATCGAGGTCTGTTCGCCGTAGCGCGCAAGGAGCTCGAAATGCTCGTCGCGCGCCCTGGCTCCGGCACGCCGCACATCCATGCGTATCACATCGCCGACGGATTGCGGACCAGCGAGTTCAGTGGCGGCAACACTCGCGCCGGTCTCCGCGCCAGCGACGGGACGCTGTGGCTACCGAGTATCCGCGGCATCGTGCGGGTCGACCCGGGCCGCATCCGTGCCAATGAGCTGCTGCCTCCGGTCGTGCTCGAAAGCATTATCGCGGACGGCGCGGCACTCGATCTCAATGGCGAGTTGCGCGCAGCGCCGGGCAGCGCGAACTGGGAATTCCACTACGCGGCGATGAGCATGCTGGCGCCGGAGCGCGTCCTGTTCCGTTACAAGCTCGAGGGCTACGAGGCCGACTGGGTCGAAGCGAACACGCGACGCACCGCGTACTACACCGGCCTGCCGCCGGGCAAATACGTGTTCCGCGTGATCGCCAGCAACGACGACGGCCTGTGGAACGAGATCGGCGCCGCGCAGTCATTCGAGCTGCTCCCGCACTTCTACGAGACGACATGGTTCAAAGTCGTTTGCGTCGTGCCCGTGCTGCTGCTCGGGTTCCTGATCTTCCGGCTGCGCGAGCAGCAGTTGCAGCGGCGCTCGCGCGAGCTGAAGGTCCTGATCGACGAACGTACGCAGGATCTCGCGCACGCGAAGGAAGCCGCCGAGCAGGCGACTCGCGCCAAGTCGCAGTTCCTCGCCAACATGAGTCACGAGATCCGCACGCCGATGAACGGCGTGATCGGCATGACGGAGCTGGTGCTGGAGACGCAGCTCGATCCGACGCAGCGCGAATACGTCGAGACGATCCGCGACAGCGCGTCCGCGCTCCTGCGCATCATCAACGACATCCTCGACTTCTCCAAGGTCGAAGCCGGCAAGCTCGACCTGGAGCGCGCACCGGTGGACCTGCGCGCCTTGATCCACGACACCGTGCGCCTCGTGAGTGTGCCCGCGCAGACCAAGGGCGTGCCGGTGCGTGCTGTCATCGATCCGCGTCTGCCCGCCTACATCGTCGGCGACGCCGCGCGCATCCGCCAGATCCTCGTCAACCTCGGCGGCAACGCCGCGAAGTTCACCGAGCGCGGCGAAATCACGATCGATGTGAGCGTGGTCAACCGACGCGATCCGGACCTTACGGTGCGCATCGCCGTCTGCGATACGGGCATCGGTATCGCGCCGGAGCGGCGCGCTGTGCTGTTCAACACGTTCTCGCAGGTCGATGCGTCGACCACGCGCCGCTATGGCGGCACCGGCCTCGGGTTGTCGATCGTCAAGCGACTCGCCGAGCTGATGGGCGGCAACGTCGGCGTCGAGAGCATCCCGGGCATGGGGTCGACATTCTGGTTCACGATCGCGACGTCGGTGACGCACGATGCGGGGTTCCGGGACTTCTCGTCCGCTGAGGCCGAAGCCGTGGCCAGCGAGGTCGCGGTTGTCCCCGAGAACCCGCTGCCTGCACTCGTCCTGACACCGCCGCCCGCCGGCGGCGGGCGTCAGCGGCGCATCCTTCTGGCGGAGGACAACGTCGTCAATCAGAAGGTCGCCTCGCGCGTGCTGGAGCGAGAAGGCTTCGTCGTGCATGTCGCCGAGGACGGGCGCCAGGCAGTCGAGGCCTGGCGGCGCGGAACGTACGACCTGATCCTGATGGATTGCCAGATGCCGCAGCTCGACGGCTACGAGGCGACGCGTGAGATCCGCCGCGAAGAGCGCGAATCGGGCGCAGTGAGCCGGATTCCGATCATCGCGTTGACGGCGCACGCGATGAAGGGCGCGGCGGACGACTGCCGTCGGGCGGGGATGGATGATTATTTGACGAAGCCGCTGGATCGGGAGCAGTTGAGGCGATGCCTGGCGGAACACCTGGGAGAGAAAAGGTTAGCGGTCGGTGATCTTCGTTAGTTCTTCCAGCGCCTGGCGCTTTCGCTCTGCCGAGTGGCCTTCGTAGTAACGGTCGATGAGGCGGCGCGCTATCTCTACCTTCACCGAGCGTGCGTTGTCCGGCAGCTCGGTCCGACTCTGATCGAATGCGAGCACGACCTTGAACAGATGCTCCAGTTGCGGCTCGGGGACTGCGCGGTCTGCTTCGAGCAGCGCGCCGATGCTGCGATAGATGCGCGTGGCGTAGCTCTTGGCGATGTTCTCGGCGATCGAGCGATGGTTCGCATCCTTTGCCGACATCACGTCGTCCAGCAAGGCAATCCCCTGCTCCAGCTCCGCGAGTCCCGCTGCCGAGCGATAGCCTACCTCGCCACGGGCCAGGTGCTCGCGCGCGGCGAGCAGCTCGCGCGGCTCGGTCATGACTGTTTGCGCCTTCTCATGCGACGCCAACCCCAAACGGCCGCGACGATCAGCAGCACTGCACCGAGCGCCACCACCAGCAGATTGCGCTTCGGGTTGGTGACGACGTAGTTGTCGTGAGGCGAATAGAAGCCGTTGAAATCGGCCAGCGCCTTGGGCAGGCCAAGCACATCCGCCTTCGCGAGCGCGAGCTTGCGCTCGTTCGGATGATGCTCTGAGCCGCTCGGAAACAGCTCGCCATTGGCGTCGAGCTCGATGTGCGCACCGAGAACGTAGCTGACCGGTCGATCGCCGATGAATGTGACGAGCCGCTGCGCGCTCGCCTGGTACGCAGCGAGGTCGTCGACCATCAGCCGGCCCGGCAACAGGAAATCGCCCGTGAGCAACAGCGCGGTCCGGTCATCGTAGAAGATCAGATGTGCCGGCTGATGACCCGGGGCAGCGATCACTTCGACCGTACGACCACCGAGCGCGATGTGTGCGACGCCCTCCGGCCATTGCGGCAGGTTCAGCGTCGTGCGCAAGTCTTCGACTTCCGGCGGCACGACGATGACTCCAGGAACTGCTTTGAACTGCTCGTCGGCGGCGCGGTGATCGCCATGCCCATGCGTGTGCAGGACCAGCAGCGGCATCTTCACCTCGCCCTTGCTGGGCACCAGGTCCATGACGGTTTTCACCAGCGGCATCTGCGCCGAGTCTGCAGTGGTCCCGGTATCGACCAGCAGCGCCTCGTCATCGCCGATCAGCAGGTACAGCAATGGAGCTTCGAAGTCCGCGCAAAAGCTCTGCCGCAGAATGAACGTTTGCGGCTCGTATTGATGAACCTGGAGCGGCGCGATCTTCGCGTTCTCGCAATCTTCGGCGCCTTCGCTCCACTGCACGTCGAGGGAGCCGGGCACCGGGTCGCTCCAGGCATGCACGCTCAGCAACAGCGCGGGCAGCAGACCGAGCACAACATTCTTCTTCATCTTGTTTTCCTATCGATCGTCAACCAGGCAACTGCTGCGCTCAGCGCCGCGAGCGCCGCGGCGATCAGCGAGACGACTTTGAAGCTGCGCACGAACGACTCGTGCAGCGCGCGCTCCAGCACCGAATGCTCGGCAGGCGCGACGTTCTTCGGGACCGCCGCCTCGGCCAGCTTCGGCACTTCGGCCTGCAGCGCCGATCTTACTTCGGGTCGGAGCTGCAGACGATCCAGACGTTGGTCCAGGGCGCGCGCAAACACGCCCACCGCAATCGCTCCCAACAATGCGACGGCGAGTATGCCGGCCACACGTGCCGTGGCGTTGTTGATACCCGAGGCAACGCCGGCGTGACGATCCTCCGCTCCGCGCATCACAGTCGTCGTCAGCGGAGCAACGCTGACCGCCATGCCAAGGCCGAGCAGCGCCATCGGCGGGAAGAACGTAGTCCAGTACGAGCCGCCGATGCCGGGCATTGCGAACAGCGCAAGGCCGACCGCCGCGATCGCCGGCCCGACCATCAGCAGACGTCGCGGACCGTAGCGCTCGGTCAGCCCGCCGGACCAGCGCGACAGCAGCCCCATGATCAAGCTGAGCGGCAGAAAGGCCGCGCCGGCCAGCATCGCGGGATATCCCTGGATGCGGATCAGATTGAAAGGAATGAAGAACATCGCGCCGCTGAGCGCGAAATAGAGCAGCAGCGTGATCGCGTTGGCACCGCTGAAGTCGGGACTGCGGAACAGCTGCAGCGGCATCATCGGCGCGCGAGCGCGCGCCTCAAACCAGACGAATCCCACGAGCACGGCCGCACCCGCAAGCACCGCGGCAAGCACTTTGGGATCCGTCCAGTCCGCATCCGACGCGAGCGTCAGCCCATAGGTCAGGCATGCCAGGCCGACAACCGCCAGTGCTGCGCCGAGCCAGTCGATTCTCTGCGTATCACGGTCGCGGCTCTCGGGCATGTGCCAGAGCATGAGCGCGATCGCAAGCGCCGCGACCGGAACGTTGATGAAGAAGATCGCGCGCCACGACCACGCGTCCGTCAACCATCCGCCGAGCACGGGACCGAGTGCGGTCGTGAGCGCCGAAGCACCTGCCCAGGTGCCGATCGCTCGCCCGCGCTCCTTCTCCGGGAACGCAGCGCTGATGATCGCGAGACTGTTCGGTACGAGCAGCGCGGCCCCCACACCCTGCACTGCTCGCGCAGCGATCAGCGCAGGCGAGTTCGGCGCGAACCCGCAAGCGACCGAGGCTGCGGTGAACACGAGCACGCCGATGACGAATATCCGTCGCCGTCCGAACCGGTCACCGGATGCGCCGCCGATGAGGATCAGCGCACCGAGCAGCAGCATGTAAGCGTTCGCGATCCACTGCGCCTCGCTCATAGGCGCAGCGAGATCCGCCTGCATCGCCGGCAGTGCGACACTGACGACCGAGCCGTCGATGAACGCCATGCTCGAACCGAGAATCGTCGCCGCCAGGACCCAGGGTCTGGAGCGCTCGGCGCAGACCGCGCTGTTCATTCGGCCGGCGGGGACAGGGCGGCGCTGGTCGGCATGGCCCGAGTCTACGGCAATCGTGTTCGTGCAGTTAGCTGCGGTTCAGGCACAGCGGCGCAGAATTCACCGACGTCACGTCCGGGGACAGGAAAAAAGGAACACTGCCATGCGAATCCGTTCGATTCTGGCGCTGCTGGTGCTCAGTGTGCTCACGGGCTGTGCAACTAGTAAGAACATGTACGGGCGCAACGACGCCGGCAAGCCGTGGGTCATTCAGGAAGCAACCGTCGTGCAGATCACCGAAGCGACGATCGACGGCAAGGAAGAGGGTTACATCGGCACGATCGGCGGTGGCCTGATCGGTCACTCCCTCGGCTATTCGGTCGGCCATGGGGCCGGTTCCAGCATCGCGGGCGCGGTCGGAGCAGTCGCCGGCGCAATCGTCGGTCAGCAGGCCGAGCGCAAGCTTACGCAGAAGCGCGCGTGGGAAATCATGGTCGAGCTGGAGGGCGGCGCGGAAACGCTCGCCATCGTGCAACCGGCGGATCAGAACTTCAGCACCGGCGAGAAGGTTCGTCTTTACACGCGCTCCGACGGCTCGGCGCGCGTCGCCAAGCTCTAACTCAATCTTCGAGTAGTCCTTGCAGTTTCGTCAGGGCCGCCTTCCAGGCGGCCCGCTCGCGATCCACGTCGCTGCGCTTCGCGAGCTTGTTCACCTGAACGGCGATCTGCGCCTTGCCGCCCTCCTTCGCGTAGAAGCCGATCTCCAGTCGCGCGCCGTTCCACGAGCCGCGGAAATACTTGTTCCTGGTTTGTGACGACACCTCGAGCTCGCCCTGCGGGCACCACGCCTTGCGCTTGGCGGCGCTTACCGTCGCGCCATAGAGCGCCGAAAGCGTCGTCGCGATGGTCTTGGAGGCCGACACGGAAAAGCCAGTGGCGGTTTGATGGCGCACGCGCAAGCCGCGCGCCAATTCGTACTCGACCGTCACCATCTGCGACCACCAGCCGGGCACACCGTGCTTGTCGTGCAGCAGCCGCGCGATCTGCGGATGCCTCAGCTTCGCAGCGCCGGCCTTGTCGAGCGCGCCGAACCAACCCGCCCAGTCCTTGCCAGTCTTGGCTTTGACCGCCGCGTCGCTCATGCCGGGGATGTATTCCTGCGTGTCGAGAGGCATGTTCGGATCCAGCTGGTTGAGGCCGCGACATTCTAGACTCCCGGACTTCATTTACGCACTTTTGGCCAATACAACCGCAGTGGGCTCGGCGCATGATCGTCGTCATGGCAGATCACGTGCAGGCGCAGGACGCGTCGGTGGCCCACTTCTCGATAGATGGGCACGTCTGCTTCCTCGTGCCGCAAGCTGCGTCGGAAACGCTGCACGGCTTTCGCGTCGTCGGCTCAGTGACACTCGGCAAGCGTCGCTACGCGATCTGCTCTAACCAGCCGAACACGCACTCCGCACCCGCTGACGTATTGACGGCTCGCGAGTTGCAGATCGCTGTGTCGATCGCACAGGGTTTCGACAACAAGGCCATCGGCCGCCGTCTCGGCATCAGCTCACTCACCGTGGCCACACACCGGGCGCGTGTCTACTCGAAGCTCGGTATCACAGGCCGCGCCGCTCTCTCGGCGCGTCTCGCTGGCACGGTCGCGTTGCATCGGCGACCAGCCGATCCGGCGCTTCCGGCCGAACAAGCTTTACCTCCGACGTAATCGACGACAGCGAAGTCGGCTCGATACTGTGCATCGCCATGCGATGCCTCAATACGATCGTCCTGTCCGTACTCCTTTCGATTCCCGCCTTCGCCGAAGCCGATACGCCGCAGCCGGCGCCCCAAAAGGCGGTGCTCGTAACCGGCGCGAGCACAGGCATCGGCCGCAAGATCACTGAACGCCTGGCCGCCGCGGGTTACTTCGTCTATGCGACGGCGCGCAAGGATGCGGATCTGCAGGCGTTGGGAAAAATCGAGAACGTGCAAGCCGTGCGACTGGATGTGACGAGCACGCAGGACATCGCCGCTGCTGTCGATGTCATCACCAAAGCGAGCCGTGGTCTGTACGGGTTGGTGAACAACGCGGGCATCGGGACCGGCGGCCCGGTCATGGACTCGAAACAGGAAGAGTTCGATCTTGCGATGAACGTGAACGCGCTCGGACCGGTGCGCATGACGCGAGCGTTCGGGCCACTGATCATCGCAGCGAAGGGCCGCATCGTGAACATCAGCTCGGTCTCGGGAATTCTCGCCGGCAAGAACACCAGCGCGTATGCGATGAGCAAGCACGCAGTCGAAGCATTCACTGACTCGCTCGCTACGGAGATGCAGGACGTCGGTGTCAGGGTCAGCGCAGTCGAGCCGGGGAATTACAACTCGCAGATCGTTCACAATGCAGCGGCGCGAATGGGAATTACGTCGCGACTGAACGAGCGTCCGTCCGACGTCGAGCCCGACGCGGTTGCCGCAGCCGTCGAACATGCGCTGTTCGCGCCGGCTCCGAAGCGGCGCTATCTCGTGGTGCCGAACGAGCCGCAGGCCCAACGTACGATCAGGAAGCAGATCGCCCAGCTGGTCGAGCTGAACGAAGGTCAGACCTATACGTACGATCGCGCGACGCTGATCAAGATGCTCGACGAGGCGCTAGCCGGGTCACGCCCGCGCACCCCGTGAGAGATCGACTCTCGGAACTCGCAGCTCGCCCGCAACGACCTTGTGATGCTCGACGTGCAGCGGCCGCTGCACCAGATAGCGATCATCTTCCGGATAGTAGCGAGCCAATTCCGGCGTCGCGCCAGCGAACGCGCGAATGGAATCCATCGACTCCCACCAGCTGAGCGTGGTCACTTCGGTCTCGCCGTCGCCCAGCTCACGCAACAGCATCTGAAATCCCAGATTGCCGGGCGTCTTCGCGTAGTCCTCGAGCCCGGTGCCGGCGATGTACTCGACGTATTCGACTTGCTGGGCCGTGCGAATGCGGCCGGTCCATTTGCGGAGAATGACTGCGTGGATTGCCATGAAAATGCACTCCCGGTCGGCAGGCGGATGAGTTTAACTGACCGCTGTTGGCGCAATTCACGGAAAGGTGGCGCCCCCGGCCGGAGTTGAACCGACGACCTACCGCTTAGGAGGCGGTCGCTCTATCCACTGAGCTACGGGGGCGGATTGGGTTGCGGCGCGGCGCAGGTGCGCATATTACCACCCGCATTCGGTTTTTCCGCGGTGCGATTGGGTCGAACGACCTACGACTTATGCTCAGGTGACGGGCGGCGGTCCGCCAGTACACTGCGCGTCCGCTCATGAAGACCCTCGGCATCATCTCGGACACGCACGGACTGCTTCGCTGGGAAGCCGAGGCCGCACTCGCCGGCGTCGATCACATCATTCACGCAGGCGACATCGGCGCGCCGGAAATTCTCGAGCGACTCCGGCGCATCGCGCCCGTCACCGCAGTTCGCGGCAACAACGACAAGGGTCACTGGGCCGATCCTCTGCCCGCCACTGCGATCGTCGACATCTGCGGTCAAAGACTCTACGTCGTGCACGACATCGCCAAGCTCGATGTCGACCCGGTCGCGGATGGCATCGCGGCGATCATCGCGGGCCACTCGCACAAGCCGGCGGTGTCGGAAAAAGACGGGGTTCTATTTCTGAATCCCGGC
>Ga0209382_10003755_pt1 | contig 20845 bp, 18 predicted proteins | sample SoiMetdeltSBSDD5_FD_187599 | JGI IMG/M metagenome (GOLD analysis project Ga0209382, IMG submission 187599) | Bulk soil microbial communities from a Populus tree surrounding site in Tennessee, USA - Soil MetaG P. deltoides SBSDD5 (SPAdes) (version 2) | ecosystem: Environmental > Terrestrial >... | reverse complement strand
CGCGGGTGCGGAAGAGTGCAACGACCTCGGTGAGGCGTACGAGGTCGTCTCCGAGCCCACTGACCTCGTGGCGGTGCGATCGGCGCTGCAGGACGCGGGTATCGAGTACGAGTCGGCCGAGTCGTCCTTCGTCCCGTCGGTGACCGTACCGCTGGACGAGGACGGCGCCCGCAAGGTCTTCAAGCTGATCGACGTCCTGGAAGACTGCGACGACGTACAGAACGTTTACGCCAACTTCGACGTCTCCGACGACCTGATGGCCAAGATCGACGCGTGATCGACGAACTGTGGGATCCGGTACCGGGGTGGCTCAACACCGCTAGCTACGGGCTGCCGCCGCGACCGGCATGGGACGCGCTGCAGGCCGCGCTCGACGACTGGCGAGTGGGCCGGACGTCGTGGGAGGGCTGGGACGAGTCGACCTCCCGCAGCCGCGCGGCGTTCGCCCGGTTGGTCGGCGCGGACCCGACCGACGTGACGGTTGGCAGCGCGGTCTCCCAAGTGCTCGCCCCGCTGGCGGCCGCGCTGCCGCCGGGCACCCGGGTCGTCGCGCCGGACGTCGAGTTCACCTCGAACCTGTTTCCATGGCTCGCCCGGCCGGACGTCGGTGTACGCACGGTCGCGCCGGCCAAGCTCGCCGAGGCCGTCGACGCGGACACCGACCTCGTGGCGTTCAGCCTGGTGCAGTCCGCGACCGGCGAGGTCGCCCGGTACGACGAGATCGTCACCGCGGCCCGTGACCACGGCGCGCTCGTGGTGGTCGACGCCACGCAGGCGTGTGGCTGGCTGCCGTTCGACGCGACAACGGCCGACGTGGTGGTCGTGGCGGCGTACAAGTGGCTGATGTCCCCGCGCGGCGCGGCCTTCGCCTATCTCGCGCCCGAGGTGCGGGAGCGACTGACCCCGCACGCGGCCGGCTGGTACGCCGGGGCCGAGGTGCACGAGTCGTACTACGGGCCGCCGCTACGACTGGCCGGGGACGCGCGCAAGTTCGACATCTCCCCGGCCTGGTTCAGCTTCGTGGGCGCGGCGCCGGCGCTCGAGGTGGTCGAGCGGATCGGCGTCGCGGCGATCCACGAGCACAACGTCGCGCTGGCCAACCGGTTCCTCACCGGGCTGGGACGTCCGCCGGGCGACAGCGCCATCGTCACCGTCGACGTCCCGGGCGCGGAGGAGAAGCTGAAAGCCGCGGGGGTACGGGCGGCCGTGCGAGCGGGCCTCGTGCGCGCCTCGTTCCACCTGTACTCCACTGTGGACGATGTCGACCTGGCGCTCGCCGCCCTCATGTGATCTACACCACTTTTCGATACGGCCCCGTTCCGTATCGTCTGGGTACCGGACTAGCTTGGAGTTTCGAGACAGTTCCGTATCAGAATTCCGGGGGGAATCTCGTGGAGGAATCCACCAACACCGGCCACCCGAAGCGGTGGGCAATTCTCGGTGTGATGGTGATCAGCCTGCTCGTCGTGGTCCTCGACAACACCGTGCTGAACGTGGCCATGCGCACGATCGCCGACCCGGTCCACGGGCTGGGGGCGAGCCAGGGCGAGCTGGAGTGGGCGATCAACTCGTACACCTTGGTCTTCGCGGGTCTGCTCTTCACCTTCGGGGTGCTGGGCGACCGCTGGGGCCGCAAACGCATGTTGCTTCTCGGTCTCGGCCTGTTCGGGCTGGCGTCGCTGGCGTCGGCGTACGCGCAGGATCCGGGGCAGCTCATCGCGGCCCGCGCGCTGATGGGCATCGGCGGCGCCGCCGTCATGCCGGCGACCCTGTCGATCATTTCCAACGTCTTCGACCCGCGTGAGCGCGGTCGTGCCATCGGCGTCTGGGCCGGCGCTGTCGGTCTGGCCGTCGCGATCGGGCCTATCGTCGGTGGCGCCCTGCTGGAGAAGTTCTGGTGGGGGTCGGTCTTCCTGATCAACGTACCGGTGCTGCTGGTCGGCGCGGTGCTCGTCCTGGCCCTGGTGCCCGAGTCCAAGGACCCCCACCCCGGCCGGCTCGACTTCGTCGGAGTCGCGCTGTCCGTGCTGGGCCTGGTGACTTTCGTGTACGGCATCATCGACGGCGGCGAGCACGGCTGGGGTCGCCCGGTCGTCTGGGCCTCGATCGTGGGGGGTCTCGCGATCCTGATCGGGTTCGTGGCGTACGAGCGGCGCACCGATCACCCGTCGCTGGACGTGAAGCTGTTCCGCGACCCGCGCTTCTCGGCCGCGGCCGGCTCGATCGGCCTGGTCTTCTTCGCCGCGATGGGCACATTCTTCTTCGTCTCGTTCTACCTGCAGACCGTGCGGGGGTACTCGCCGCTCGAGTCGGGCGCGATGCTGCTGCCGTTCGCGGCCGCTAACCTGACGTTCGCACCGCGGAGTGCCGCGGTCGTCAAGCGGTACGGCCCGAAGGCGGTCGGCACCGTCGGCATGCTGCTGGTCGCGGGGACGATGGCCGCGTTCATGTTCGTCGACGCGACCACTCCGATCTGGGTACTGCTGGGACTCTTCTTCATCCAGGGCACCGGAATGGCCAACGTCATCCCGCCGGCGACGGAGTCGATCATGTCGACGCTGCCCCGGGAGCGGGCCGGGGTCGGTTCGGCGGTGTCCAACACCATCCGGCAGGTCGGCGGTGCGCTCGGGGTCGCGGTACTCGGTTCGGTACTGGCCTCCGTCTTCCGGAACCAGATGCTGGAACCCACGGCGGCGCTGCCGGCGCCGGAGCGGGACCTGGCCAGCGAGTCGATCGCGGGCAGCTACGGGGTCGCGGGCCAGCTCGGTCCCGCCGGGGGAGGGCTGATCCAGGCGGCGAACGACGCGTTCGTCAGCGGAATGCACTGGGCCGCACTGGGTTCGTCGGTCGTGGCGCTGCTCGGCGCGATCGCGGTGCTGATCTGGCTGCCGCGGCGGGCACCCGCGCAGGCACCGTACGGCCCACCGGCGGCGTCCGGCGAGCCGCAGCGGGAACTGGCCGAGGTCTGAGGGGTTGGGTCACATGACCACCGTTGCCGGTGCTCCGCGGTTGCCAGGGCGACCGCGGAGCACCCGCGCCGACGAGGCGATCATCGAGGCCGTGCTCGACCTGCTCGGCGAGGGAACACCGATCGAACTGGTGTCGATCGAGGCGGTCGCGACCCGGGCGGGCGTCGGCAAGGCGACGATCTACCGCCGCTGGCCGAACAAGGACGCGTTGCTGCTCGACGCGGTACGGGCGCTCAAGGGCCCGGTACCGGAGCCGGCCGGGCTGTCGGTGCGCGACGACCTGGTGATGCTGGCCCGCGCGATGGGCCGCAACCGGGACCCGCGGGTGGCCCGCATCATGCCGTGCCTGATCCCGGAGATGCACCGCAACCCGGAGCAGTACCGGCTCTACCAGGAGTTCGTGGAGCAGCGGCGCGCGGTGACGCGGCGGGTGCTCGAACGCGGGGTCCAGACCGGCGAGCTGCGCGCGGATCTGGACATCGAGCTGGCGATGACGTTGCTCGCCGGGCCGATCCTGATCCAGCGGCTGATGCGCTGGCATCCCGACCTGGACGACGAGACGCTGCCGGAGCGGGTCGTCGACGCGGTGCTGGCCGGTATCGCAAACTGACAACCCCCTTCCCCGCCGCTCGAGGACGAATGGTGAGCGGGGAAGGGGGTTGGCGCTAGCTGACGACCGAGACGCCGAGCGCCAGGTCGTACAGGTCGCAGACGCTCCACACATTGCGAGAGATGCCGCTGATCTGCACCTTGCCGACGTGCGAGCCGAACGCCGTGTTGACCATCGACCAACCGCCGCCGCTGTCGCGCTGCACGGTGGTGGCCCCGCTGTCCATCGCTACCAGGTGGGAGACCACCTCGCCCTGGACGACGGCGTTGGTGACCCCATCGAGAACGCGCTGGTTGCAGTCGCGGGAGTTCGACTGCCGGCCGTACACGCAGACGAATTCGTTGACAGTTATCTCGGAGACCAGCTCGACATCGGCCACGTCCCGGATCTCGGTCGACGTGGCGTAGAAGTCGTCCGGCTCGACATGGGTAGACGTCTTCCATTCGACGTCGCCCCAGTTGCCGAGGTGCTCGTCGACGTGGGTCAGCGCCCAGGTACCCGCTCCGGGCTCGACCACTTCGTTGATCCCGTCGCAGTGCGCGGCCGTGGTGACCCCCGTCTGGAAGCCGTCGGTGACGGTCCACCCAGTGGTGCATTCGTTGACGCCGTCGTCACGGGCCCGCATGCCGCCATAGGCGTGGTGCAGGACGACGACGACCTCGTCCGTGAGTAGCAGCCGCACACCCTGGCGGAGGTCTGGCGGCAGCAGGGCGAGCACCGCCTCGGCCGTGGTAGGCAACGTCGAGGTGCGGGTCACGTCCGCCGCGACGATGCCGCTCGACTCGTCGAAGTGTGTGGAGGCGTACCGGAAACCGAGGTTGGCCAGCTCGTGGGCCAGCCGGATGGCCTTCGCGTCCAGCTCCTGCGACGAGTACGGCCTGTCCTCCACCAGTACGATCGGGAACCCGGCCGTGGCGACCAGGTCCCGGACGAAGTCGTCGGCCCGGCCCCTGAGATAGAGAGTCGGTGGGCCGGTCGGCGTCACCGAGAGCGCGGCGCCGGCGTACATCTCCGGCCGGCCCCGAGCCACCTGTCCCTGGATCCGGCCGAACGCGCGGGCGAGGTCGTACTGCGCTGCCGCCTGCGCGAACGTCCAGCCCTGCGATTGGGCTACGAGGGTGAGGTCGGTGATCTCGGGGCCGGTGTAGGCCGCCGCCGCGCCGGTGGACGCGCCCGGGGCGCCGAGCGTGCCCACCAGCGCGGCTGCCGCGACGAGTGCGAGGTACCTGGTTCTGCGCATCGCAGTTCTCCTCCCGTCGGGTCCGGCCCGGTGCCGGACCCGACATCGAGAGCCGCGACAACCGCGACTGCCAACGCTTTCTGCGGTGGCCGGTGCCCGCGCACCGCACACCGTGGTAGCCGCCTCGGTGTGTCGGCGGGGCTCGGCACGCACGCGTCGCTAGGGTCGAACACGCGTACGGCGTACGACGGCTCGGCTCGGAGGTGGACGTGCGGGTGCTCGGGGTCGACCCGGGGTTGACCAGGTGCGGCGTCGGCGTCGTCGACGGCGTCCCGGGCCGCACCTGCGCGCTCGTGGCGTATTACGTCGTCCACACCGATCCCGCCGACGACCTGGCGCTGCGCCTGCTGCATCTCGACCGCACGCTCGCCGATCTGCTAGTCGAGCACCGTCCCGAGTCGGTAGCCGTCGAGCGGGTGTTCAGCCAACACAACGTGCGCACCGTGATGGGCACCGCGCAGGCCGGTGCGGTTGCCGTGCTGGCCGCGGCGCGGGCCGGGCTGCCGGTGCAGACGTATACGCCGAGCGAGGTCAAGGCGGCCGTCACCGGTTCGGGCCAGGCCGACAAGGCCCAGGTGACCGCGATGGTGACCCGGCTGCTGAAGATGGACGCGCCACCGCGGCCGGCCGACGCCGCCGACGCGCTCGCACTGGCCATCTGCCACGTCTGGCGGGGCGGCACCAGGGCCAGGCTGCTGGCGGCGGCGGGGCGGGCCCGACCTGGGGAGGTCAGATGATCGCGAGCGTGCGGGGTCGGGTCGCCTCGGTCTCACCGGACGGCGTCGTGGTCGAGGTGGGTGGCGTCGGCTTGACCGTCCACTGTGCACCGTCCACGATGGTCGGTCTGCGGGTCGGCGTGGAGGCCCGGCTGGCTACCAGCCTGGTGGTTCGTGAGGATTCGCTGACCCTGTACGGGTTCGCCGACGACGACGCCAAGCACCTGTTCGAGCTGCTGCAGACGGCCAGCGGGGTCGGCCCGCGGCTGGCGCAGGCGGTGCTGGCCGTGCACGACCCGGACGTGGTGCGCAAGGCGATCGCGAACGCCGACACCGGTACGCTGACCCGCGTCCCGGGGATCGGCAAGAAGGGCGCCGAGCGGCTGATCCTCGAGCTGCGGGACCGGATCGGCGCGGTGCCGTCCGCCGACCCGGCCACCGGCAGCAGCGTGCTGACCGGCGCGTGGCAGGACCAGGTGCGGCAGGCACTCGTCGGTCTCGGCTGGACGGCATCGCAGGCCGACCAGGCGGTCTCGATCGTCGCGGATACCGTCGACGGCGGTCCGCCGCCTCCGATCCCCGCCCTGCTCAAGCAGGCGATCCGCATCCTCGGCCGGACGCGATGACCGAAGAGGTCGTCTCGGCGTACGCGCGGCCCGAGGAGCGGGACGCGGAGGCGAGCGTACGGCCGCGGCGGCTGGCCGAGTTCATCGCCCAGGACCGGGTGCGGGAACAGCTCGACCTGCTGCTGCAGGGCGCCCTGCGCCGGGGCGACCCGCCGGACCACATCCTGTTCTCCGGCCCGCCCGGGTTGGGCAAGACGTCCCTGGCGATGATCGTGGCCGCCGAGCTGGGCAGTGGGCTGCGGATGACCAGCGGGCCGGCGATCGAGCGGTCGGGCGACCTCGCGGCGGTTCTGACCAGCCTCTCCGCGGGTGACGTCCTGTTCATCGACGAGATCCACCGCATCGCGAAGCCGGCGGAGGAGCTGCTGTACAGCGCGATGGAGGACTTCCGGGTGGACGTCGTGGTCGGCAAGGGCCCGGGTGCCACCGCGATCCCGCTGGACGTCGAGCCGTTCACGCTCGTCGGCGCTACCACCCGGTCCGGTCTGCTGACGAGTCCGATGCGGGACCGGTTCGGGTTCGTGGCGCACCTCGACTTCTACGCGCCCACGGATCTGGAGGTGCTGCTGCGGCGGACCGCCATGATCCTCGGGGTGGCGCTCACCGACGACGGCGGGGCCGAGATCGCCGGCCGGTCGCGGGGCACCCCCCGGATCGCGAACCGGCTGCTGCGGCGGGTACGCGACTACGCCGAGGTGCGCGCCGACGGGGTCGTTACCCGACCGGTCGCACAGGCGGCGCTGGGTGTGTACGACGTCGATGACGTAGGCCTCGACCGGCTGGACCGAGCGGTGCTGAGCGCGCTCGTCGACTCCTTCGGCGGCGGGCCGGTCGGCCTGGCTACCTTGGCCGTGGCCGTGGGTGAGCAACCGGATACCGTGGAGGAGGTGTGCGAGCCGTACCTGGTGCGGGCCGGGTTGCTGGCAAGGACACCCCGCGGTCGCGTCGCCACCGTGCACGCGTGGCGCCATCTCGGACGTACGCCGCCAAATGGTACGTTCGGGACCGGCGCCGCTTCAGCGCCCGACCTGTTCAGCGTCGAGCCCTGATACGCGAAGCTCAGTCATACCGACTAGACTCGCCGCGGTCCAACAGGACGCCAGCTGCCCGCTACCGCGCGTCGACGCGTGCGGGCCACACGTGGAAGGTCGACAGACGTGCTTCTCGCAGGGGACGCCTCGGGCGGTGGCAGCGGCACTCTCAGCCTGCTGCTGATGATGGGTCTTATCTTCGGGGCGATGTACTTCCTCATGATCCGGCCGCAGCAGCGCCGGCGGCGGGAGGCCGAATCCATGCAGAGTGGGCTCGGCATTGGTGACGAGGTTGTAACGATCGGCGGCCTCCACGGCACGGTCGCGGGCATGGACGACGAGACGGTGAGGGTCGAGATCGCACCAGACATCGAGGTCCGGTTCGCCCGCGGTGCGATCGCCCGGGTCGTGACGAAGTCAGCCGCGGAAGAACCCGCTGAGGATCCTGTCGAGACCGACTGACCCCCACCACCCGCACCCCCCACCGTTACGCAGGGAGAGTCAACCGCCGTGGCACCACCTCAGGGACAGCCGCATCCGGGCCGGCAGATCGCCGTACTCGGCGCGCTCTTTGTGATCCTCTACTTGCTGGTGTTCTTCGCCGGCGGTAGCGGCGGCTTGAGAGACCGGCTGGAGCCCAAGCTCGGCCTGGACCTCGTTGGCGGGACACGGGTGACGTACCAGGCCCGCACCGAGAACGGCCAGCCACCGCCGGCCAGCAGCCTCGAGCAGGCCCGCCGGATCATCGAGAGCCGGGTGAACGGGCTGGGCGTCACCGAGGCCGAGGTGGTGACCGAGGGCAACTCGAACATCGTCGTGTCGCTCGCTGGCGAGAGCAACGACCAGCTCAAGCAGGTCGGCGTACCGGCCCAGCTGCGGTTCCGCAAGGTACTCAACAGCACCGACGGCTCGACGCTGCCGGACGCGCTGCCGAGCCCGTCGGCCAGCGCGAGCGCCTCCGCGTCGCCGAACCCGTCCGCGTCGGCGACCCCGTCGGCCGCGCCGAGCACCACGACCGCGCCGGCCACGACCGCGCCCGCCGCGTCGCCGACCCCGACCGTGGCTCCGGCACCGGAGCAGAAGGACGTCGAGGCGAAGGTCGGCCAGGCCGCCTGGTCCGCCGCGTTGGGGCTGACCGCCCCCGCGAACGTTTCGCAGGACCCGGGGCTGGCCGAGGCCCTGAAGCCGTTCAAGAGTCTGACCGCCGAAGAGGTCGCGGTACTGCCGACCAACATCCAGTTCAACGTCCCGTACGTGGACTGCGCGAAGCTGGACAAGCGGCCGGCCGGTTCGATCGTCAAGGAGACCGAGCAGGCGGTGGCCTGTGAGAACGGCTCGACGAAGTACCTGCTGGACGTCGGCAAGGTGCTCGGTACCGACGTGAAGAACTCCGACGGCGTGATCGACCCGCAGAGCGGCCAGTGGACCGTGAACCTCGAGTTCAACGGCGCCGGCCAGGAGCGGTGGACCAAGCTGACCCAGGAGGCGGTCAACAACACCGCCGAGCCGAAGTGCGAGCAGCACACGCTGAACGAGAAGCAACACTGCGCGGTCGCGGTCGTGCTGGACAACACGGTGGTCTCGGCGCCCGGCATCCAGGACGTGATCCCCGGCGACGCGACGATCAGCGGCAACTTCGACCGGACCAGCGCCAACCTGCTCGCCAGCCAGCTCCGGTACGGTGCCCTGCCGCTGACCTTCGAGCAGCAGGAGGCCCAGAGCGTATCCGCGACGCTCGGCGCCGCGCAGCTGCGCGCCGGCCTGATCGCGGCCGGGGTCGGCATGCTGCTGGTCGTCATCTACGCGTTCTTCTACTACCGCCTGCTCGGCTCGGTGATCTTCCTGAGCCTGGTGCTGTCGGGCCTGCTGGTCTTCGGCGCCCTGGTGTTCCTCGGCCGGCAGATCGGTTTCACGCTCACGCTCGCCGGCATCGCCGGGTTCATCGTGTCGTTGGGTGTCGCGGCCGACTCGTTCGTCATCTACTTCGAACGTCTCAAAGACGAGATACGCGACGGCCGAAGTCCGCGCAGTGCCGTGCCCAGAGCCTGGGCGCGGGCGCGCCGGACGATCATCTCGGCCAACGCCATCACGCTGCTGGCGGCCGTCGTGCTCTACATGGTCTCCGTCGGTACCGTGCGCGGCTTCGCGTTCGCCCTGGGCCTGGCGACGTTCCTCGACCTGATCGTGGTGTTCCTCTTCCGACACCCGATCATGACGATGTTCGCCAATACAAAGGCGTTCTTGTCGCCTCGCGTCAGCGGTCTCGGCCGGGTGCTCCAGCACGCCAGCTCCGACGAGCCGCGCTCCACCCGCGTCAAGGAGGCGTGAGATGAACGATCGCATGCAGCGCCTGTCGAGCCTCGCCAACCGGCTCTACCGCGGCGAGGCCGGGGTCGACGTCGTCGGGAAGCGCAAGATCTGGTTCTCGGTGGCCGCCGCGGTGCTGCTCGTGGCGATCGCCGCGTTCATCGTGCGCGGCGGGTTCAAGCTGGGCATCGAGTTCGAGGGCGGCAACGAGTTCAAGGTGCCCGCGAGCGTGGGCACGTTGGACCGCGCGCAGGGCGCGATCGCCGCGGCGCTCGGCGAGGTGGACACCGGGGAGCCGGCCCGCGTCGTGTCCGGGCAGGAGCTGCGCGGGCAGGGCGAGGCGGTGTACCTGATCCGGACCACCGAGATCGACGCCGCGGACGCGCTCGAGGTCAAGGACAAGGCCGCCGAGGACCTCGGTATCCCAGCGGACCAGATCAGCGACAGCCTGGTGAGCTCCGCCTGGGGCGGCCAGGTGACCAGACAGGCGCTCATCGGTTTGGCGATCTTCCTGGTACTGGTGATCGCCTACCTCGCGTTCCGTTTCGAGTGGCGGATGGCGGTCGCCGCGGTCGCCTCGTTGATTCTCGACCTGGTGGTGACGGCCGCCGTGTACCTCATCGTCGGTTTCGAGGTCACACCATCGACGGTCATCGGGTTCCTGACGATCCTTGGTTTCGCCTTGTACGACGTGGTCGTGGTCTTCGACAAGGTGCAGGAGAACACCAAGGGCATCACCGGTACCAGCCGGCAGACCTATGGCGAGGCGGCCAACCTCGCGGTCAACCAGACGCTGATGCGGTCCATCAACACAGGGCTCGTGGCGCTGCTGCCCGTCGGTGGACTGCTGTTCATCGGCGCGGGTCTGCTGGGTGCCGGCACGCTCAAGGACCTCGGTCTGGTGCTGTTCTTCGGTATGGGTGCCGCGGTGTACTCGTCGATCTTCTTCGCCACCCCGGTCCTGGTCACGCTCAAGGAGCGCGAGCCGCACCTGCAGGCGCAGGCCAAGCGGGTACTGGCCAAGCGTGCGGCCGAGGCGAAGGGTGGGGCTGCTGCCCCGGCGGCGCGGCCACGGGCCAAGGCGACCGTCGGCCGTCCGGCCGCCCCGGTCGACGTCGAGCAGGGCGAGCCGGTGACGGTGTCGAGCAAGGCGGCCCCCGGCGCCGCCCCGAAACCCGGTGCCAAGCCGGGCGCCCGCAAGCGCCCCGGCTCCCGCCCCGGCCGCCCCGGCTCCAAACGGAGGTAGCCCACCCCGACCGCCCGCTACCCTTGCGTTGATCATGAACTTACTCGAGAGGTGAACGGCGTGTCGTCACACCAACTTCATGATCAACGCGGTGGGACGGACATTGCGGCGCTCGTCGCGTCCAAAATCATGGACGTACCGGACTTTCCACAGGCGGGCGTGCTGTTCAAGGACATCACGCCGTTGTTCGCCGATGGGGAGGCGTTCCGGGCGGTGATCGACTCGATCGTCGACCACTACGGGCGGGAGTCGTTCGACATCGTCGTCGGTATCGAGGCCAGGGGGTTCGTGATCGCCGCCGCGGTGGCGTACGCCGCCGGCGTCGGGGTCGTACCGGTACGAAAGGCGGGCAAGCTCCCTCGCGCCACGCATGCCGCGTCGTACGCGCTGGAGTACGGAGAGGCGACGCTGGAAGTACACGAAGATGCCTTTCTCACCGCAAACCGGGTGCTCGTCGTCGACGATGTCCTCGCCACCGGCGGTACCGCCGAGGCCACTCTCGGCCTGGTCGAGCGGGCCGGCGGCACGGTGACCGGGTTCACGGTTCTCATCGAGCTGGCGTTCCTGCACGGTCGGGACCGCATGGGCGGCCGGGACGTACACGCGCTGCTCACTGTCGAATGACGCGCTGACCAGAGGCAACGGCCTACTCGGCGGGTAGGATGGCATCTCCTGCTGAGGTGAGGAGACCGGTGTCCAGCGACGTGGCCTCTCCGGTGGAGAGCACGGTCAACGAGACGGGTGCCGTCCCGGACGGCGCCGACCCGGGTGCGCCCGAGAACCCACCCACTCAGGAGGTCACGGCCGAGGACGAGGCGGTCGTCGTCCCCTTCCCCGAAGGCGGACGAACGTTCGGCCTCGCCGGAGCGCCGACCGGCCGCCGGGTGCGCGCCCGGCTCGCCCGGTTCAACGCGCCTTGGCAGAGCCAGCAGATCAGCGAGGTGCTCGAACCCCTGATCGCCCAGCACCGGGCCAGCCACCCGAAGGCCGACGTGCGGCTGCTGCAGCGCGCGTACGACATCGCGTCGCACTGGCACGCGGGCCAGTTCCGCAAGTCCGGCGACCCGTACATCACGCACCCGCTCGCCGTCGCGGGCATCCTGACCAACCTCGGCATGGACACGACCACGCTGGTCGCCGCGCTGCTGCACGACACGATCGAGGACACCGACTACACGCTCGACCAGATGAAAGAGGAGTTCGGTGGCGAGGTCTCGCTGCTCGTCGACGGCGTGACCAAGCTGGACAAGGTCAAGCTCGGCGACGCGGCCAAGGCCGAGACCATCCGCAAGATGGTCGTCGCGATGGCCAAGGATCCTCGGGTACTGGTCATCAAGCTGGCCGACCGGCTGCACAACATGCGTACCCTGACGTTCCTGCCGCCTGCCAAGCAGGAACAGAAGGCGCGGGAGACGCTGGAGATCCTGGCGCCGCTGGCCCACCGGCTCGGTATGAACACCATCAAGTGGGAGCTGGAGGACCTCGCGTTCGCGACGCTCTACGCGAAGCGGTACGAGGAGATCAACCGGCTCATCACCGAGCACGCGCCGCAGCGCGAGGCACTGCTCAAGCAGGTGACCCAGAAGGTCCAGATGGACCTCAAGTCCGCCAAGATCAAGGCGGACACGACCGGGCGGCCCAAGCACCTGTACTCCGTGTACCAGAAGATGATCGTGCGGGGGCGGGACTTCTCCGACATCTACGACCTCGTCGGCGTACGGATCCTGGTCGAGACCGTCCGGGACTGCTACGCGGCGCTCGGTGTGATCCACGCGAACTGGCAGCCGGTACCGGGCCGGTTCAAGGACTACATCGCGATGCCGAAGTTCAACATGTACCAGTCGTTGCACACGACCGTGATCGGACCCAACGGCAAGCCGGTCGAGATGCAGATCCGGACGCACGCGATGCACCGGACGGCGGAGTACGGCATCGCGGCGCACTGGAAGTACAAGGAGGCGAAGAACGCCACCATCGTCGGCCCGCCGGCGCACATCGACGAGATGACGTGGCTACGCCAGCTGCTGGACTGGCAGCGCGAGGCCAGCGACCCCAGCGAGTTCCTCGACGCGCTGCGCTTCGACCTGGCCAAGCAGGAGGTCTACGTCTTCACGCCCAAGGGCGACGTCGTGGCCCTGCCCACCGGGTCGTCGCCGGTCGACTTCGCCTACGCCGTGCACACCGAGGTGGGGCACAAGTGCATCGGCGCCCGGGTCAACGGCAAGCTCGTGCCGCTCGAGTCACCGCTGTCCAACGGCGACGTGATCGAGATCTTCACGTCGAAGTCGGATACCGCGGGGCCGACCCAGGACTGGCTGGGGTTCGTCAAGAGCCCACGGGCCAAGACGAAGATCCGGCAGTACTTCAACAAGGAGCGCCGCGAAGAGGCGATCGAGGCCGGCAAGGACGCCATCACCAAGCAGATGCGTAAGCAGGGGCTGCCGCTGCAGCGCATGCTCACCACCGAGGCCGTCATGGCGATCGCGCGGGACCTGCACCTACCCGACCTCGCCTCGCTCTACGCCGCCGTGGGAGACAACCAGGTCTCCGCGCAGTCGGTCGTCCAGCGGCTCGTCGCCGGGTACGGCGGTGAGGAGGGCGCGGTCGAGGACATCGCCGAGACCGCGGTCGCCACCCGGCCGCCCAGGCACCGGGGGGCCGCGCACGACCCCGGTGTGGTGGTCGTCGGCGCCTCCGACGTGTGGATCAAGCTGGCCCGGTGCTGCACGCCGGTACCGGGAGACCAGGTCTTCGGCTTCGTCACCCGCTCCGGTGGGGTCAGCGTGCACCGCCGCGACTGTGCCAACGCCGCCGACCTCGAGATGCAGACCGAGCGGCTCGTCGAGGTGTCGTGGAAGCCCACGTCCGGGTCGACGTTCCTCGTCGCGATCCAGGTCGAGGCGCTCGACCGGCACAAGCTGCTCGCCGACATCACGCGGGTGTTGTCCGACGAGAAGGTCAACATCCTCTCCGCGACGGTCACGACCACGCGGGACCGCGTGGCCGTGAGCCGCTTCAGCTTCGAGATGGCCGACCCCAAGCACCTCGGCCACCTGCTGGCCGCCGTACGCAAGGTCGACGGCGTCTTCGACGCGTACCGCGTGACGTCCGGCGCCTAAATCCGCCGCTCGAGGACGCTAGGACTTCACCTCGCTCATCGTGAGCGACTTGATCGTGGCGTCCAGCTTGGGGTGGCCGCCGCCGGGCTGCGGGTCGAACGCGCCGTCGTGCCCGCCGGCCGCGATCTTCTCGATCACGTCGAGCCCGCTGGTGACGGTACCGAGCAGCGTGTAGTCCGCGGGCAGTTCGCTGTCGCCGAACACGATGAAGAACTGGCTCCCGGTGCTGCCCGGCTGGCCGGTGTTGGCCATGGCGATGCTGCCCTTGGGGTACGTCGGGCGCTGGCCGACCGGCTTGTTCTCCTCGGCGATCTTGTACGTCGGCCCGCCGCTACCGGTACCGGTCGGGTCGCCGCATTGCAGGACCTGGAGCCCTTCGGTGGTCAGGCGATGGCACTTGGTGTTGTCGAAGAACTTCTTGCTCGCCAGGTGCGTGAAGCTCGCCGCGGTGCACGGCACCTTCGACAGGTCGACGTCGGCCGTGACGGTACCGGAGCCGAAGGTGATCGTCATGGTCTGCTTGCCGGACCGTGGCTCGTTGGCCGGGGGAGTGCCGACATCCTTGAGGTTCGGGTTGGCCGAGGTGTCGTCGGGCGTATACACACAGCCAGTCGGCGCGGGCGTTCCGGACGGCGCCGCGGTCGGTTGACTATCGTCGCCCAGACTGCTCACCAGCCAGATCGCGCCGGCGATGACCAGCAGTACCGCCACCCCGGCACCGATGCCGGCCTGCAGCTGGCGGCGCTTGCGGGCCTTCTCCGCCCGGGCGGCCATCTCCCGCTCCAGCCTGGCCCGCGCCGCCGCGCGCTGCCGATCCCTCGTGGGCGTCACTGTCCTTCTCCTTCGGTGTTCACGTGGTGCTGGGCGCCGGGGTGCTCGGCGTCGCTTCTGGCTGGTCGGACGGGGCCGGGGTCGGCTCGGAGCTGGGGGTGACGACCTCGCCGATCGTGAGCGACTGGATGATCACGTCGTTCTTCGGCTTGCCGTCCGTGGTGGGCTTGCCCTCCCCGTCGAAGGCGCCTTCCTTCGCGATCTTGTCGATCACATCGAGGCCCTTGGTCACCGTGCCGAAGATGCCGTACCGGGGATCGAGGTACGTGTCCTTGTACACGATGAAGAACTGGCTGCCGTTCGTACCCGGACCGACGTTCCACGTCGCGACCGTGCCGCGCGGGTAGAAGGCCTTGCCGGCATTGGGGTTTTCGGTCGCGCCCGGGCTCGGCGGCGCGCTCGGGTCGGGCGCCGGCGCGGCCTCGGGCGGGATGTTCTCGTCGACGTACTGGTACGTCGGTCCGCCGCTGCCGGTGTCGCCCGGGTCGCCGCACTGCAGGAGCGCGTCGGTCAACCGGTGGCACTTGGTGCTGTCGAAGAAGTTCCGGGTGGCGAGGTAGGCGAAGCTCGCGGAGGTGCACGGCGCCGAGTTGAGGTCGAGGACGGTCTCGACGAAGCCCTGGTTCAGCGTGATGTTCATGGCCCGAGACCCGGCGGTCGGCACGTCGGTGGTCGACGGCGTACCCACGTCCTTCATGGTGCCTTCGGGGTTCGGTCGGGGAGTCCACAGGCAGACCGGCTGGGCCTCCGGCTTCGGCTCGGAGTCGAATACTCCGGCGAACCAGAACGCGCCGAGCGTGACCAGTAGCACCACGACACCGGCCACGCTGGCCTGGATCTGCCGGCGGCGCCGTTCGGCCTGCGCCTTGCGGACCATCTGGCGTTCGTACTTGGCCCGCGCCAGCTGACGCTGCCGGGTCTTGCTCGTAGGCACTGGCTCTCCCTCCCCATGGCTCATCGATTCGCCCGAGCGAGTGTACGGGGACAAGCTGGGCATCCGCGTACCGGGCGGACGGCACGTTAGGCTCGTGAGCGTGTTCGTGAAGGGCTTCCCCGCACCGGCTTTCGGTACGAACTGTTACCTGGTTGGAACCGGCCCGGGCGAGCATTGTGTGGTGATCGATCCCGGTATCGGCGTAGTCGACCAGCTCGACGCTGTGCTGTCCGAGTACCGTCTGCACCCCGTAGCTGTACTGCTCACGCACGGGCATCTCGACCACACGTTCTCCGTCGCACCGGTCTGCGGCGCGCGAGGCATCACCGCGTACATCCACCCGGACGATCGCGAGCTGCTCGCCGACCCGGCCAAGGCGCTGTCGATGAACCTCGACGAGCTCTTCGGCGGCCGGCTGCCGTACACCGAACCGGACGACGTCGCCCTCCTGCCCGACGGCGCACCACTGACGCTGGCCGGCCTCGAGATCACCGTCGACCACGCGCCCGGCCATACCCGCGGGTCGGTGCTGTTCCGGCTCCCCGGTAGCGACGCGCCCCTGTGCTTCTCCGGGGACGTGTTGTTCGCCGGCTCGATCGGGCGTACCGACCTTCCGGGCGGCAGCATGCCCACCATGTTGGAGAGCCTGCGGGACAAGATCCTTCCGCTCGCCGACGAGACGGTGGTGCTGCCCGGCCACGGACCCGCGACCACCATCGGCCGCGAGCGGGCGTCCAATCCCTTCCTCCTGGAAGTTGCCATTGCATGAGCGGAGCGGAGCGCCGCGCGGCCTGGACTGAGCCGCACCGCCGACGAAGTCGGGGTTTCGGGGCGGCGATGGAAGGCAGCGCACAGGGCGCGGAGCAAAGCGGAGGACATCATTGAGCAAGCCCACGCCGCTGTCCGGGTTTCCGGAGTGGCTTCCGCCGCAGCGGATCATCGAGCAGTACGCCGTCGACCGCATCCGCCGCACGTTCGAGCTGAACGGGTTCTCGCCCATAGAGACCCGCGCGGTCGAGCCGCTCGACCAGTTGCTGCGCAAGGGCGAGACCTCGCAGGAGGTATACGTCCTGCGCCGGCTACAGGCTGACGCCGATGACGCGTCCGACTCCGGGCTCGGCCTGCATTTCGATCTCACCGTACCGTTTGCCCGTTATGTGCTCGAGAACGCCGGGCGGCTGACGTTCCCGTTCCGCCGCTACCAGATCCAGAAGGCGTGGCGCGGCGAACGGCCGCAGGTCGGCCGGTACCGGGAGTTTCTGCAGGCCGACATCGACGTCGTGGACCGCGACACCCTGCCGTTCCACTACGACGTGGAGATGGCGCTGGTGGCCGCGGACGCGCTCGCCGGGCTGCCCCTGCCTCCGGTGCGGATCCGCACCAACAACCGGAAGATCTGCGAGGGGTTCTACCTCGGTCTCGGGATACCGGATCCATCGGCCGCCCTGCGCGCCGTCGACAAGCTCGACAAGATCGGTCCGTCCGGAGTAGTCGAGCTGCTCGTCGCCACGGCCGGGGCGACCGAGGCCCAGGCCAAGGCGTGCCTGGCGCTCGGCGAGATCACGTCGGCCGACCCCGGCTTTGCCGAGCAGGTGACGAAGCTGGGCGTGTCCGACCCGATGCTGGACGAGGGCGTCGCCGAGCTGGTCGCGGTCGTCGAGGCGGCGCGCGAGCACGCGAAGGGCGTCGTCGTGGCGGACCTGAGCATCGCGCGCGGGCTCGACTACTACACCGGCACGGTCTACGAGATCGCGCTGGAGGGCTTCGGGTCGTCGGTCGGGGCGGGTGGCCGGTACGACAATCTCGCGTCGGCCGGCGACGAGCGGTACCCCGGCGTGGGTATTTCGATCGGGATCACCAGGTTGCTCGGCGTGTTGTTCGGCCAAGACGCGCTCGCGGTGTCCCGCCACGTGCCCACCTGCGTCCTGGTGGCCCTGCCGGCCGAGGAGTCGCGGGGCGGGGCCAACCGGACCGCGGCGGCGCTGCGGGCCCGCGGCATCCCGGTGGAGGTCTCGCCGTCCGCGGCCAAGTTCGGCAAGCAGATCCGGTACGCCGAGCGGCGCGGCATCCCGTACGTGTGGTTCCCCGGCGAGCCCGACACGGTCAAGGACATCCGCTCCGGCGAGCAGGTCGAGGCGGCCGCGTCGAGCTGGCAGCCGCCCGAGGCCGACCTCTGGCCGACCGTCACGGGTTCGCCCTGATTCCACCGGGCCGGTACGCCTCGATGTACAGCATCGCGACGATGAGCACGATCAGCGCGGCCAACTGCCCGACGGCCAGCATCATGCCGAGCGGCACGGTCGCCAGCGCCACCAAGGCCGTCACGGCCCGGTAGCGCTGGCGGCCGATGGCCAGGATCCAGCGGTACGACGCGTCGCCGAGCAGGAACACGGCCAGCCCTCCGGCGAGTGCCAGCGCCTCGCTGAGCTTCAGCGACCCGTGGGTGTGGCCGACGGCCTTCTTCAGCCCCGTGGCGAAGACGACGATGCCCAGCAGGATGAAGTAGTGGGCGTAGCCGAACGCCCGCAGCGCCACCATCGCCCGCCGCTCGGGGTCCACTGCGGACAGTGCGTGCTCGGCGCGTACCTCGTCGCCGCCGAAGTAGACCCACCACATCAGGTACGACAGCGTCAGGCCGAGCACGGCGACCGCGATGAGCACCAGGTCGATGGTCAGCCCGCTCGCGCCGACGCCAATGGCCACAATGGACTCACCGAGCGCGATGATCACTACGAGGCCGTGCCGCTCGACGAAGTGGGTGGGGGAGATGGTGAAGCCGCCGATCGGGTGCAGGTAGGGCGTCAACACCAGCAAAATGAACGCCGCGGCCCAGATCACGTACCGCCAGACGCCGGGCACCAGTCCGCCGACGAGTACGAACGTTGCCGTCGTCAGATTGAGCGGAGCCAGCCGCAGCATCGCCCGTGCCGCACCCGGTCCACCCGACTTGATGAACAGTCCACTGTGGACGGCGTTGACCACGAAGTAGCCCAGTCCGAAGATCCAGCCGGCCGCGCCGAACGCCTGCGGGATCGCGAGCGCGATGCCGAGGAACCCGCCCATGCCGACGAGCATGAGGGTACGGCGGAACCGGCTGGTCGGCGCGACGGCGTTGGTGAGCCAGGCGTACCCGCCGTACATCCAGAGGATGATGCCGCTCATCAACACGACCTGCAGTACGCCGGTCGGCGTCAGCTCGTTGGCCAGCAGCGCGGTCAGCTGGGTGAGCGTGAACACGAAGACCAGATCGAAGAACAGCTCGAGCGTGCTGACCCGGACACCGGGTTCGATGGCGGTTGCCTGGTCGATCTCGGACACGCGGCACAGCGTAGCCGCGAGTCACGGGCAGTTGCGAAGATCCTGCTTCATGGCGGCGAACTCGGTACCGGCCACCCGCTGCGTGTCGCAGCCCTGGAGCGGATCCAGGTAGACCCACGCGTACCCCTTCGGGTCGACCGCGCCGGTGACCTGGAACGGCTTGTCGCCCGGCAGCGCGATCAGCATCCGGTCGCGCCCACCGTCGGCCAGGTACTCGACCTCGACCCGCCACCGGCAGGTTCGGCCGTCGGAGTGGCCGGCCATCATGACGACGTTCTTCTCGCCGAGCGGCAGAGTGATCTTCTTGGTCGTGAAGAACGGTTGCAGCTTCTGCTCAGCGTCGCGTACGCCGAACGCCGGCGCCGGACGGTCGACCTCCGTCTCCAGAACGATCTTGTCGGTGGCGCCGGCGGACGGGTTCTCGATCAGCGCGGTACCGCCGGTCGGCTCGGTACACGGGCCGTCCAGTACCGGTCGCATGTCCACCACCTCGACCGGCGAGCTGCGCAGCCCTTCGATCGTGATCTCCCAGGTCGCTCTGTCGACGCCGACCGCGCCGAGCCGGTCGAGCACACCCGCCGGGTCGGTACCGCTCTGCCGCCACGCCGCCAGCGCCTCGTCGAGCGTGGCCAGGTCGGTGACCCCGGCCGGTACCACGAAGTCGCCGGCCAGCTCGGGATTGGTGACCCGTTTGATGTCCACAATAGAGATTGGACGCGGATGGGCCAGCCGCTCACCCAGCTCCGTGGCCGGAGCACCGCGTGCCTCGAGGAACGACCGGATCACGTCGGTCAGGTACACCCCGATGGCCCCGACCACGATCGTGACCAGCCAGACGACGGGCCGCTTCCAAAACTGCTTCTTCGGCGGCTCCGACGGCACAGGGGTGATCGACCGGTAGATGGTCATCGTTCATTCTCGGCCGCCGCTGTCGCGTTGCGGGGTCGTGATTCGGACAGCCGGTACACCCTGCGACAATGCATCCCGTGATTCGAACTCATGACGCAGGCGGGCTGCGCGCCTCGGACGCCGGTACCACTGTGACGCTCGCCGGCTGGGTAGCCCGGCGCCGTGACCACGGCGGTGTGACGTTCATCGATCTGCGGGATGCCTCCGGGCTCGTGCAGATCGTGTTCCGTGACGAGGCGTCGGCGCACCACCTGCGCAACGAGTTCTGCATCCGCGTGGACGGCATCGTCGAGCGGCGCCCGGCCGGCAACGAGAACCCGGACCTGCCCACCGGCGAGGTCGAGGTCATCGTGTCCGAGCTGACCGTGCTGTCCGAGGCGGCCGCGCTGCCGCTGCCGGTGGACGACCACGTGGACGTCGGCGACGACATCCGGCTGAAGCACCGGTACCTCGACCTGCGCCGCAGCGGGCCGGCGGCCGCCCTGCGGATGCGCTCGGAGGCGAACCGGATCGCGCGTACCGTCCTGCACGAGCGGCGGTTCACCGAGATCGAGACGCCGACGCTGACCCGCTCGACGCCCGAGGGCGCCCGCGACTTCCTCGTACCGGTACGGCTGCAGCCCGGCACCTGGTACGCCCTCCCGCAGTCCCCGCAGCTGTTCAAGCAGCTGCTGATGGTGGCCGGGATGGAGCGGTACTACCAGATCGCGCGCTGCTACCGCGACGAGGACTTCCGGGCCGACCGGCAGCCGGAGTTCACGCAGCTCGACATCGAGATGTCGTTCGTGACCCAGGACGACGTGATCGACCTCGCCGAGGAGATCGTGGCCGCGCTCTGGCGGGAGCTGGCCGGTCACGAGATCGCCCGGCCGGTACAGCGGCTCACCTGGCACGAGGCGATGAACCGGTACGGCTCGGACAAGCCCGACCTGCGGTACGGCCTCGAGTTGACCGATCTGAGCGGTTACCTCCAGGGCACCGAGTTCCGG
>Ga0209382_10003753_pt1 | contig 20854 bp, 22 predicted proteins | sample SoiMetdeltSBSDD5_FD_187599 | JGI IMG/M metagenome (GOLD analysis project Ga0209382, IMG submission 187599) | Bulk soil microbial communities from a Populus tree surrounding site in Tennessee, USA - Soil MetaG P. deltoides SBSDD5 (SPAdes) (version 2) | ecosystem: Environmental > Terrestrial >... | reverse complement strand
GTGGCTCCTGCTGCTCGGGCTCGGCTTCGGGATTGCCGCCGGGTTCGTGATCTTCTTTCGGTCGGTCAAAAGGGCGGAGCGGGAACTCGATGAACCCAAATGAGCTGACTTCGCGCGTGGCGCGCGATGCGTGCGTGCTCGGCGCGGCGCTGACGGGCCTTGCGGCGTGCCTCGTCGGCCTGGACGGTGCGCTCGGCGCCGCCGCCGGCGCCGGCATCGCCGTCGGCAACTTTCGCTGGCTCGCGGCCCGGGTAACGGCGGCGGCGAATGACGCATCGGCCGAGCGGCGGCTGTGGACGCTGGGTGCGGTCCTGAGGCTCTGCGCGCTCGCCGCCGCGGTAACGCTGGTCCTCCTCAGCGGCCACGCGCATCCGCTGGCCATCGTCGCCGGTCTCAGCGTCGTTCCCGTCACCGTTGTCGCGCGCGGGCTGCTGGCCGCGCGCGAGAGCGTCGCCGCGCGCGAGGACGCGTGATGGAAGCGATCGAGCACCCGCCGATCTTTCACCTGCCGGGAATCCCGGACCACGTGACCTACACGTGGCTGGTGATGATCATTCTGGCCGGCATCGCGTTCGCGGCCTCGCGCCGGGTGCAGCTGGTGCCCCGCGGCGTCCAGAACGTGATGGAGGTCGTGCTCGAGCAGATGCAGGGCATGATCGACGACGTGATGGGCCCGGAGGGGCGTCCGTACCTGCCGTTCATCGGGACGCTGGGACTGTTCATCTTCGTGGCGAATCTCATGAGCCTGGTGCCGGGCTTCGCCGGCCCCACGACGAATCTGAACACGACGGCCGCGTGCGCGATCGTCGTGTTCCTCGCGTACCACGCGATCGGGATCAAGAAGCAGGGGTTCGTCACATACCTCAAGCACTTCATGGGCCCCGTCGTGTGGCTCGCGCCGCTGATGTTTCCGATCGAGCTCATCAGCCATCTGGCGCGGCCGCTGTCCCTGACGCTCCGGCTGTTCGGCAACATGCTGGGCGGCCACATCTTGCTCGCCGTCATCTTCTTCCTCATGGGCTTCAACGGATTGATCGGCTGGGCGCTGTCCGGCAGCGCGGCCGGCGCGGCCGTCGGCGGGGTCAGCGGGCTCATCGCCATCGCGTTCACGGTCGGCTTTCTCTATCCGCTGAAGCTGCTCGTCTCGTTCCTGCAGGCCTTCATCTTCGTGATGCTCACGATGCTGTACATCGCCGGCGCCATCGAGCACGCCGAAGAAGGGCACGGCGGTCACGGCGCGGAGCACCACGAGGCCGGCCATCACTAGCACCCCACACGTACATAGGAGGACCGTCGTGCGACGCTCACTGATGCTGGGAAGTCTGTTCGTTCTCGTGTCCCCGGGCCTGGCGCTGGCACAGGCGGGCGCTGCCGGTACCGGCAGCTGGGTCGGTCCGTTCACGGTGATCGCGGCCGGCATCGGCATGGCGATCGCCGCCGGGCTCTGCGGCCTGGGTCAGGGACGGGCGGTGGCGGCGGCGGTCGAGGCCATGGGCCGGCAGCCGGGCGCGGCGGCCCGCATCCAGACCGCGATGATCATCGGTCTGGCGCTCATCGAATCGCTCGCGATCTACACGCTCGTTATCGCGCTGATTTTGCTGTTCGTGAAGGGCATCAACTTCGCGTGATGTCACGGACGTAATCTGAGTCGGCCGGGCGCCGTCACGGGCGCCCGGCCTCTTTCCGACATGCCACGGCGCTCGGCGTCCCGCGCATCGAAGGTTCCGGAGATGACGATCCATCGTCTGTCCGTCTACACGCGCTGTCTGCTCCAGCTGGAGGAGGACGGCGTGAAGACGATCTCGTCGCAGGAGATGGCGGACCGCTTCAACCTCAACTCCGCCCAGGTGCGTAAGGACCTCGCCTACTTCGGCGAGTTCGGCGTGCGCGGCATCGGCTACTACGTGGCCGGGCTCAAGGGCGAGCTGCAGCGCATCCTCGGCCTCGATCGCCAGTGGCCGGTGGTGCTCGTCGGCTTCGGCAACCTCGGCTCCGCGCTGTTTCATTACAAAGGCTTCGGTCGCCAGGGCTTTCGCATCGCCGCCATCGTCGACGACGACCCCGCCAAGGTCGCGCGCGAGGTGGACTCCGTGCCCGTCGTGTCGAGCCGCGACCTCGCTCGCGAGGTGCGGGCGCGCGGCATCCAGATCGCGATCGTCGCCGTGCCCGGCGACGCCGCGCAGGCCGTCACCGACCAGCTGGTCGGCGCCGGCATCCGCGCCATCCTCAACTTCGCGCCGGCGCGCCTGAAGGTGCCGCGCGAGGTGCGGCTGCAGAACGTCGACCTCTCCATCGAGCTGGAGACGCTGTCCTTCTATCTCGCGCAGGCGGCGCGGTAGCGCCGCGGCGCAAGCGGCAAACGGGCGCGACCCCGGCGTCGCCCGACGTCACACGCGCGTGGTACCGTAAGCCGATCGGATGTTGAGGGACTGGCCGGCGTTTTCAGACGTGGCGAAACGGTTCGCCGAGGGAGACGTCTGTCTGCGCGTCGGCGGCCTGGCCGGATCGGCGCGCGCGCTCGCGATCGCCGAGCTGCTGCAGCGCCACCCGCGCCCGATGCTCGTCGTCGTCGCCTCGCTCGCCGACGCCCACCGCTTCACGCAAGATCTAAAATTCTTCGGCGCCGCCGCGTTCGAGTTTCCGGAGCGCGAGCCGCAGCTCTGGAAGGGCGGCCACCATCGCGAGGCGGAGGCCGAACGCGCACTGATCGTCCGCCGCCTCACCGCGGGCGAGCCGATCGCCGTGGTGGTCACGCCGGCTGCGCTCGACACGCCGCTGCCGACGCCGGGCGAATTCCGGGATGGCACGCTGCGCCTGGCGACGCGCGACAGTCTCGATCGTGAGCTGCTGCTCGAGGCCCTCGAGAAGGCCGGCTACGAGCGGGTCGACACGGTCGTGCAGGTCGGCCAGTGGAGTGCGCGCGGCGGCATCGTGGACGTCTTCTCGCCGATGCATCCAAGCCCCGCTCGGCTCGAGTTCGACGGTGACGACATCGAGTCGATCCGCCTGTTCGACCCGACCACGCAGCGCTCCACCAGCATGCTCGACGAGCTGCTGGTGCTTCCGCTCGTCGCGGTGCCCGATACGCCGGCCGACGGGGCGACGCGTCTGCTCGACTATCTGCCGGCCGGCGCGCCGGTGATCGTCGACGCACCGCGGCTGCTCGACGAGACGTCGGAAGACGCGCCGGGGCGGCGCCCGCTTGCCGACATCATCGCGGGACGCCCGCGCGTCGAGCTCGAGGTCCTGGCGGGCGAGGATGCGGACGCGACGCTCGAGGCGCTGTCCGTCGATCCGTATTCCGGCAAATTCGACCGGCTTGTCGACGATCTGCTTCGCTGGCGCGGCGAGGGGTTTACCGTGCGTCTCGTCGCCGCGGACGCGGGCCAGGCCGAGCATCTGCGCGAGATCCTGCACGATCACGATCTCGACACGCGCGTGGCGGAGCAGCTCGAGGCGCCGGACGCGATCGCCATCGTGGTGGGCGAGCTGTCGGGCGGCTTCGCGATTCCGGCGGTCGGGCTCGTCCTGCTAGCCGAGACGGAGATCTTCGGTGCGCGCCGCCGTACGCTGCGCCGGCCCAAGTACCAGCGCGGCGCGGCGCTCACCGCGTTCACCGACCTGGCCGTGGGCGACCTCGTCGTTCACGAAGACCACGGCATCGGCAAGTACCTCGGCCTGCGGACGATGCGCGTCGGCGACAAGGACGCCGACTTCCTGCTCCTCGAGTACGCCGACAACAACCAGCTCTACGTTCCCGTCGATCGCCTCGACCTTGTCTCGAAATACCTCGGCGCCGACACCGGTGCGGCGCGGCTCGATCGTCTGGGCGGCGCGTCGTGGCAGCGGGTCAAGGAGTCGGTGCGCGCCGCCCTGCGCGAGATGGCCGAGGAGCTCTTGAAGCTGTACGCGCGCCGGTCCGTCGCCGAAGGCCATGGGTTTTCGCCCGACACGCCGTGGCAGCGCGAGTTCGAGGCGTCGTTCCGGTTCGAAGAGACGCCCGACCAGCTGCGCGCGATCAAGGACGTCAAGCGCGACATGGAGAGCCCGCGGCCGATGGACCGGCTGGTGGCGGGCGACGTCGGCTACGGCAAGACCGAGGTCGCGCTACGTGCGGCATTCAAGGCGGTCGCCGACGGCACGCAGGTGGCGGTGCTCGTCCCGACCACCGTGCTGGCCCAGCAGCACTGGTCCACCTTCGCCGAGCGCTTCACGCCGTTCCCCGCCAAGGTGGAGCTGCTGTCGCGCTTCCGCTCGCCCAAAGAGCAGAAAGCGGTTGTCGAGGGGCTCTCCAAGGGCACGGTCGACGTCGTGATCGGCACGCATCGCCTGCTCGGTAAGGACGTCGCCTTCAAGAATCTCGGGCTGCTGATCGTCGACGAGGAGCACCGCTTCGGGGTCGCGCACAAGGAGCGCGTCAAGCAGCTGCGCGCCTCGGTCGACGTGTTGGCGATGACCGCCACGCCGATCCCGCGCACCTTGTATATGTCGCTCTCCGGCGTGCGCGACATGTCGGTGATCGAGACGCCGCCCGTGGATCGCCTGCCGATCGAGACGATGGTGCGGCGCTTCAGCCGCTCGGTCATCAAGGAGGCGCTCGACCGCGAGCTCGAGCGCGGCGGCCAGGTCTTCTTCGTCCACAACCGCGTGCAGTCGCTGGCGTCGATGGCCCGCTTCGTCCAGGAGCAGGTGCCTGACGCGCGGGTGATCATGGCTCACGGCCAGATGCCCGAGCGCGAGCTCGAGGCGGCGATGGTGAAGTTCATCGACGGGCAGGCCGACGTGCTCGTGTCGACGGCGATCATCGAGTCGGGCCTCGACATCCCCGCCTCGAACACGATCATCGTCAACCGCGCCGACCGTTTCGGCCTGGCCCAGCTCTACCAGCTGCGCGGCCGCGTGGGGCGCGAGCGCCAGCAGGCCTACGCCTACCTGCTCGTGCCGGCCGACGGGCGCGTCGACGAGCAGGCCCAGCGGCGGCTGCGCGCCCTCCAGGAGCTGACCGAGCTGGGCTCCGGCTTCAAACTCGCCATGCGCGACCTGGAAATCCGGGGCGCGGGCAACCTCCTGGGGGCCCAGCAGCACGGCCACATCGCGGCCGTGGGCTACGATCTTTACGCGAAACTTCTGGCCGAAGCCGTGGCAGAATTGGGCGGCCAACAGACCTCCCCGGCGGTGGAACCGGTGATCAGCGTCGCGGAGGAGGGCTTCGTTGCCGAAGACTATGTGCCCGAGGTCAACCAGCGTCTTGCGTTCTACAAGCGACTGGCCGGCGCCGCCGGCGACGCCGAGGTCGACGACATCCGCGCTGAGCTCGTCGATCGCTTCGGCCCGCTGCCGGAGCCCACGCGGCGCCTGCTCGACATCGTCCGCATCCGCGTCGCCGCACGCGCGCTGCGGGTCGAGAAGATCGAAGCGGGCGAGGGACGCGCGCTGATCACGTTCGCCCCGTCCACGCACGTGGAGCCGGCGCGGCTCGTGCACGCGATCCAGGCGAGCCGCGGGCGCCTTCAGATGAAGCGCGAGTTCACCATCGAGGCCACGATCGCCAAGGGCTCGTGGCCGGCCGTGCGCGACTCCATCCTCAAGACGCTGGACGAGCTCGCGCGCGCATGATGCGCACGGCGCACGTGGTCGCCCTGGCGTTTCTCGTCGGCGGCTGCGCTCTGCCGTCGTGGGTGCCGCTGATCGGCGGGCCGAGGGGCCCGGCGGGACCGGCGCCCGTGGCCGGAAAGCCGCTCTCGCCCGACATGCCGATGCCTGGCGACGTACGCGTCCGCCCGCCCGAGCCGAACGAGGACATCGCGGACAGGGTCGTCGCCGTCGTGAACAACGATGCGATCACGCTCAGCGAGCTGCAGGAGACGATCGTCGCGTACCGCGCCGAGAACCGGCAGGGGCGTGCGGGCACCCAGAGCGACGAGGAGCTGGCCAAGCAGTTCTTGCCGCGACTCATCGACAGCCGACTGCAGCTGCAGGAAGCCGACCGCGAGAAGATCACCGTCGAGGACCAGGAAGTCACTGAGGAGATCAACGAGCGGATCAAGATCTACAACACCAAGAGCGTGGAGGAATTCGAGAAGCTGCTCAAAGAGCAGGGCATCAGCATGGACGCGGTGAGGAAGCGCATCCGCGAAGCCCTCCGCGTGCAGAAGATCATCCGCCGCAAGGTGGCGCTCCGGGTGTCCGTGACGGACACCGAGATCGTCGAATACCTGGAGGAGAACCGCCCGCGGCTCGAGACGGGTCTGTCCTATCACGCCCGGCACATCCTCGTCGTTCCCGAGGGCGGCACCGACGTCGCCTGGGAGAGCGCGCGGATCAAGGCCGAGATGCTGCGCGCGCAGGTCGTCGACAACGGTGACTTCGTCGGCGTCGCCAAGCAGTATTCCCAGGACGCCAGCGCCAAGGAGGGCGGAGACCTCGGCACGCTCAAGCGCGGCGAGCTCGCCCAGGACATCGAGACCGAAATCCTGAAGCTCGAGCCGGGGCAGCTCTCGGCCCCCTATCGGTCGGGGCTCGGCTATCACGTGTTTCAGCTCGAGTCGAAGGAGTCGCTGGAAGGCGCCGGGCTGTTCCGGGTCAAGCAGCAGATCCGGGAGATCCTGTTCCGCCAGAAGTATGAGGCCCGGCTGGAAGCCTGGCTGAAGGAGATCAAGCAGCGCGCGATCATCGAGGTTCGTATGTGAAAGACGTTGACAGCGCCCCCCCTGCGATGCGACGATGACATCGTCGTAGCTCCAACCCCGTAGAAACTCTGCAGAAAAGCGCAAAACTCTAACGCCATGCGGCCATGAGCGCCGCCCCCGGAGCCCGTTGATGAGCGCCCGCCGAGAACGAGGCCAAGCAAACCCGACCCAGCAGGACGCCCAGATGCCGTCCAACGGCATGAACCTGTCGGAGCTCAAGGAGAAGTCGATCTCCGACCTCAACACCATCGCCCGCGAGCTCAACGTCCAGAGCGTGGGCGGGCTGCGCAAACAGGAGCTCATCTTCAAGATCCTCCAGGCGCAGGCCGAAAAGGACGGGCTCATCTACGCCGAGGGTGTGCTCGAAGTCCTGCCGGATGGGTTCGGCTTTCTGCGCGCGCCCGACTACAACTATCTCCCCGGGCCCGACGACATCTACGTCTCGCCCTCACAGATCCGGCGCTTCGATCTGCGCACCGGCGACACCATCTCGGGCCAGGTGCGGCCGCCCAAGGACACCGAACGCTACTTCGCGCTGCTCAAGGTCGAGGCGATCAACTTCGAGACGCCCGAGCAGGCGCGCGAGAAGATCTTCTTCGACAACCTCACGCCGCTCTATCCGATGGAGCGGCTGCGGCTCGAGTACGACGCCGAGGACCTGACGACGAGGGTGATGGACTTGCTCGTCCCCATCGGCAAGGGCCAGCGCGGCATGATCGTGGCCGCGCCGCGCACCGGTAAGACGATGATGCTTCAGAAGCTGGCCAACGCCATCGCCAAGAACCATCCCGAGGTCTACCTGATCGTCCTGCTCATCGACGAGCGGCCGGAGGAAGTCACCGACATGCAGCGCTCGGTGAAGGGCGAGGTCATCTCGTCCACCTTCGACGAGCCGCCGCAGCGCCACATCCAGGTGGCCGACATGGTCATCGAAAAGGCCAAGCGGCTGGTCGAGCACAAGCGCGACGTCGTCATCCTGCTCGACTCGCTCACGCGCTTCGCGCGCGCCCACAACGCGGTCATCCCGTCCTCGGGCAAGGTCCTTTCGGGCGGTCTCGACGCCAACGCTCTGCAGCGCCCTCGGCGCTTCTTCGCCCAGGCTCGAAACATCGAGGAGGGCGGCTCGCTGACCATCATGGCGACGGCCATCGTCGACACCGGCAGCCGAATGGACGACGTGATCTTCGAGGAGTTCAAGGGCACCGGCAACATGGAAGTCCATCTCGACCGGCGCCTCATGGACAAGCGCATCTTCCCGACGATCAACATCGAGCAGTCCGGCACGCGGAAGGAAGAGCTGCTGCTGGAGAAGGACGAGCTGCAGAAGGTGTGGCTCCTGCGCAAGGCGCTCTCGCAGCTCAACCCCGTCGAGGCGATGGAGCTGCTGCTGGACAAGCTCAAGCTCACCCGCAGCAACAAGGAGTTCCTGGCCTCGATGCACTCGATGGGGTAGATGCCCGGATGCGCGGGCAAAGCCCGCGCTCGAACGCGGCAAGCGTTCCCGCTCAGGGCCAGTCGGACGGGGGGCGGTCGAGTGACGCGCGATCCCAACGCGCGAGATCCGCAGCGGCCTCGTACACGCTCTGATAGAACTCCAGGACCACATCGTCGGGCCGGGGCGCCGAGCGCACCGCCTCGTACGGCAGGATGAAGTCGGCCAGCTCGCGGCTGTAGGAGGCCGCCGCCGACGGGCGAACCTTGGCCATCGCGAGGCCGGGCGGCTCAGGGCGGGCGTACGCATAAAAAGCCGGCTCGGGCACCGTGGCACTCCCCGGCCAGAATCCGACGCTGATCTCCTCGTGTGACATCGCTTCACGCATGACTGACCACGTATCCGTGCTCTCCGGTGCCCGCCGCCCACTGAACCGTGTGAGCGCGAGATCGTACGCGCCCCAGAAGAAGTGGACGGGGCTCGACTTTCCCAGGAAGCGCCCTTTGAACCGTTTCGCGACCCGGTCGGCTTGCAGGAGCGTCTCGAAAAACGCGCGCGCGTGGGCCGGATCGTACGCGGCGTGGATGCGGTCTTCGAGGAACGGGATGGCGCGGTCGACCTCGACCGGCACCGGCCGCAGCTTCACGGTGATCCCGAGGCCCGCGAGGAGGTCCAAGTACGCCCGGTAGAAGTCCGCGACCGCCTGAGGCCGTAGAGCCACCTCGCGAACCGCGCCGTCGCTTGTCTTCACCCTGAGCCGGTGGTCGATGAAGTCGAACTCGACCTCGAAGGCGCGTCCGCGGTAGGGCATGGGCGTCGTCGTCAGTCCCCGGGCGCTGACGTACAGCGGAACGTGCCACCAGTGGTTCTCTCTCGGGGCGAGGGCGAGTCGGGTTTTCCCGACGATCTGCATCCACATGTGCAGGGTGTCGTGCGTGTCAGCCCATTCGGCGAGCGGCAGCCCTCGAGGCCAGACGGCAGGAACGTTGGCCATGGTCTCCTCCGGCACGATGCTACCTCGTAGCCGGCCACGGACTTGGTCGCGGGGACGCCGGCCTAAAGTCCCGCGCTTTTTGCATTCCCCTACAGCTCTTGGTACTCTTGGTGCCCCGAGGGAGGGCTGAACCGTGAAGGTGGGTATTCATCCGGATTACGTCGACACCACGATTACCTGCGCGTGCGGAGAGGTCGTCAAGACCCGCTCGACGCGTCCGGACATCCACGTCGAAGTGTGCTCGAAGTGCCACCCGTTCTTCACGGGCAAGCAGAAGCTCATGGACACGGCCGGCCGTGTCGAGCGCTTCCAGCGCAAGTACAAGCGGCAGCCCGCGGCCGCGAAATAAGCGCCGGCGCGTCCGCCCGGCGGAGCTGAGTCATGCTGTTCGATAAGCTCCGCCAGATCGAAGAACGATCGCAGGAGATCGCCCGCGTTCTCGCCGATCCCGCCATCTTCAGCCAGCCGGCGGAGTATGCGCGCCTGCGCAAAGAGCACGCCGACACGCTGGAGATCGTGGACAAGTTCACGGAGTACCGCGACGTGCTCAAGCGGCTGGGCGAGGCGCGCCACATCCTCGCCGAGGGTGGTGACCGCGAGCTCGCCGAGCTGGCGCAGGCCGAGATCGAGGAGCTGTCGGGGCGCCAGAGCGCGCTCGAAGAGGAGCTGAAGAAGCTCGTCCTGCCGAAGGACCCCAACGACGACAAGAACGTCTTCGTCGAGATCCGGGCCGGTGCCGGCGGCGACGAGGCGGCGCTGTTCGCCGCCGATCTCGCGCGCATGTACACCAAGTACGCGGAGACGCATCGCTGGAAGGTTGAGGTGATGGACTCGAGCCCGACCGGCGTCGGCGGACTCAAGGAAGTCATCTTCTTCTTGCAGGGTCGCGGCGCGTGGAGCCGGCTCAAGTTCGAGCGCGGCGTCCACCGCGTCCAGCGCGTTCCGGTCACCGAAGCCAGCGGCCGCATTCACACGTCCACCGTCACGGTCGCGGTGCTGCCGGAGGCCGAGGACGTCGACGTGCGCGTGGAAGAAAAAGACCTCCGCGTCGACGTGTACCGCTCCTCGGGGCCGGGTGGCCAGGGCGTCAACACGACCGACTCCGCAGTGCGGATCACGCACCTCCCGACCGGCCTGGTCGTGACGTGCCAGGACGAGCGCTCGCAGCTCAAGAACCGCGCGAAGGCCATGCGCGTGCTGAAGGCGCGGCTGCTCGAGCGCGCGCAGGAAGAGCAGCAGGCGGCGATGGCCGCCGATCGCCGATCCCAGGTCGGCACCGGCGAGCGCAGCGAGCGGATCCGCACCTACAACTTCCGTGAAGGCCGCGTGACCGATCACCGGATCGGGCTCACGCTGCACCGCCTGCCCGCGATCCTCGAGGGCGACCTCGACGAGATCATCGACGCGCTCACGGCGGCGGAGCAGGCCGAGCGCCTGCAGAAGGTGGAGTCGTCGCCGTGACGCGGACGGTGGATCCCGACACGCTGCTCGAATCCCGGCCGAGCGTCTCGACGGCGCTCGCGGCCGGGGCGGACGCGCTCCAGGCGGCGGGGGTGGACAGCGGCACCGCCGACGCCGAGTGGCTGCTCGCCAGTGTGCTGCGCGTGCCGCGCGGCGCGCTGCGGATCGAGCGGAAACGGACGCTGGAGCCGGCGGAGGCCGGCCGATACGTCGCACGCCTGCGACGCCGAATGAACCGCGAGCCGCTGCAGCACGTGCTCGGCACCGCGCCGTTTCGCCACGTCACGCTGCGCGTCGGGCCCGACGCGCTGGTGCCGCGGCCGGAGACGGAGCTGCTCGCCGAATGGGTGTTGGAGCTGCTACCGGCCGGCCTCCCGTCGCCGCTGGTGATCGACGTGGGGACCGGGACGGGATGCATCGCGTGCGCGATTGCCTGGGAACGGTCGAACGCGCGCGTCATCGCGCTGGAGGCCTCGCCGCGAGCGGTCGTCGTCGCGCGCGACAACGTGACCGCGCTCGGCCTCTTGGGACGTGTCACCGTGGAGGTCTCCGATCTGTTCGCGGCCTTGCCGCCGATGCGCGCCGACGTCGTGGTCTCCAATCCGCCCTACTTGCCGACCGACCTGATTCCGACGCTGAGTCCCGAAGTCAGCCGATACGATCCCCGGATCGCGATGGACGGTGGCTCCGACGGCCTCGCCGTCGTCCGTCGCATCGTCGCGGAGGCTCCGGCGTGGCTCGTGCCCGGCGGTGCGCTCGTACTCGAGACCGGTGGCGGCGAGCAGGTGACCCGCGTCATTGCTCTCATGAAGGCCGCCGGCTTTGGCGACATCGAGAGCCGGCGCGATCTGGCCGGTGTCGAGCGTTTCGTCGCGGGGCGGCGGCCGTGAAGAGCGGGTTGACGCTCGCGCTGCCGAAGGGCCGGCTGCTCGAGCCGGCGCTCGATCTGCTGCGCGAGCTCGGCGTCAGCGGCATCGATCCGGACTCCCGCAAGCTGATCTTTCGCGCCGCCGGCCGCGATCTCGAAATCCTGCTGCTGAAGCCCGCCGACGTGCCCGCGTACGTGACCTACGGCGCGGCCGATCTGGGTATCGTCGGCAAGGACATCCTGCTCGAGCAGGAGCCCGACGTGTACGAGCCGCTCGATCTGGGCTTCGGATTCTGCCGGCTCGTCGTGGCCGAGCCGCGCACGCTCTGGGAGCGCGACGATCCCGCGAAGTGGTCCTGGGTGCGCGTGGCGACCAAATATCCGAGGCTCACCGAGGAGTACTTTTCGGCGCGCGGCATCCAGGTGGAAATCGTGCGGCTGGACGGCTCGATCGAGCTCGCGCCGCTGGTCGGCCTCGCCGACCGCATCGTCGATCTGGTGCAGTCCGGCGAGACGCTTCGCGCCAACGGCCTCGTGGAGGTTGCGGAGATCACCCGCTCCACGGCGAGAGTGATCGTCAACCGCGCCTCGATGAAGACCGAGCACGCGGCGGTGACGCGGCTGCTCGACGACATGCGCGCGCACCGCACGGTCTCGCCATGATTCGAACGCTCGATGCGCGGACGCTCGGGGCCGACGCCGTCGTGCGCGCACTCGAGCGTCCCGCGTCGCGGGTGGCGCCCGAGGTGTCGGCGGTGGTCGACGAGATTCTCGCGGCGGTTCGCACGCGGGGCGACGCCGCGGTGCTCGAGTACACGGCCAAGCTCGACCGCTTCGCCGTCGCGTCCGCGCCGCAGCTGGCGATCTCCGCCGAAGAGATGGACGGCGCGCTCCGCGGCCTCGGTCCCGACGCGCGCTCGGCACTGGAATACGCGGCCGAGCGCATCGAGCGCTACCACGCGGCCGCGATGCCCAAGTCGTGGCGGCTCACGGACGAGCACGGCTCGAGCCTGGGCCAGGAGGTCCGGGCGCTCGAGCGCGTCGGCGTCTACATTCCGGGCGGGCGCGCCGCCTATCCATCCACGGTGCTGATGACGGCGGTGCCCGCGCGTGTGGCCGGCGTGAAAGAGATCGTGCTCGTCACGCCTCCGGGCGCGGAGGGACGCGTCGACCCCGTGGTTCTCGCGGCCGCCCGCGTGGCCGGCGTGACCGAGGGCTGGCGGATCGGCGGCGCCCAGGCCGTCGCGGCGCTGGCATACGGCACGGCGACGATCCGCCGCGTCGACAAGATCGTCGGCCCCGGCAACATCTACGTCGCGCTCGCCAAGACGCGCGTGTTCGGCGAGGTCGGGATCGACATGCTGGCGGGCCCCAGCGAGGTCGTCGTCGTCGCCGACGCCGCGTCCGATCCTGATTGGATCGCCGCGGACCTGCTTGCGCAGGCCGAGCACGATCCGATGGCGCGCGCGGTCCTCATCACCGACGCGCCCGCACTCGTTCCGCGGGTCGAGTCCGCCGTCGCCCGGCGGCTGGCGACGCTACCCCGGCGGGAGATCGCCTCGACCGCGCTGCGCGAGCACGGAGCGCTGGTGCTGACGGAGAGTCTGGAGCGCGCGGTCGAGCTCGCCAACCGGCTGGCGCCCGAGCATCTGGAGCTGATGGTCGTGGTGCCGGCGGCGCTGCTGCCACGCGTGCGCCACGCCGGCGCCGTCTTTCTCGGCGCGCACACGCCCGAGGTCGTCGGCGACTACGTCGCCGGGCCCAATCACGTGCTGCCGACGGCGGGGACGGCGCGCTTCGCGTCGCCGCTCGGAACGGAGGACTTCGTGAAGCGCTCGAGCGTGCTCGAGTATTCGCGGTCGGGATTGGCGGCGGCGTTGGCGCATCTCACGACGCTGTCGCGGATCGAAGGGCTGACGGCGCACGGCGAGGCAGCGCAGGCGCGGATGCGGGACGCCGAGGGGGGCAACCGATGAGCGAGGGACGCCAGGCGCGCGTCGAGCGCAAAACGAAGGAAACCGAGATCACGCTGTCGCTGGGGCTCGACGGCAGCGGGGCCTCGAAGATCACGACGCCGATCCCGTTCTTCAGCCACATGCTCGAAGCGTTCTCCAAACATGGTCTCGTGGACCTCGCGGTGGAGGCGCAGGGCGACGTCGAGGTCGACCAGCATCACACCGTCGAGGACGTCGGGATCGTGCTCGGCCAGGCCCTCAAGCAGGCGCTCGGCGACAAGAAGGGCATCGTGCGCTTCGGCACCGCATCCATTCCGATGGACGAAACACTCGTCTCCGCCGCCGTCGACGTCTCCGGGCGACCGTACCTCGTGTTCAGCGTGCCGGTCGCGCGCGGCCGCGTGTCCAACTTCGACTGCGATCTGCTGCAGGAGTTCTTCCGCGCGTTTGCGTTCAACGCGGAGATCACGCTGCACGTGACCATGCACTACGGCCACAACCTGCATCACATCACCGAGGCCGTGTTCAAGGCGGTCGGTCGCGCGCTGGCGCAGGCGACGCGTCATGACCCGCGGATCGCCGGCATCCTGCCGTCGACGAAGGGAACGCTGTAAGTGATTGCGATCATCGACTACGGCCGGGGCAACCTCGGCTCGGTCGAGAAGGCGTTCGCGCGGGTGGGCGTCCCCGCGACCGTCACCCAGGATCCGCCCGTGGTCGACGATGCGCGCGCGGTGGTGCTGCCGGGCGACGGCGCGTTCCACGATGCGATGGCGAATCTCACCACGCTCGGTCTGCTGCCGTGCCTGCGCCGCGCGCTCGATGGCACGCGACCCTTTCTCGGCATCTGCCTGGGCTACCAGCTGCTCTTCACCAGCAGCGAGGAGTTCGGCGAGGGCCGCGGGCTCGACGTGATCCCGGGCGTGGTGCGGCGGTTTCCGCCGGGGCGCAAAGTGCCGCACATGGGCTGGAATGGCGTCGAGCACGGCGGACGGCTGCGCCTGTTCGACGGCGTGCCGGACGGGGCCCGCTTCTATTTCGTGCACTCGTACTATCCGGAGGCGCGCATCGGTGATTGCGCGACCGCCGGCGCCGGACCGCTGAAGCAGGCGTGGTGCGACTACGGCATCCGCTTCGCGGCCGCGGTCGAGCTGGGCCGCATCCACGCCACGCAGTTCCACCCCGAGAAGAGCCAGGGCTGGGGCCTGCGGATGCTCGAGAATTTCGCGGCCATCGTGAAGGAGTCGGTGTGATCGTCATTCCGGCGGTCGACGTCAAGGATGGCCGCTGCGTGCGCCTGCTCGAGGGCCGTGCCGACGCCGAGACGGTCTTCTCCGAGGATCCGGTCGCGATGGCCACGCAATGGGCGTCGCTCGGCGCGCCGCGGCTGCACGTCGTCGACCTCGATGGCGCGTTCGGCAAGCCGCGCCAGACCGCGCTCATCGCGAAGATCATCGCCGCCGTGGCGCCGGTGCCGGTCGAGGTCGGCGGGGGGCTGCGCGACTGGGCGGCGATCGAGGCGGTCTTCGAGGCCGGCGCGGCGTGGGCGGCCATCGGCACGCGGGCCGCGCTCGACGAGCGGTTCCTCGCCGACATGTGCCGGCGGTTTCCGGCGCGGATCATCGTCGCGGTGGACGCGCGCGGTCCCCGCGTCGCGATCAAGGGCTGGACCGAGACGACCGACGTCACCGTGACCGATGTCGGCGCCCGCGCGGCCGCCGCCGGTGCGGCCGCGCTGCTCTACACCGACGTCTCGCGCGATGGTACCGAGCGCGGGCCCAACATCGACGACACGGTAGCGCTGGCGCGTGCCGTACGGCTGCCGGTGTTGGCCTCCGGCGGCGTCGGAAGCGTCGCGGATATCGCCGCGCTTGCCGCCGTGTCGGCGGCGGGCATCGCGGGCGTCGTTGTCGGCCGCGCGCTCTACACCGGTGCGGTATCGCTGCGCGACGCGATGGGCGCGGCCGCACGCCGAGCCTGAGGCATGCTCGCCAAACGCATCATTCCATGTCTCGACGTCAAGGGCGGACGGGTCGTGAAGGGCGTACGCTTCGTCGACCTCCGCGACGCCGGTGATCCCGTCGAGGCCGCCATCGCCTACGACGCGCAGGGTGCCGACGAGCTCGTTTTCCTCGACATCACCGCATCGCACGAGGCCCGCGACATCATGCTGGACGTCGTCCGGCGCACCGCCGAAGGCATCTACATGCCGCTGACGGTCGGCGGTGGGATCCGGACGGTCGACGACGTTCGGCGACTGCTGCGCGCCGGCGCCGACAAGGTCTCGCTCAACACCGCGGCGCTCGCGCGGCCCACTGTTATCCGCGAAGCCGCGGAACGTTTCGGCAGCCAGTGCATCGTCGTGGCTATTGACGCGCGGCGGGAAGGCGAGCGCTGGGGCGTCTACACACATGGCGGTCGCAATCCGGCGGGCCGCGACGCCGTCGGCTGGGCGCAGGAAGCGGTGGCCCTCGGCGCCGGCGAGATTCTGCTCACGAGCATGGACCGCGACGGCACGAAGGACGGCTACGACCTGGAGCTTACGTGCGCCGTCGCGAACGCCGTGACGGTTCCGGTCATCGCCTCCGGCGGCGCCGGAACCCTGGAGCACTTTCACGAGGCGCTGACGGACGGCGGCGCCGACGCGGCCCTGGCCGCCTCCCTGTTCCACTTCGGCATCCACACGATCGCCGAGACGAAGCGTTATCTCGGCGAGCGCGGCGTCGAGGTCCGGCTGTGAACCCCGACGAGTTGACCTACGACGAGCGTGGTCTGATTCCCGCCGTCGTGCAGGAGGCCGAGACTGGCGAAGTGCTCATGGTCGCGTGGATGGATCGCGATGCCGTGGGCAAGACGCTTACGAGCGGGCTCACCCACTTCTGGTCGCGCTCACGTCACGGGCCGTGGCAGAAGGGGGAGACGTCCGGCCACGTGCAGCACGTGCAGGGTGTCTATGCCGACTGCGACGGCGACACGCTGGTCGTCCAGGTGCATCAGGAGGGCGTGGCGTGTCACACCGGTGCCCGCACGTGCTTCTTCAACGCGCTGTCGGGACCGGGCGCCGCCGCGAACATGCTCGAGCGCATTGAGCGTATCGTGCAGGAGCGGAAATCGACGCCGGCCTCCGGGTCCTACGTCGCGACGCTCCTCGCCAAGGGCGAGGCCGCGGTGTGCCGCAAGATCGGCGAGGAAGCGATCGAGGTCGTGACGGCGGCGCTCGGCGGCGAGGGCGACGCGCGGGTCGTGTCGGAGGTCGCCGATCTCTGGTTTCATACGCTGGTGTTGCTCGGCGAGCGCGGCATCGCGCTTCGCGACGTGCTCGAAGAGCTGGCGCGCCGGCATCGGGAGCGCGCGGCGTCGCGAGGCTAGGCCGTGCCGAGCGCCGGCGCCCGGCGCGCCGCGCTCGTCGTCACCGCGGTCGCCGTTGCCGTGCTGGTCGGATGCGCCGGACGGCGCCTGCACCAGGGGGTCTATCGCTCCGACCACGGGTTCCGTGTCACTGTGCCGGGGCCGGGCTGGGAAGTCGTCGACCGATCTCGCGCGGAGCTGGAGGTCCGGCGGACGGATGGGACCGCCGGAATGCTGGCGCACGCGACCTGCCGGCCGGACGCGGCCCGGCGCGATTTCGGCTTGCTGGAGCGGCACCTCTTGCTCGGCTTGCGAGATCGGGCGACCCTCGAAGAAGGCGTCGCCGACGTTGCCGGCCGGCGGGCCGCCCACCTGGTGGTCGAGGGCCGGCACCGCGACAGCGACGAGCGTATGCGGATCGAGAGCTACGTGGTGAAGAACGCGCGCTGCGTGTACGACCTGCTCTACGTGGCCGCGCCGGAGGACTTCGACGGCGGCCACGCGGACTTTTCGCGGTTCGTGCAGAGCTTCACGCTGGAGTGAGTGATGGAGGCCTACCTCAGGCGAACGGCGATGTGGTACGGCGGCGTCGGGCTGCTGACGGCGCAGGTCGCCCGCAGCGTCGCGCTCCCGCCCAAGTACTTCCGGCTGGTCATCAACGAGATCGAGGTCATGGGCGTGCGCTCGCTCGGCGTGGCGCTGACCGCGGCGATCTTCACCGGCATGGTCTTCGCGATCCAGAGCGCCGTGAACATGGCGCGCTTCGGCGCCGAGGCCTACGTCGGGCCGATCGCCGCGCTGGCGATCCTGAGAGAGCTCGGCCCCGTGCTGACCGCGATTCTCGTCGGCGGCAAGGTCGCCTCGGGCATCACCGCCGAGCTTGGCTCCATGCGCGTGACCGAGCAGATCGACGCGCTCCGCACGCTCGGCGTCAACTACATCAAGCGGCTGATCGTGCCGCGCGTGCTCGCCGCGCTGATCGTCTTCCCGCTGCTGACCGTGCTGGCTGACGTCCTCGGCGTGCTCGGCGGTATGGTGATCATGTGGATCGAGCGTGGCGCCGACATGTATGTCTACTGGAACGTCACGACCTACTGGGTCGTCCCGCGGGACTTTCTGACGGGGATCGGCAAGGCGTTCTTCTTCGGCGGCATCGTGACGCTCATCGGCTGCTACAACGGACTGTCGACGACGGGCGGCACCGAGGGGCTCGGCCGCGCGACGACCGCGACCGTGGTGCACGTGACCATGGGCGTGATCATCTCCGATTTCTTCCTGACCAAGATCTTCCTCATGATCTTTTGGTGATCGATGGCTGCACCCGTCGTCGACGTCGCCGAGCTGCGCAAGGCCTTCGATCGCGCCGAAGTGCTGCGCGGTGTCTCCTTCCAGCTCGACAAGGGCGAGACGCTGGTCGTCATGGGCGGCAGCGGTTCGGGCAAGACCGTGCTGCTTCGGCACATCGCCGGCCTCGTGCGGCCCGACTCGGGCCAGGTGCGCGTGTTCGAGATCAACATCGAGCGGCTGTCGGAGGAAGAGCTGCTGCCGATCCGCCGCCGCATGGGCTACGTCTTCCAGGGGGCCGCGCTGTTCGACTCGCTGTCGGTCTTCGAGAACGTGGCCTTTCCGCTGCGCGAGCACACGGACCTCGACGAACCCGAGATCCGCGAGCGGGTCGTCCGCGTGCTCTCGCATGTCGGGCTCGGCGACGACGTCCTGCCCCTGCTGCCCTCCGAGCTCTCGGGTGGAATGCGCAAGCGCGTGGGCGTCGCGCGGGCCCTGGTGATCGAGCCCGAGCTGATGCTGTTCGACGAGCCGACGGCGGGACTCGACCCCACGAATTCGAAGATGGTCGGCGAGCTGATTCTCCAGTTGAAGGGCGGCGGCGGGGACACGTCGATCGTGGTCACCCACGACGTCGAGCTCGCGCGGACGGTGGCCGACCGGCTCGCCATCCTCATGGAAGGACGCTTCGTGGTCGTCGGCCGGCCGGACGAGGTGATGAGCTCGGGCGAGCCGGCGGTGCAGGCGTTTCTGGCCGGCGAAGCGAGGTGACGACGTGAACGACGAGCGGAGCGAGCTTGGCAAGAAGCTGCGCGTGGGGATGTTCCTCCTGGTGGCGCTGGGGGCCGGCATCGGCCTGGTGTACGCCCTCGGCGCGCGTGCCCGTTTATTCGAGGCGCGCTACACGGTGCACGCGAATTTCACCGAGGTCGGCGGCCTCAACGAGGGCGCCACTGTGCGGCTCGCCGGGGTGCAGGTCGGTCGCGTCAAGGCCGTCAACCTGCCGTCCGAGCCCGGCGGCAAGGTGCGGGTAGACCTGTCCATCGCCAAGCAGTTCTCGAACCGCGTGCGCAAGAACTCCGTGGCGCGGATCGAGACGCAGGGACTGCTGGGCGATCGCATGATCGAGCTGACCGTCGGGACCGCGGACGCCCCGGCGACGCACGACGGCGACGTCATCGTCGCGGTGGATCCGACGGACTTCGGCAAGATCGTCAGTCAGGGCGCGGAGACGGTGAAGAACGTGGCCGCGCTGGCCGAGAGTCTCAAGGCCACGGCCGAGACCCTCAAGCAATCACGGCTGATCGAGGACGCCTCCGCCACGCTGTCGTCTACGCGCAAGGTGACGGAGCGCGTTTCACGGATGGTCGACGACATCGAAAAGGGCCGCGGCTGGGCCCACGCGCTGATCTACGAGGAGCCGGTGGCGCTGCGGAAGATGAACGAGGTGATCGCGACCACGCAGCGGCTGCTCGATCGCGTCGAGCGCGGTGAGAGTGCGGCGGGGGTGCTGACGTCCGACCAATCGACGGCGGCAGCGCGGCGGTTCATCGCGGCGATGGAGAAATTCTCCCGTGTCGCCGAACAGCCGGGCACACAGGACGCGGGCCTGGTACCCGCCCTGCTGTTCGACCCCAAGTACAAGAACGTGCTGGAGGATCTCAAGGTCGTGGCCCACAACTTCCGCGAGGTCTCCGATCGTCTCGTCGGCGGCAAGGGCACGCTCGGCGGTCTGATCAAGGACGAGCCGGCCGATGCCGGCATCCGGCAGGCCTCGCGCGACCTCCAGGCGGCGATGGCGAACCTGCGCGAGATCACCGCGAAGGTCAACGAGGGCGAGGGCACGCTCGGGGCACTCATCGCCGACCCGACGGTCTACGAGCGGCTTGTCTCGATTCTCGACGGCGCGCAGCGGTCGTTCCTGCTGCGCGGACTGCTGAAAAGCCTCGGCAGCGGGTCGGCCAAGCCGAAAGAGGGCGAGTGAGCCCGCGCGCGACCTCGGTCTACCGCTGCCAGGAGTGCGGCTTCGCCAGCCCCAAGCCGGGCACGTGCCCGGACTGCTTACGCGCGTCGGGCGCGTACGTGCAGCTGGTCGAGGAGCGTGCTGAGCCGCCGGCACGCGGCCGACGAAGCGGGGCGCCCGTGTCGAGTCGACCTCAGCCGCTCAAGGATGTCGTGCTCGAGGCCGGCGAACGGGCGCCGACCGGAATCGCCGAGCTCGATCGCGTGCTCGGCGGCGGGGTCGTGCGCGGCTCGCTCGTGCTGATCGGCGGCGAGCCCGGCGCCGGGAAGAGCACGCTGCTGCTCCAGGCGGCGCGCGAGCTGGCGAAAGCACGACCGCCCGTGCTGTACGTCTCCGCCGAAGAGTCGGCGGCGCAGGTGAAGCTGCGCGCCGATCGGCTCGGCATCGCCGGCGACGGCCTGCTGCTCTGGGCGGAGACCGACCTCAACGCCGTCCAGGCAGCGCTCGACGACGTCAAGCCACAGACGCTGATCGTCGACTCGATTCAGACGGTCTTTCTGCCGGATCTTGAATCGGCGCCGGGCTCGGTTGCCCAGGTGCGTGAGTGCGGGGCGCGCCTCATGACGCAGGCGAAGGGCCGGGGGCTCGCGACGTTTCTGGTCGGTCACGTCACCAAGGAAGGCGCGCTCGCCGGGCCGCGCGTGCTCGAGCATCTGGTGGACACGGTGCTGTACTTCGAGGGCGAGGCGCACCACGCGTATCGGGTGCTGCGCGCGGTGAAGAACCGGTTCGGCTCCACCAACGAGATCGGCGTCTTCGAGATGGCGGGGCGCGGGCTCGTCGAGGTCGCGAACCCCTCC
>Ga0209382_10003752_pt1 | contig 20855 bp, 3 predicted proteins | sample SoiMetdeltSBSDD5_FD_187599 | JGI IMG/M metagenome (GOLD analysis project Ga0209382, IMG submission 187599) | Bulk soil microbial communities from a Populus tree surrounding site in Tennessee, USA - Soil MetaG P. deltoides SBSDD5 (SPAdes) (version 2) | ecosystem: Environmental > Terrestrial >... | reverse complement strand
CAACGCTGGTCTGTCTTTTGCGCTGCCGCCCGGATTGAATCCTTCCAGTTTGGCAAAAAGGCGAAATCCGCTCTCCCTAAACACTCGGCTCAACCTGATTAACGGAGTATTACCTATAGTGGACAAGATACCTTCGTGTATCATAATTACGGCTCCTGCTGAGAGCATGTTTTATCGAGGTTCAGATAATCACGGGTAGAGAACTGGACGCGACTTTAGACAATATGATCTGACATCGGCCCGGCGTCTATGAGTGGTCGAAACCACGATCAACGCCGGTCGAAGTAAAAGTTTACAGGTAGTAGGTAGTAGGCAGTAGGTAGTAGTTTTTAGTTTATTAGCGAATGGAGCCAGCTACTTTGCCGTAAGCGCTGGTCTGCATACACAAACTGACGTCGCCAGGGCGGCCACGGACGGATTCAGCATCTCTCCAGCGCCATCGATGTCGATTGCCGTGAGGGAGCCAAGAGGCTCCCCTTCAGGACTTGCGAATGCGCGGCCATGAGGCGGATCGAGAATCCCTACTGAGATCGAAGCGCCTGTAATACATTGACACGTGACGCGCGCGCCGCCGGTATGAGCGACGCGATCACCGCCGCCACGATGAGGACGGCGGCCGCGCCGGCCGCCGGGAGCGCCCCCGGCATGCGCGCGGTTCCCAAGTAAGTTGAAGCCACACGGGCCAACATGTAGCCGAACACGGCGCCGGCAGCGATACCGGCCGTGACGATTACCGCGCCTTCCTTGAGGACCCGTGTCAGTAGCTGCGATGGCGTTGACCCGAGCGCCAGTCGTACACCGAACTCACGCGTTCGCGTGCTCACCGAGAACGCCAAAACGCCCGCGACGCCGACGACAGCTATGAGCAGCGCGATGCCGCCGAAAGCCGAGAACACGAACGCGTTCAACCGCTCCGGCGTCAGCACTTGGGCTCGCACATCCTCGAGCGTCGCCGGTCGCTCAACCGCCTTTTCGGCGGAGATCTCGCGGATGACGCGCGTCACGGACGGGACGAGCGCGTATGGGTCTCCTGCGGCGCGGACGAACAGGCGGCTGGCCTCGCCCATTTGCCGAATCGGGTGGTACACAGTCAGCGACGGCTTCTGCACGACGTTCTCGTCATCCACGTCCGCTACGACGCCGACGATGCGGCGGGGCGGCCCGTTTCCACGACTGGACCACCACAGGCGTCGGTTGACCGCGTCGCCATTAGGGAACAGGCGTTGCGCCACGCTTTGGCTGACGATGGCCACGAGTTCGCTGCCGTTGCGGTCTTCGTCAGTGAAGTCTCGGCCCGCGAGGATCGGGACGCCGAGCACTGCGAAGAATCGAGGCGAGACGGGCCGGAACCGACAAATCGGGTCTTCTTCGCCATCCGCGGGCTGGTACCCCTCGAATGCAAACTTGAACTTCAACGAGCTAGCGCTGGGGTCGCGCCAGGGCACTATCATTCCGGCCGCGACACCCTGCACGCCCGGCAATTCTCCGATCCGCCGAGCTGCTTCCTGGAAGAAGTCGCGCGTCGCTGCGACGCCGACGCCTGGCGCCGACAGTGGAATGTCGATCGCCAATACCTGTCGCATGTCATAGCCGGTGTTCGCCGTCTGCAATGCAGTGAGCGTGGCGACCAGCATGCCGGCGCCTGCAAGCAGCACGAACGAGCATGCGATCTGGATGGTCGCAAAGGTCCGCAGGCGGCGGTTCGTGCCTGGCGTCATCCGCACGCTGCCGCCGGCCAGCCCCAAACCACCCGGCCGATCGGATGACGGGAGCCGTGGAACGTAGGCGAGCAGCACGGCCGCCACCACGGCTAGCCCCGCCCCAAGCCAGAGCACGCCGGCGTCCACGGTGGCTTCGAGCGCGCGAACGGAGAAACGTGAGGCATAGCGAGCCGCCAGGGTCATGAGCGGCTCCGCCAGAATCAGGCCCAGCATGGCGCCGGCGGCGCACAGGACCAGGCTTTCGGCGAGTAGGGTGCGCCGGAGCTCGCCCCGGCCGGCGCCGAGCGCGGCGCGCACGGCGAGTTCCGCTTCACGGTGGACCGACCGGGCCAGAATCAGGTTGGCGACATTCGAGCACGCGATGACGAAGACAACCGCCGCAGCCGCCAGGAGCAGGAGGAGGATCGTCCGTGCGGGCGACGCGAGTTGATCGCGGAGCGTCGTGACCCGCAATTGAACCTGGGCGCGCGGGGAGTACGCTTCGGGATGCTCGCGAATGATCGACGCGTGCACGCTCTGGAGCTCGGAGCGCGCCGCCTCCAGAGTGACGCCTGGCGCCAGTCGCCCGAACAGCTCTGTCATGCGGTGCTTGCGGTCGGTCACCATCGTCGCCCCGAGATGGTGCGGGCTCGTCACGACGTTCGAGATGATTTGGGTCTCTTCCGGATAGGGCACGGACGGTTCGAGGACGCCGACTACCGTCGCGGCGCTTGGACCGAGACGGATCGTCTTGCCAATCACCGTTGGGTCGCTTTGGAGCGTCGTCGTCCAGAAACGGTGCGTCAGGACCGCCACGCCAGCAGCCCCGGGGCCATCATCGGCGGCGTTCAACAGGCGGCCGAGCGCCGGGCGAAGTCCCATGACCTCGAAAAATGCCCCGTTGACGACACCAGCCTTCACGACGCGAGGATCCCTGCCGAACCCGATGAACGTGAAGTCGACGGTGGAAAAATCGCCGAACGCGGCGATCGACTTGACGCGCGATTTGAGGTCGGTAATTTCCGGGACTGAGAAGGTGAGGTTCTCAGTCCCTATGCCCGAGGCGGTTTGGCGGATATAGATCAGACGATCCGCGTCTCGATTGACGAGCGGAGTTATGAGCACGCTCCGAACAACACTGAAAATCGCCGCGTTGGCGCCGACGCCCAAGGCGAGCGTCACCACCACGGTGATAGTCAGTCCCTTGGCGCGGACGAGGGAGCGCAAGGCGAACCGGAGATCTCGTGCGAGCGCTTCGGCCTCATTGAACAGGCGATTCAGATATCTAGTGGTCATAAAAAGCTCCCTCAAAAATATGTTGACTGCTTTCGAATCCGCCTTACCCTCGACCTATTGAGTAATAGATACTTTTTTCAATATTGAAAAATGGTCCGCCTCGACATCGTAAATGCGAACCGGACTCTGAAGCAACCGGCCCCAGCCGTAGTCGGGGGGCAGGTTCAGGCGATCCGGATGCACTTCGGTTGCGCGGTATAACGAGACATCGATCTCGCGTGACAGCGACGGCGGCGTGTAGGCGCGATAGCAAAGCAGGTTGGCTCGATAAACGTGATAAAACGCGGCGAATTGTTTGCGGTCGATCTCCAGGCCACAATCGTTCAGCAGACCGGCGATATAGTGAACCTTCCCTTCATCGGACAGTCGCAGCAACCGTTCGACATCAATCTCCGGGCGCGCTCCACTTATATCGGCCACCGCCATACAGGCTTCGACGAGTTCGGCGACTTCATCGTGAGCGAAATTACTCCGCTTGATCGACGGAGCGATCGAGTCCAGCAAAATAAGAGAGGAAATTCCCTCCCCCTGCTCCAACAGGACTCTGGCCATTTCATAGGCGACCACGCCGCCGTAGGAATGCCCGATCAAGCTATAGGCGCCGCCAGGCTGTACCGTTTTCAATGCCGCTATATTAGCTTGGGCCGTTTGCTCGACGCTGCCAAAGGGCGGCGTTTTGCCGTCAAGGCCGACAGCCTGCAAGCCATAGAATGGCTGTCTGGCGCCCAACGCCTTGCTGAGCGGTTGCAGTGACAGCACATTTCCACCAACCCCTGGTACGGCAAAGACCGGCGGCGCGTCGCCATTGGTCTGGATCGGGACGAGGATATCGAAAGACGGCGCCTCTTCACTCGAGATCAGTTTCGCGAGGGCGGCAACGTTCGGGGCCGTAAAGAGCGTTGCCAGAGGCAGCATTTGCTCGAAATAACTGTTCGTTTTCGCCATCAATTGCACCGCTATCAGGGAATGTCCGCCGATCTCGAAGAAGTTGTCATGGCGGCCGATTCTTTCGACTCTGAGCACATCGCTCCAAACACGCGCCAGAGCGGCTTCGATCTCTCCTTGCGGCGCCTCATACGCGCGCGATGCAACCGATCCCGCTTCCGGGGCCGGCAACGCTTTCCGATCCAGTTTCCCATTGGGCGTCAGCGGCATCTCGTCCAGCGGCACATAGGCCGTCGGGACCATGTACTCCGGCAAACGCTCGCTCAAGAACGCCCGCACATCGCGGTGTAAGAATTCCGGACTGCCCCAGGACTTTTCCGCTGCGACGCGCTTGCCGACCCTATTCCCGTTGCTTGAGCCCTTACTGTTCGTGAGCCGATAAGCATACAGATTGTATAGACCGGTATTCTGAAGGGATTGACATTGCTCGTAACTCGCTGCGTAGCCGCGGGCTTCGAGCAGCGCGACAATCTCTCCAAGGCGTCCCGAAACGTCATGCACTTCAATGACCAGTTGCCGTATCTTCGGCCAATCGCCGTCCTTAATACCCTTCAGGACATCGTATTCGGCTTTCTCCACATCGATTTTCAGCAGATCAATTCTCTCTAGACCATTTTCTTCGATAATCTCGGAAACCGTTCGCAACTGGCACGTATATTCCCGGCTTTCCAGCCGCGATTCCAGCAACTCATCGACAAATTCGCCGGCAGCCGTCAGGCCGTTTGGGACGTCTGCGCCTTCATGCTGATTCAACAGATATGACTTGACGATCTGGCGCGCTTCGCCGCGACTGGTAGCGCTGCTGGAAATAACGGTATTGTGCGGATAGAAGGTGAATACCTGCCGCTTTGACGTTTCAGCCAGGCCGCATTCATAGATTTTTCCAGCCCAGCCATGGAGTCTCGAGTTCAATTGAAGTGTTTCAAACACTGAGGGAATCGGCTCGAACGCATAGATGGTCGCGTTGCGGCATCGTTGTCCGACGAAAAGCGAAAAGAGACCGATATTGGCGCCCACATCAAAAACGCAGTCGCCATCATTCAGGGTTACGCCGTGTCTGAGATAACCATCGTCCTTGAAGATCTCGTCATAAACAAAGTCGGTCTCACTCTGATTCTGATGGAACACCGTCAGGCCGTTCGGCAACGTGTAGTGGTTCGCGGCGGCCCCGGCGTCCGTTTTTCTGAGACGCAGAAGTTGAACAACGGGAGAAGCATGCGCGGGTGAAGGGGTGTAGTACGCCACCAGGCGCTTTTCCCCGGGTGTATCTTCTCGCGCGACAACCACCGCTTCCAGCACCCCTTCATGCTCCGTCATCCGCGCTTCGATTTCTCCCAACTCAATGCGGAAGCCCCGAATCTTCACCTGAAAATCGTTTCGTCCCAGAAACTCGATCGTTCCGTCGTCCCGCCATCGGGCCAGGTCGCCGGTCTTATACATTCGCGCTCCTGCTTCGCCGGCAACCGGGGCAACCGGGGCAAACGGGGCCCGCACAAATCGCTCTGCCGTCAAATCCGGCCGGTTCAGATAGCCACGCGCAACTTGAACTCCCCCGATGTGCAGTTCACCGGCTACCCCGATGGGGACTGGCGCTCCATGCCTATCCAGAATGTACATCTGCGTGTTCGCGATGGGGCGACCAATAGGAATAATGGTGGGAATAGCTACGGTCGGGCAGGTCCAGGCCGTTACGTCGACGGCAGCTTCTGTGGGACCGTACAAGTTGTACAACCTTGCATGTGGCAGGCGCTCTGCGAAGCGTCGCACGAGCATGGACGGCAGCGCTTCCCCGCTGCATATTACCCGCGTCAAACTGAAACATTGCGCCGCCTCCGCATGCTCCAGAAATACTTGCAACATCGGGGGAACGAAATGTAGCGTCGTGATTCGATTCCGGCGTATGGTATCGACGAGATAGCCCGGGTCTTTGTGCCCCTCCGGGCGCGCCATCACCAGCCTCGCGCCGGCGAAGAGTGGCCAGAAGAATTCCCACACCGACACATCGAAACTGAACGGCGTCTTTTGCAAGACCGCGTCTTCCACGTCCAGCCCATAAGCGCGCTGCATCCAAATGAGCCGATTCACCACGCCGCGATGCTCATTCATTACGCCTTTGGGTCGACCTGTGGAGCCGGAGGTATAGATTACGTACGCTAGATGATGCGGTTCAACTCGTTCCTGTAGCTGGACGTTCTCCGCCTTCAAGACGGCAACCCGACCGTCGATCTCCGATCTTCGTCGATCCAAGGCGATGATCTGCGTATCGGCCGGAACCAACCCGTTCAGCTTCTCCTCCAGCTTTTCTTGCGTCAGGACGATCGCGGCCCGACTGTCGAGCAGCATGTGAGACAGGCGCTCGTCCGGATAGTCAGGGTCCAGCGGCACATACGCCCCGCCCGCCTGCAGAATTCCAAGCAGGCCCACCACCATTTCCAGCGATCTTTCCATGCAGAGGCCGACCAGTGTGTCCGGCCCGACTCCTTCTGACTGCAAATACAACGCAAGATCTCGACTTCTCGCGTATAGCTCCTGATACGTCAGGCGTTCATCGCCGCAGACCACGGCGGTGTTCCCACCATCGCGCGCGACCTGCTCGACGAAGAGATTGTGAATACATTTGTCTTTCGGGAAGTCGGCCTGGGTATCGTTGAAGCTGACTAACAGCTCATGCTTTTCCGCCTCGCCCAGATAGTCCAGGTCGCAGATCCTGGCGGCGGGCGTGACGGTGATTGCCCTGCATAAGGCGATAAAATGGTCCGCCATGCGCTCGATGGTCCGAGGACTGTACAACGCTGTGCTGTAGTCGATCGACCCGGCCAGCCCCGCCGAGGTTTCCGTAAACTCGACAGTAAGATCGAACTTGCTGATGCCGCTTTCCAAAGGGTAGGGTTGAATATGCCGATCCGGCGCGCTCTCACCTGCCTTCTGAGCGGCGTTCTGCAAGATCACCATCACCTGGAATAAAGGGGTGGTCGCAAGGTTGCGCTGGAGGCGCAGCATATCGACCACCTTTTCGAACGGCGCATCCTGATGCTCATACGCTTCCAGACAGGTGGTTTTCACTTTCGACAAGAGCGCGGCAATTGTATCTACCCCCTCGACCTGGGTTCGCAATGCCAGGGTGTTGACGAACATCCCGATCAAGCCTTCCGTCTCTCCGTACTGCCGATTGGCGATCGGGCTTCCCACGCACAGTTCCTCCTGACCCGTGTAGCGATAGAGCAACGCCTTGAACGCCGCCAGCAGGACCATGTACAGCGTGCCGCCCTGCTGGTCGGCCAGACTCTTGAGCCGGCCCGTCAGTTCCGCATCCAGGGCGAACGCCTGGTTCGCCCCGGCAAAACTTTTTACGCTCGGCCGCGGGTAATCGGTCGGCAGGTCCAAACTCTCCGGGACGCCGGAGAGTTTCTCTTGCCAGTAGGCGAGTTGCCGCTTGAGTACCCCGCCCTCCTCCAGCCATCGTCGTTGCCAGACGCTGTAATCGACGTACTGAATCGGCAGTGGGAGCAACTCTGGACGCCGCCCCTCGCGGAAGGCCTCCATGATCACGCCGAGTTCTTTGATCATTACGTCCAGAGACCACCCGTCGCTGATGATGTGATGCATGTTGAGCATCAGAATGTGCTCGTCCGCAGCGAGTTTGATCACTTTGCCGCGGATGAGCGGTCCTCGGGCCAAATCGAAGGGCGTCGCGGCATCGGCTTGACACAGTTGTTTGGCTTTCTCTTCGCCCGTGTTCTCGTCCGGGTAGCCGCTAAGATCAATGCGATCGAGTTTGAAGTCCAGGCTGTCCAGGATCAGTTGCTGGGCCTGGCCCTCCTGACTCGGGAAGATGGTGCGCAGATTCTCATGCCGCGCAATAACCAGATTGAACGCTTGTTCGAGTCGGTCGATATCCAACTCGCCCCTGATGGCGCCCGCTCCGGGAATATTGTATCCGGCGCTCTCGGGCTCAAGCTGATCTATAAACCACAGTCTTTCCTGGGCGAAGCTCAGCGGCAGCCGGTCGAATTGCGACCTGTCGACGGGCCGGATGGGGGGGATATCGCTTTTTTCCGTCTTCGCGATCAATTGGGCCAGTTGGGCGACGCTGCCGCTCTCAAACAGGGCTTTCAGCGGCAGGTCGACATCCAGCCGGCTGCGAATCTTCGAGACCAATCGGGTCGCCAACAGCGAATGCCCGCCCAACTCGAAGAAGTTGTCGTAGACGCCGACCCTCTCAACACCCAACACCTGCGACCAGATGCCTGCGATCACCTCCTCGACCGGAGTACGCGGGGCGACGTAAGCCGCCTCCACATCAGGCCTTGCCTGATCCGGGGCGGGCAGGGCGCGCCGGTCCACCTTGCCGTTGGGCGTCAGCGGCAATTCATCGAGCATCACGAAAGCCGACGGCGTCATGTATTCCGGCAGTCGTTGCTTCAAGTGACTCCGCAATTCAGCGATCGTGGCCGGCGCATCCGGCTCACACACCAAGTAAGCCACCAGCCTCTTCTCACCTGTCGAGTCCGGGCGAGCGAGCGCGACCGCCACGCGCACCTGCGGATGCTCCCTGAGCGCCGCCTCGACCTCTCCCAACTCGACGCGGTGGCCGCGCAGCTTGACTTGGTCGTCGAGCCGTCGCAGGAACTCCAGGTTCCCTTCCGGCAGATGGCGGACCACGTCGCCGGTGCGGTAGAGTCGCGCACCCGGCTCTTTGCTGAACGGGTGTGGGATGAAACGCTCGGCAGTCAGGTCCGGGCGTTCGAGGTAGCCGCGAGCCAGCCCGTCGCCGCCGATGTGGAGTTCTCCAGCCGCCCCGACCGGCGCCGGCTTTGACCACCCGTCCAGGACGTAGACACTGGTGTTGGCGATGGGACGCCCGATGGGAACCGACTGGCTGATCTTGCACTCTGAAAGCGTGACCAGGTGGCAACAGGCGAAGGTGGTACTCTCTGTCGGGCCATAGCCGTTGATGAGTTGGCAGCCCTTCAACTCTCCCGCAACCTGCTCCACGTGGCGAGGGGATAGTACGTCGCCGCCGGCCAGCAGTTGGCGCACGCCCGCAAGGTCTTCCAACCGGTCGTCGACCATCTGGTGAAACAGCCCTGCGGTCAGCCACAGCGTCGTCACCTCATAACGCCTGAGCGCCTGCCCCAGTTCTCCGAGTGATGGCGTCTGGGGCGGCATGACGACCAGACGCGCCCCGTTTAGCAGACTGCCCCAAATTTCAAAGGTCGAGGCGTCGAAGGCGAGCGGCGCAAATTGCAAAAAGACCTCGTCCGGCGTGAGCGCGGCATAGTCGGCGGCCCTGATCAGCCGCGCTACGGCCCGGTGCGTGATCTCAACGCCCTTGGGCCGTCCTGTGGAGCCGGAGGTGTAAGTTATGTAAGCGAGGTTTTCCGCCGCCGCCGAGTCGGCCAAATTCCCTCTATCTTCGCCGGCCCAGATTTCCCGCTCCCCGTCCAGTAAAATCAGACGGCCCCAGTAAGCCGGCAACATATCGGCAAGATGTTCCTGTGCCAGCAACACCGGCGCCTTCGCTTCCTCAAGCATGAAGGACAGGCGCTCCAGCGGAGATTCCGGATCTAATGGCAGGTAAGCGGCTCCTGCTTTGAGAATCGCGAGCGCCCCAATGATCATCTCGAACGAGCGCTCGACGCAGATCCCGACGGCGGTTTCACGGCCGACGCCGCAACTTCTTAAATAGCGCGCCAGTTGATTGGCGCGGCCGTTCAATTCTTCGTAGGTTAACTCCATGTCGCCGAACGCGACGGCGACTGCGTCCGGCGCCAGGCGGACCCGCTCTTCGAACAATTGATGTATGCATTTATCTCGCGGGTAGTCTTTCTTCGTATCATTAAATTCCACGAGTATGCGGCGCCGCTCCCTCTCGCCCATCATCGACACTTCGGAAAGGCGCCGCGCCGAATTAGAGGCCATCTCCTCTAGCAGATTCTCGAATAGCTCCAACCTGCGGGCGATTGTCCGGCCGTCGAACCGACGGGAATCGTAAACCGCGTCTATTCTCGCTTCCGGGCCTGGAATCACGCGCACTTCGAGCGGCGCGTCTTTGCGGAGAATACAGACGTCATCGATTTCCAGGCCGCCGCGCCGCTCCCCGGCGACGACTTCAATTCCCTCATCCCAGATCAACACGCTCTCGAACAAAGAGCGCGATTCCGGAAGGCCCGTCCGCTCGTGCGGACCTGGCGCCGGCCAGTAGGCGTACCGCTCCAAGTCGCGTTGTCGATCACGGATCGCATTGAGCCATCGCAACGCTGGCGACTCCTCTTCAACGCGCGCCCGCAGCGGCAAGAGGTTGGCGAAGGGGCCGATCATCGATTGCGCGCCTTCGAGCTCTGGCGGCCGCCCCGGGACGGCAACCCCGAAGACAACGTCTTCACGGCCCTCATAGCGACTCAGAAGCAAAGCCCATGCGCCCGCCGCCAGGGCCTGCGCCGGCGCCCCACGACTCCGTTCGAACTTCATCAGGGCTTCAACCGCCGCGCGCCCGAGTCTGGCTTGTTGTCTGGCGTATCTCTCGGCGCAGGTGGACTCGACGGATGACGGCCGCCTTATATCCGGCGAGCCCGGCGCCTCGCTCCCTTTCAGACTCTCCTCCCAGCGACTCCGCGCTTCGGCGGCGTCCTGCCGGCCGAGCCAGTCGAGATAATCCTTGTACGAGCGGCCCGGGGTTGTTCGGCCCTTCCTTCCGCGCCTGAGGTTTTCGTACTCCGCGATGGCTTCGGCCAGCGCCAGTGTCATGCTGCGCTCATCCAGTATCGACTGGTGATAGGCGCAAACCAGGTGGTGTATATCTTCCCCGGCCCGACAGAGCAGGAGACGGAACAGCGGCGCCCTGGCTGGATTGAGCTCGCAGTCGAACTCCGCCCCGAGCAAGGCGTCCGGTTCGGCGCCGTCTTGAGCGCCGCGCGGCGCGTCACGCCGGTCGTGATACTCTAGCGAGACATTGACCCTACTGTTCACTATCTGAAGAGGCTTCTCGACGCGTTTCCAAACGAAGGAGGTTCGCAGCATAGCTTGTCGGTCGATGACCTCTTGCCAGGCTCGCTCAAAGTCCGAGCGATCCAATTCGCCGCGCAGGCGGCAAATTACTTGACGGCCGCCTCCGCTCAAGAGAAATCTTTCTTGCAATGGCGATAAGGGGTAGATGTCGTCAATCTTGCTCATGTCAGCCATATCTCTTTCTGTCCGTACAGCCTCTCCGTTTTAAGTCCGAGCCTCCGGCAATGCGCGACCAATTGATTCGAATCAATGATCGGGCGTGATTCTTCGGTGTAGTGGATTGACGTTAAGTAGGTTAACCACGGTTCCTGCCCCATAGCATAGACATAGACGGCGCCGGGCCTAACGCGTTCGACGATATTCATGGCCTTTCCATAATCGGACCCGTTGGAACGGCGCGACTGATCCACCTTCCGCGCCAACGGCTTTGTGAACAGCGGGCCGTACAACCAACTGAGCGGCGCGCCGTCGCATTCCATCCCGATGAACATGGCGTCGACCTTCTTAACCATCTCCCTGACGCGTTCGTAAAGCATTGGTTCGAGATTGTTCGAATCCGCCGCGCAGATCACAGACTTTCCCCGGAGGTTGATCAGATATGCGAGCTTGCTCCTGATATTCAGATCACCGTGTTCCCCGAAGAACGGGAGGCCGGTGATGGCCCCGCCTTCGATCTCAACGGTCTCCGCCTCGTCTATTTCCCTGACGCCGCCGAATCCTAAGTTCTGTAACATGAGTTTCAGCGACGGGTCGGCCAGCCCTCCGCCATTATTCTTAGGCGCCAGCACGGTCTTCACCTTATGTCTGAGTTGCAACAGCGTCTCGAGCGCCAGGTGGTCCTGATGGCCATGAGTTATGAGCGCGTAATCGATGAATTCGGGCAGGTCCGCGTAGGTAAAGCGCCGGACGTCAGTCGGGTACTCGTAACTGATAACCGGGTCGCACAGGATGCTGCACTCTCTCGATTCGATCAGGAGACAGGCATGGCCGAAATAACGTATGCGCACACCATCACCGGAGTAACGGCCCGTCCGCCTCGGCTCCGACTCCGTGAAAAACTGCGAGAATAGTTCCTCATCCTCTCTCGGCACTTTTAACATCTCCATGATCCGGCCGAGGGAGTCAGGGGCGGATTTCATTTCAAATAGCCGGTCCAGCGATCGATCTCTGAATGGGACATGCAATTCCAATTGTGCGTCGCCGCGCAGCCTGGGCGTGCTTAAAACGAAAGGGCGGTCGTCCGCTTCGACGAGAGAGAATGCAAGGCTCTGGGCGGACTCGTCGAAGTAGGCGCTCTTATAGAGAAGCCCTTCGATGAAGCGGATCGAGGGGTGGTGGTTCAGGTCGTAAACCAGTTCGACATAGCCTTTCAGAGCGTCGGGCGTCTTTTGATAGAGCGACTCGATCGAAGAGCCGTCCGCCTCGTCGGACAGGGTTTTATCCAGAGTCTTGATCGCGTCCGCCAGCGCCAGCAGACGAGATTGGTCTCTCGCCGTTCTCTCCATCAGCGCCTTGACGTCTTCCACGCGGCCGGGGGCGTGGTTGATGAAAGGGCCGCCGATCATGGCAGGGTCTCTGAGCGCGGCGACATGAGCCTGTGGGGCGGCGATGAAGGATTGCATGATTTTCAAATGCAAGTTGGCGACGTACATCGCCGCCGTGGCGGGCGGAATCAGGTATGACCACGCGTACCATCTGTTGAAGAGCGGCTCCGCCAAAACGTTCGGTTTCAGGCGCACCTTCTTAGTCGAGTTCATTCTTACTCCGATCTTGCCTCCTCAATCTCCAGGATGAGGTCTTCAAGCCCCTTCCGGCTCAGGTTGAGGCTCTTGAACTGTTCGGAGGAATAGGCCCGGACCTCTTCTTCCGCCATGAGTTGTAAACTCGGAAGGCGCCGCTCCGGATCTTTCACGACCTCCTCCAGCAAGTTTCGTAAATGCCTGATCATTCTTTCCGCCGTGGCGCGTTCGAAAAGGTCGGCGCTGTATGTGAGTGAGCCCTCCAATCCTTCGCCCCTCTCCTCCATCGCCAGAACCAAGTCGAACTGCGCGGCTCCGGTCTCCACCGGCAAAGGCGTAATGCTCAAGCCCTGCGCCCGCACTTCCTCCACCGGGGTGTTCTGCAGGACGAACACCACCTGGAATAACGGATTGATATTCAGACTCCTCTGCACATGAAGTTCCTCGATCAGTTTTCCGAAAGGCAGATCCTGATGGGCGTAAGCGCCGAGGGCGACCTCGCGGACCCGTCCCAGCAATTCGCGGAAGCTGGGGTCGCCGGAGAGGTCCGTGCGCAGTGCTAGCAGGTTGACGAAGAACCCGATCAGGCCTTCCGTTTCCCCGTACTGCCGGTTGGCGATCGAAGTGCCCACGCAGATATCTGTCTGGCCGGTGTAGCGATGCAGCAATGCCTTGAAGGCTGCCAGCAGGACCATGTACAGCGTGCAGCCCTGCTCTTCGGCCAGGCCCTTGAGCCGCGCGGTCAAGCTCTCTTCCAGAGAGAACGCCTGCGTAGCCCCGGTCAAACTTTGCACACTCGGCCTGGGATAATCGGTAGGCAAATTCAGACTCTCCGGGGGATCGGAGAGTTTCTCCCGCCAGTAGGCGAGGAGCCGCGCCAGTGTCCCGCCTTCTTCCAACCATTGTCGTTGCCAGACGCTGTAGTCGATATACTGAATAGGCAGCGGCGCCAACTCGTGACGCCGGCCCTCACGGAAGGCCTCCATGATCACGCCGATTTCTTTTATCAATACGCCCAAGGACCAACCATCACTGATGATGTGGTGCATGTTGAGCATCAGAATGTGCTCGTCCACAGCGAGTTTGATCACTTTGCCTCTGATCAGCGGTCCGCCGGCCAGATCGAAGGGCGTCGCGGCGTCGGTTTGACAGATTTTTTTGGCTTTGCTGTCGCGCGCTTTCCCGGTTTCGTAATGGCTGAGATCAATGCGTTCGAGCTTGAAGTCAACGCTATCCAGGATCAGTTGTTGAGCTTGACCATCCTGGCTGGGGAACAAGGTGCGGAGATTCTCATGCCGCGCAATGATCAGATTGAACGCTTGTTCTAGTTGGTTGATATCCAGCTCGCCCCGGATGGTGACCGCCACGGGAAGGTTGTAGCCGGCGCTGTCGGGCTCGAGCTGGTTTATAAACCATAGTCTTTCTTGGGCAAAGCTCAGCGGGAGCCGGTCGAATTGCGTTCTATCGACGGGTTGTATGGGGGGAATATCGCTTTTTTCCGCCTTCTCGATCAATTGAGCCAGTTGGGCGACACTCCCGCGCTCAAACAGGGCCTTCAGGGGCAGGTCGACATTCATCTGACTGCGAATCCTCGAGATCAGTCGGGTCGCCAACAGTGAGTGTCCTCCCAGCTCGAAGAAGTCGTCATAGACTCCGACCTGATCCACACCCAACACATGGAGCCAGATTTCGGCCAGTGTCTGTTCAATGAGCGTGCGTGGGGCGACATAGCCCTGCCCCAATTCCAAATTCGCCCGATCGGGCGCCGGCAGAGCGCGACGGTCCAACTTGCCATTGGTGGTCAGCGGCAGCTTCTCCAGTTCTACAAAGAACGCAGGGACCATGTATGCCGGCAGCCGGTCGGTGAGGAACTCGCGCCACTCTTCCTTGTGGCTGACCTCCGATATATCCGCTTTAACTACGTAGGCCACCAGCCGCTTGGCGCCGGGCTGGTCTTCTCGCATCAGCACTACCGCTTGTTCTACTGCGTCATGCTCAACAAGCGCCGCCTCAATCTCGCCGAGTTCAATACGGAACCCGCGGATCTTCACCTGATGATCGATCCGGCCCAGATACTCCAAGTTTCCATCCGGAAGAAACCTGGCTAAATCTCCGGTTTTATAAAGACGCTGCCCGGCTTCCATCGCGAAGGGAGCAGCCATAAAAACCTCAGAAGTTTTTCCAGCTTCATTGAGATAGCCGCGTCCCACCCCCTCTCCGCCAACACACAGTTCGCCAACAACGCCTATCGGCTGAGGTTGAAGCTCTGGATTCAGAACGTAAATTTGCGTATTGGCGATAGGACGGCCAATCGGTGTTCGCATTGCGCTATCGGAGAGGCCTTTCTCAATCGGGCAATGCGTGACGTCATCGGAACACTCGGTCGGCCCATATGCGTTGAGAAGCGGTATTTCTGGATATAGATCAAACCAATGACGACACAGATCTGGCGGTAGCGCTTCCCCTGTGGGAATCAACCAGCGAGCGGCCGATAAATCGGGCCTAGCGCGACGATGGGCGGCTTCCGTCAGCATCATTCTCATTATGGACGGAACGGTTTCCAGAATGGTGATCCTTTGAATTTCCATCTGGTCGAGCAAAGAGGCCGGATGGTGAGCGATCTCGTCACCAAATATCCGCACTTGCCCACCCACCAAGAGGGCCGCCAGAAACTGCCAGACTGAAATGTCGAAACATTGTGAAGCGGTCTGCGCAACAATATCTTTCTCAGTTAACCGGAGGGTCTCAATCTTTGCGAACAGATGATTGATCATGCCACGATGCTCAATCATGGCTCCCTTCGGCAGTCCGGTTGACCCTGAGGTATAGATCACATACGCCAGTTGGTTAGGCAGGGAGGGTATACTTAAGTTCTCCTCCTGCCGGAGTTCCTTTAAAAGCTCGTCCAGGATGAACGCGACGGAATGATTTTCTGTACCTGAACTGGCTATCGCCTCTGCGGCCAGCGATCCATACGCTGAGGCTGCAATGACGAATGCGGCTCTACTTTGATTCAGCGCCTGTGAGATGCGTTGAACTGGATGGCGCGGATCGAGCGGGAGATACGCTCCGCCAGTCTTGAAGATCGCCAGCATGGCGATCAAAAAATCTATTCCGCGATCGGCCAGCAAAGCCACCAGGACTTCCGGCCCGGCTCCCTGTTCGACAAGAGATCTGGCCAGCCGATTCGCTCTCGCATTCAATTCCTGATAGGTCAGCTCCTGATCCTCGAAGGCGACGGCCACGGCCTCAGGGGTCCGCTCCACCTGCTCCTCAAACAGATAATGGATTGCTCGTTCTCTCGGGTATTCAACTGCCGTCCGATTCCATGCCTCCACAACTTGACGCCGCTCTGCTTCCGATAGAGCGTCGATGGCCCTCACGGGGGTCTCCGGCGCTTTCTCCAGCGCCTCGGCCAATTTCTCCAACACCGTCCGCATCATTTCGCAGACTCGGAGCGGATCGGCCGGCGCGGCGGCCTGCGCCGTGAGCATCAATCCGTCTCCGAGGTCATCGACCGACATCACCAGCGGATAGTTGTTCCGCTCTTCCGAAGCTAACAGTTCAATACCTTCCCAACTCAGCCCAGATCCAACCCTCGCCTCTGTCTCTCGTGGATTGTGCCGGTAATTGAGCACGCTACTGAAGAGCGGCGACGGCGCCTCCACTCCGCTACACCTTTGCGCCAGCGCCTGTGACGAGTGCTCATGCCTGATCAGTTCCGCCAACAAACGATGCGTCCGCTTCGCGCTACTCCCCGCTCCTTCCTCATTTATCCGAATCCGTATCGGCAAGGCGTTGATGAAGAGCCCCAGGGTCTGGCCAGCCCCAGCGCCTCCCTGTATCCGCCCGGAGAGCACCGTCCCGAACACTACATCACCTCCAATCGCCCCGGGGGCGGACACTCGCGCCAGCGCCATCGCCCAGGCTAGATGGCAGAGGCTCGCCACACTCACTCCCAACTTTCGCGCCTGTTTACGCAACCGATTGTACAGACCCGCCTCCAGTTCGATCCCCGCCCCCTCGAGCCCGGAACCATCCCCTTGCACATCAAGCAACCCGAACGGGGCCGTCGGCTCTTCCACATCCGCGAGCATCTCGCGGAAGAACGCTTCATGCTCCTCACGGCTGATTCCCAGCCTCGCCTGCGCCACGAAGTTCCGGAACGGCGACGGCTCGGCCAATTGCTCCCTTCGGCCCTCCAGATGCGCATGGGCTTCAGCCAATATGAGTTTCAGTGAAGTATTGTCGCCCACTAAATGGTGATGTAGCAGCAACCCTGTCCAACTCTGGCTGGCTGGGGCCTTGGCGATCATCATTCTGATCAACGGCGCTTGAGTCAGATTCATCCGGTAGCGCCGGGGATCGAACCGTGTTAGCAACTGTCGGGCGATATCGCCATCCTCAGGATTGAGGGGCGCCTCTTCCACGATCAGCGGCGCCTCGCGCCAGACCACTTGCGCCGGTTCCTGCAATCTTTCCCAGACCACCGCCGTCCGCAGAATGTCGTGCCGATCGATCACCGCCTGCATGACCCCGACGAATCTCTCCAACCGCTCCCGCGTGTCGAAAGCCAGCAGAGCCCACATCAGATAGGCGTCTCCCTCGGCGTTTATCAGGTGTTGGAAGAGCATCCCCTCTTGTAACGGCGCCAGCGGGTAGATGTCTTGCACATTTGGCGCTCCGCCTGGCGTTCCGCTGACGATGCTGTCGATCTCCGGCTGCGTCAGCGCAATCAGCGGCAGCATCTCCGGCGTGATCCTTTGACATCCCACATGGATCAGGTTGGGCGGCGGCGGCGCCTCATTATTTCCACCGCCTTTGATCGTCTCGGCCAGCGCCCGTAACGTCGGCGCCGTGAACAGCGCTCGCACGTCCGCATGCATCCCCTCACGCCGCATCCGCTCGATAATCGTCACTGCCAGCAGCGAATGCCCGCCCAGTTCGAAGAAATTGTCGTTGACCCCGACTCTCTCCGCCTCCAGGCCCAGGACCTCCGCCCAGATATCGACCAGTTGCTTTTCCGTCTCGTTGCGCGGCGCCAGATATTCCCGACCCGATTCCACTGCCACGTCCATGCGCTCCAGCGCGCGCCGATCGACCTTCCCGTTCGAATTCAACGGAATCGCCGCCAGGCTGACGAACGCCGCAGGCGACATGTAGTCCGGCAATGTCCGCAGCAAATGCGCCCGGAGTTCCTCATTCGGCAGTTGGACGACCTGATCTGCCGCGGTGTCTTTGGCCCGATAAAAGGCTATCAGTCGCTTGTCGGATCCTTCACCCTGCCCGACGACGGCGCTGTCTTCTATCCCGGGGTGTTCGTTGAGCCGGGCCTCGATCTCTCCCAGCTCAATCCGGAAACCGCGGATTTTGACTTGCGCATCGATTCGGCCCAGGTATTGGATATTGCCGTCTTCCAGCCAACGCGCCAGGTCTCCGGTTTTATACATGCGGGCGCCCGGGACGAACGGGTTGGCGACGAACTTCTCCCGCGTCAATTCAGGACGATTCAAATACCCCCTGGCCAGCCCGTCGCCCGCGATATGCAACTCGCCGGGCGCTCCGATCGGCTGCAGATGGCCGTACTGGTCGAGGATGTAGATTTGGATGTTGTCGATGGGGGCCCCGATCGGAACAAAGGGATAGTTCAACTGCGAACAGTCGTACGCCGTGACGTCGATCGCCGCTTCTGTCGGACCATACAGGTTGTGCAGCGCCGCATTGGGAAATCTCGATTTGTAACGGTCGGCGCCTTTTTTGTCCAAGGCTTCTCCGCTACAAAATACCTGCCTCACGCCGCCGCAATCTGCCCGGGCGTTCTCCAGAAAGCTGTTTAGCATCGAGGGGACGTAATGCAGCGTCGTGATCTTCGCGTCGTTGATCAAATCTTCCAAGTAGCCGACATCTTTATGTCCGCCCGGGGCCGCAAAAACCACCGACGCGCCGGCCGTCATGGGCCAGAAGAACTCCCACACGGACACGTCGAAGCTGTACGGCGTTTTCTGCAGGACAACATCTCTACAATCCAGCGCGTAGCGCTTTTGCATCCAATGGATTCGATTCACCAACGCCCGATGTTCAACCAGCGCCCCCTTCGGCTTGCCCGTAGAGCCCGAGGTATAAATGACATAACACAGATTGTGAGGCCCCACGTCCCGACGCAATTCCACGTTCTCGCGCTTCAGCGCCGCGGCGCAGGCGCCGACTTCGGGCCACTGGGCGTCTAAAGCGACAAGCTTAGTCTCGCTCCGCGACAACGCGCTGACCCTCTCTGCCCATTTCCGCTGCGTCAGTACGACGGGCGTATCGCTGTCCTGCAGCATATACGTCAGCCGTTCGTCTGGGTAATCCGGGTCCAACGGCAGGTACGCCCCTCCCGCGAGCGTCGTCCCCATGATTCCTACCATCATCTCGAGGGACCGCTCCATACACAGCCCGACGATGCTGTCGGGGCCGATTCCCTGCGATTGCAGATATAAAGCGAGATCATGACTCTTATTGTAGAGGTCTTGATAACTCAGTAATTGCTCGCCGAAGACGACGGCCGTACTCTCAGGATTGACCGCGACTTGCTCTTCAAACAGATGGTGGATGCATTTGCTCTTCGGGTACTCGGCTTGCGTCGCGTTGAAGTCGACCAGCAACCGGCGCTTTTCCGCCTCGCCGAGATAGTCCAGGTCGCGGATCCTGGCCGCGGGCTTGACTGTGATCTCACGGCACAGGGCGATGAAGCGCTCGATCATGCGCCCGATGGTCTGAGGCTTATATAACGCTGTGCTGTATTCGAGCCTCCCAGTCAGTTCCGGCGGGCCGGCCAGCCCCGCCGAGTTTTCCGTAAACTCGACAGTGAGATCAAATTTGCTGATGCCGCTTTCCAACGGATAGCGCTGAATGCGCCGATCGAGCGTCCCCATATCAACATTTTGCAAGATCACCATGATTTGAAATAGGGGGCTGATCGCCAGGTTGCGCTGGAGGCGCAGCATATCGACCAACTTCTCGAACGGCGCATCCTGATGCTCATACGCTTCCAGACAGGTGGTTTTCACTTTCGACAAGAGCGTGGTAAAGGTATCGTCCTCCTCGATTTGGCTGCGCAACACCAGTGTGTTGACGAACATCCCGATCAAACCTTCCGTTTCCCCGTACTGCCGGTTGGCGATCGGACTGCCCACACAGATATCGCTTTGGCCGGTGTAGCGATGCAGCAAGACCTTGAAGGCGGTCAACAGGACCATGTACAGCGTGCAGCCCTGCTCTTCGGCCAGTCCCTTGAGCCGCGCGGTCAGGCGCTCATCCAGAGCGAACGCTTGCGTAGTCCCGGCAAAGCTTTGCACATTCGGCCTGGGGTAATCGGTCGCTAGATCCAGACTCTCCGGAACGCCGGCCAGCTTCTCCTGCCAGTAAGCAAGTTGCCGCGCGAGGATCCCGCCCTCTTCCAGCCAGTTTCTTTGCCAGACACTGTAATCGACGTACTGTATCGGCAGCGGCGACAACTCGGGACCCCGGCCCTGACCGAAGGCCTCCATGATCACGCCGAGTTCTTTGATCAATACGCCCAGGGACCAACCGTCACTGATGATGTGGTGCATGTTGAGCATCAGGATGTGCTCGTCCACAGCGAGTTTGATGACTTTGCCTCGGATGAGCGGTCCGCCGGCCAAACCGAATGGCGTCGCGGCTTCAGTTTGACACAGTCGCATGGCCTCGTTGTCGCGCGCGTTCTTATCTGTGTAATGACTGAGATCAATGCGTTCCAGCTTGAAGTGTACATGGTCCAAAATCTGTTGGTGGGCCATGCCCCCCTGGCTCGGGAAGAGGGTGCGCAGATTCTCATGCCGCTCAATAATCAGATTGAACGCTTGTTCCAGTTGGTCGATATCCAGCTCGCCCTTGATCGCGGCCGCGCCAGGCACGTTGTATCCTGGACTATCTGGCTCGAGCTGATTGATGAACCACAGTCTTTCCTGGGCAAAGCTCAGCGGGAGCCGGTCGAATTGCCCTCTGTCGACGGGTCGTATCGGGGGAATATAGCTTTTTTCGGCCTTCGCGACCAATTGAGCCAGTTGGGCGACACTCCCGCCCTCAAACAGGGTCTTCAGGGGCAAGTCGACGTCCAGCCGGCTGCGAATCTTCGAGACCAGTTGTGTCGCCAGCAACGAATGTC
>Ga0209382_10003751_pt1 | contig 20858 bp, 14 predicted proteins | sample SoiMetdeltSBSDD5_FD_187599 | JGI IMG/M metagenome (GOLD analysis project Ga0209382, IMG submission 187599) | Bulk soil microbial communities from a Populus tree surrounding site in Tennessee, USA - Soil MetaG P. deltoides SBSDD5 (SPAdes) (version 2) | ecosystem: Environmental > Terrestrial >... | reverse complement strand
CGGGCCGGCTACAAGTACGGCGATGTAGTAATAAAGGACCACATGGCGCTGGACGGGCTGACCGACGCGTACGACGCCGTGTCGATGGGCGAGTCGACCGAGCGGCACAACACCCGGCTGAACATCAGCCGTGAGGAGCAGGACGCCTTCGGCGCGGCGAGCCACCAGCGCGCCGCCGCGGCGCAGAAGGAGGGCCGGCTGGCCGAGGAGATCGCGCCGGTCGAGGTGCCGCAGCGGCGGGGCGACCCGCTGGTCGTCACCGACGACGAGCAGATCCGGCCGGAGACCACGGTCGAATCCCTCGCCAAGCTGAAGCCGGCGTTCGCGAAGGACGGCACGATCACCGCGGCCACCTCGTCGCCGATCTCCGACGGCGCCTGCGCGGTCGTGGTCATGCGCCGCTCGACAGCCGAGGAGCTGGGCTTGCCGTGGCTCGCCGAGATCGGGGCACACGGCAACGTGGCCGGTCCGGACAACTCGCTGCAGTCCCAGCCGGCTAACGCGATCGCCCAGGCCCTCGCGAAGGAGGGCCGGTCAGCATCGGACCTGGATCTCGTCGAGATCAACGAGGCGTTCGCGGCGGTGGGCATCCAGTCGATGCGCGACCTCGGCCTCGACCACGACCGGGTCAACGTCAACGGCGGCGCGATCGCGCTCGGCCACCCGATCGGTATGTCCGGCGCCCGGCTGGCCCTGACGCTGGCGCTCGAGCTGCGCCGGCGGGGCGGCGGCGTCGGGGCGGCGGCCCTGTGCGGCGGGGGCGGCCAGGGTGACGCGTTGATTCTTCGCGTGCCCCGCTCGTGAGGCGGTCCCGCGACGTTCCGGCGCTCGTCGCTGCGGCCCGCGAGGGCGACCCGCGCGCCGTCGCACGGCTGATCTCGCTGGTCGAGTCCGGCGACGAGACGCTGCCTGCCATCGCGGCCGCGCTCACGCCACACACGGGACAGGCCCAGGTCATCGGCATGACCGGCTCGCCGGGCGTGGGCAAGTCGACGACGACCAACGAGCTGGTGCGCGCTTATCGACAGGCCGGGCGACGGGTCGGGGTGCTCGCCGTCGACCCGTCCAGCCCGTTCAGTGGCGGGGCGATCCTCGGTGACCGGGTACGCATGCAGGACCACGCGACCGACCCGGGCGTCTACATCCGGTCGATGTCCAGCCGGGGTCACCTCGGCGGGCTGGCCGCCGCGACCCCGCAGGCGGTCCGTGTACTGGAGGGGGCCGGCTGCGACATCGTGCTCGTCGAGACCGTCGGCGTGGGCCAGGCGGAGGTCGAGGTGGCGAGCCTCGCCGACACCACGGTCGTCCTGCTCGCGCCCGGCATGGGCGATGCGATCCAGGCCGCCAAGGCGGGCATCCTCGAGATCGCGGACATCTTCGTCGTCAACAAAGCGGACCGGGACGGCGCCGATGCGACGTACCGGGACATCCAGGGCATGATCGCGCTGGGCGAGCGTGGCCCGGGAGACTGGCGGCCGCAGGTCGTCCGGGCGGTGGCCGTCCGGCCCGAGGGCATCGACGACATCGTGCGGGCTATCGAGAAGCACCAGACGTGGTTGACAGATCACGGTGAGTTGACCAAACGCCGGGAAGCGCGGGCCGCCGCCGAGGTCGAGGCCATCGCGCTAGGCGCGCTGCGTGACCGGATGGGCTCGCTTCGCAACGGTACGGCTCTGCCGGCGCTCGCCGCGAAGGTGGCGGCCGGTGAGCTGGACCCGTACGCCGCCGCCGCCGACCTCCTCGCCGGACTCGACAGGTAGCTCACGGCCTGCCCCGTGGCCTAGTGTGTGCCGGTTGACTGGAACGTCTACGGGGAGGACACCGAGTGACGGCGTGGACCGTCCTGCTGCGCGGAATCCGGCACCGCAAGGGGCGATCACTGGTGGTACTGCTGCTCGCCACGGTCGCCACGACCGCGGCGGTGTTGGCCCCGGCGTACGGCCGGGCCGCCCAGCAGTCGGTACTCACCGACGGGCTGCGCGCGGCACCGGTGACCGGTACGAGTGTCTCCGTCGGTGCCGAGGGCACGGCCAGCGGCGCGCCGGCGGCGCACAACTCGACCGGTGACGCGAAGGCGACGGTGACCGCGGCCCTCGACCGGCACCCGGTACTCGCCCGGCTGCTCGAGCGCCCGATCGGCGGGGTCGACGCCGAGGCCGTCCTGCGGCCCGCGTCCCGCGAGCCGCTCGCGACGAGGCTGGCGTACCGCGACAACGTCTGCGCCCACCTGACGCTGACCACCGGCGACTGCCCGGTCGACGCGGGCGAGGTACTGGTCAGCCAGCGGCTCGCCGAGGCGCGCGGGCTCGACGTGGGGCAGCAGCTGACGGTACGGGTCGGCGAACCGGGTGCGAACGCGCCGGTACAGCGGTTCACGGTCGTCGGGATCTACACGCCGAAGGACACCACGGAGCGGTACTGGGGACGGACCGCGTACTTCACGGCGGGCGGGCCTGCCGGCGACACCGCGGTCGAGCGCGTCGACGCGGTCTTCACCACCGCCGAGGACGACGTACGCGCCGACGAGCTGGCTACCGTCGCGCTCCGGTTGGACTATCCACTGCGGACAGACGCGGTACGCCTCGACGACGTCGGCCGGCTCGCGTCCGAGCTGAGCGCCCTCGACTCCGAGCTGGGTCTGGCGGAGCTGGACCTCGACCAGGCACTGACCACCACGCTCACGGACATCGGCGCGGACACCGGGGCGATCGCCCGCACCGTGCCGGTCATCGCGGTACCCCTGTTCCTGTTGTGTTGGTTCGTGCTCTTCCTGCTGGTGGCGTCGCTGACGGAGGAGCGCGGGCCGGAGATCGCGCTGGCGAAGCTGCGCGGCTTTCCGGCCGGCCGGATCGCCCGGTTCGGTCTCGGCGAGGTGCTGCTGCTGATCCTGCTGGCCGCGCCGATCGGCGTGGTCGCCGGGCTCGCCCTGGTCGAGCTGTCGGCCGGCCTGATGCTCGCGGACGGTACCCACGTCGAGGTGCGCTGGCAGGTCTTTGCCGCGGCGGTCGTGGCGCTCGCGGCGGCGGGTGTCGCGGCGCTCCTGGCCGCCCGGCGGACGCTGCGCCGGCCGGTGCTCGGCCTGCTGCGCCGGGTGCCGGAACGCGTGCGCTGGCAGGCCGGGGTGGCCGAGGGTGTGGTCGTCGCGCTGGCCGGTGCATCGCTGTTCGCCGCGCTGTCCGACCGGTCGGCGCCGCTCGGTCTGCTCGCTCCCGCGCTGCTCGCGGTCGTGGCGGGGATAGTCGCCGGCCGGCTGCTCGGCCTGTGGTCGCGGGTGCGGCTGGCGGTGGCCCGGCGTCGCGGCCGGGTACCGGCGCTGCTGTCGGCCGCGCAGCTCGCCCGCCGGCCCGCCACGCACCGGGTGGTCGTGGTGGTGACGGTCGCGGTGGCGCTGCTCGCCTTCGCCGCGACCGCGTGGGACGTGGCGGCACAGGCCCGGCGGGAGTACGCCGACGACACCGTGGGCGCCAACCGCGTCTACACGGTCGCGGCGGCGCACCCGCGGGCGCTGGCGGCGGCCCTGCGCCGGGCCGACCAAAGTGGACACTCGATGGCCGTGGTACGGGTCTCCGTCCCGTACGCCGACGACCACGTGGAACTGGTGGGCGTCGAGAGCCAACTGCTGACGAAGGTGGCCATCTGGCGCGGCGAGTCGACGGCCGACGTCCAGCGGCTGGCCGCCGCTCTGCACCCCGAACTGCCCGCGTCGCTGGCCGTGAAGGAACGCATCGAGGTGACCGCCTCGGCGAGCGGCCTCGGGTCGGTCCCGGTACGCCTCGGCGCCGTGGTGGCGGCACCGGGGGAGCCGCCGCGCACCGCGAACCTGGGCACCCTGGTCAGCGGTACCCGGACCTACCAGGCCGCGCTGCCCGAGTGCCGCGGCGGCTGCCGGCTGATCGGCCTGGCGCTGTCCCGCGGGGTCAGCGGTTCCGCGCAGTACCACGCGGCGCTGTCCGTAAGGGCCATCCGCTCCGGCGGCGCAGAGCTGGCCGGCCGCTTCGGCACACCCGATGCCTGGCGCCTGGCGCCCGGCGTGCCACCGGCCGGAATCACGATCCGGCCCGGGAACGCGCTGGCGTTGTCGGTCACGACCGCCCACGCCGGTGAGGTGGTCGTCGAGTACGCCGACGCGCCGCTCACGCTGCCGACGGTTCTCGCCGGCTCGGCCCCGGCCGACGATCCGCACGCGGCCGACTTCGACTTTCCCGGGTTCACCGAGCAGCCGCAGGCGTTCACGGTCGCCGGCAACGCGACCCGGCTGCCCCGCATCGGCGGGCGCGGCCTGCTGTTCGACCTCGACTACGCGGTACGGGTCGCCGAGCGCACGACCAGCCTCGCCGACATCACCGGGCTGCGGTACGAGGTGTGGGCCGGTCCGGAAGCGCCGGCCGACCTCGGCAACAAGCTGGCCGAGCAGGGTGTGCCGGTACTGCGCTCGGAGTCCCTGTCCGGGCACCTCGACCAACTGAGCCGCCGCGCGCCAGCGCTCGGGCTGCGGCTGTACCTGCTCGCCGGGGCGGCGGCGGTAGCGCTGGCCGTGGGCGTGGTGCTGCTGACCGCGTACGTCGGTGCGGACGGGCGGCTGCACGAGCTGGCGGCGCTGCGGGTGACCGGAGTCCGGCGGCGGTTGCTGCGCCGGGGAGTCATGCGGGAGTACGCCGCTCTGCTCGGCATGCCGCTCGTCGTCGGGTTCGTCGTCGGGGGCGCGGGTGCGTTGCTGATGCTGCCGGGCATCCCACTGGTCACAGTGGACAGACCGGCCGGCTCTCTCGGCTGGCGCCCGGGGCTGGGCGCGCTGCCGTTGGCCGTGGCGGTCACGCTGGCCGGGCTGGTGCTGACCGTGCTGGCCGTCCTACGCATGCTGCGCAAGGCAACGCCGGACCGGCTGCGCGAGGGGGTGTCCTGAGGTGTCCGCGCCACTCGGCATCGGGGTGACCTGCCGCGGTCTCGTCTACATCTACCGGCTGGAGGGGTACGACGTCGTGGCCCTCGCCGGCGTGGACCTCGACATCGCCCCGGGCGAGTCGCTGGCACTGGTCGGCCCGTCCGGGTCCGGCAAGTCGACGCTGCTCTCGCTGCTCGCCGGGCTGCTCCGGCCGGCCGCCGGCCGGGTGCAGGTGGGCCAGTACGACCTCGCCAAGGCGACCGACGCCGACCTGCGCCGGATGCGGTCGACCGACGTCGGCGTGGTACTGCAGGGCGCCACGCGCAACCTGCTGCCGTACCTGACCGCCGAACAGAACGTGCGGTTCGCCCAACGGGCCGTACCGCCACAGCGGCGCCGGGAGCTGCCCGCGGCGCGCGAGGTGTTCTCGCTCGTCGGGTTGCCGGCGCGGGGGCGCTTCCGGCTCCGGCCGGCCTCGCTGAGCCCGGGGGAGCGGCAACGGCTGGCGCTGGCCGTGGCCCTGGCGACCCGGCCCGGGCTGCTGCTGGCCGACGAGCCGACGAGCCAGCTGGACAGCCGCGCGCGGGACGAGGTCGTGGCGGCCCTCGACGCGGTACGCGCCGGCGGTACCACGGTCGTCGTCGTGACCCACGATCCGGCGGTGGGTGCGCGGCTCGGCCGGACGGTGACGATCCGGGACGGCCGGGTCGGTGCGGAGGGCCGGCTCGGCGAGGAGTACGCCGTCGTCGGCCGGGACGGCACGGTCCACCTGCCGGCAGACGTGCTGCGCGCGATCCCGCCCGGCACCCTGCTCCGAGTAGAACTCCAGCCCAGCGGATCGGTCCTCATGAACCCGGCGACGGCGCCTGCCCCCGCGATCAGCCCGGCCGCCTTCGTCCCCGCCGCCGCCATCCCGCCGTCGGAAGCCACCCTCGAGGTCCCCCGTACCGGCGACGGCGTCAGAGCCTCCGGCGCATTCATTCGGGACAGCTCATGACCCCCCCGCCGCTTGCGTTGATCATGAACTTAGTTTCGGCGTCGACGGCGTGTCGTGTTTCCAACTTCATGATCAACCCGGAGGGGAGGGTTCGTGAAGCATCTGGTTGCTGACCGGATCACATTCGCGTACGGCAAGGAGCGCCCGGCTCTGCTGGACGTGTCGGCGTCGGCCGTACCCGGGCGGATCCTCGCGGTGACCGGACCGTCCGGTGCCGGGAAGACCACGCTGCTGTGGGCGATGGCCGGGCTGTTGCGACCGACCCGCGGCACGGTGACCGTGGACGGTACGCCGCTGCGCGACCGCGACCACGCCGTCGGCCAGCGGATCGTGCTGATCCCGCAGGACAACGGGCTCGCCACGATCCTGACCGCGGGGGAGAACGTGCAGGTGGCTCTCGTCGCTGTCGGCGCCCCGCCGTCCGACGCCCGCCGGGTGACCGCCGACGCCCTGGACCGGCTGGGCCTGACCGGGCAGACCGACCAGCTCGTCGAGGAGCTGTCCGGCGGCCAGCAGCAGCGGGCCGCGATCGCCCGCGGTATCGCGTTGCGCGGCGACGTGCTGCTCGCCGACGAGGTGACCAGCGAACTCGACGCGGCCAACCGCCAGCGGGTCCTGGACCTGCTGCGCGAAGAGGCGCGCCGGGGTGCGGCGGTCGTGCTGGCTACCCACGATCCCGAGGCCGCCGCCGCGTGCGACGCCGAACTGCACCTGGTGGACGGCACCGGTCAGGTCGTGCGCTGACGGGGTTGGGCAGGGGGCGGAGCCGGCGCTAGACCCCTGGCGGCGCGCGAGTACGCTCGCTGGCGCATCAGCACACGACCAGGGGAGAAAGCATGACTGACGTTGCATCCGGCGTGCCCGCCCAGCAGGAGAGCGCGCCGACGGATGAGCCGACCGCGCTGGATCGGGCGAAGGATGTCGCCGAGCGCGTCGGTGGGCAGGTCAGCGACGCGGTGGAGCGGGCGGCCTCGGAAACTCGCCAGTTCGTGTCCACCACCGTGGACCGCCTGCGCAACACCGCCGAGCTGACCAGCGAGCGCGGCCGCACCACGATCGCCAACGAGGTCGTCGAGAAGATCGCGGGCATCGCGGCGCGCGAGGTGGCCGGCGTCTACGACCTCGGCGGCGACGTCGCCCGGGTCTTCGCCGCCGTGCGCGAGCGGGTCGGCCTCGGCGAGGCCGACGTCGTGAACAAGGGCGTCTCGGTACGCCTCGAGGGCAAGACCGCGGGCATCGACCTGACGCTGGTAGTCGAGTACGGCTTTGTCGTGTTCACGATCACCGAGCAGGTCCGCGCCAAGGTCATCGCCTCGGTGGAGAACCTGCTCGGGCTCGAGGTCACCGAGGTCAACATCAACGTGGACGACGTCCACGTCGGCGAGAACCCCCCACCGGTTCCCGAGTAGCTGCCCAGCGCCCGGCGGGCGTCGCCTTAGCGATCGTTCAGGTCTGGCCGTACTATCGGCAACATGGACGCCGCGAGCATCGACGCCGGCCGGGCGCGTTGGCAGGCACGGTACGACTCCGCCCGCAAGCGCGACGCGGACTTCACCACGCTGTCCGGAATGACGGTACAGCCGGTGTACGGCCCGCCGGAGGGAGTCGACGACCCCCGGTTCGAGCGCATCGGCTGGCCGGGCGAGTACCCGTACACCCGTGGCCTCTATCCGACCGGGTACCGGGGTCGCACGTGGACGATCCGGCAGTTCTCCGGGTTCGGTAACGCGCGCCAGACCAACGAGCGGTACAAGATGCTGCTCTCCGCCGGCGGCGGCGGGCTGTCGGTGGCCTTCGACATGCCGACGCTGATGGGTCGGGACTCCGACGATCCCCAGTCGCTGGGCGAGGTCGGGCACTGCGGGGTGGCCATCGATTCCGCGGTCGACATGGAGGTGCTCTTCGGCGGCATCGACCTGGCCGGTACGACCACCAGCATGACAATCTCCGGTCCGGCGGTGCCCATCTTCTGCATGTACCTGGTGGCCGCCGAGCGGCAGGGCGCGGATCTGTCCACACTGGACGGAACGCTGCAGACGGACATCTTCAAGGAGTACATCGCGCAGAAGGAGTGGCTCTTCCCACCCGAGCCGCACCTGCGTCTCATCGGCGACCTGATGGAGTACTGCGCGAAGGAGATCCCGCGGTACAAGCCGCTGTCGGTGTCCGGCTACCACATCCGGGAGGCGGGGTCGACCGCCGCCCAGGAGCTGGCGTACACCCTGGCCGACGGCTTCGGCTACGTCGAGCTGGGCCAGTCGCGCGGGCTGGACGTCAACGTGTTCGCGCCCGGGCTCAGCTTCTTCTTCGATGCGCACGTCGACTTCTTCGAGGAGATCGCGAAGTTCCGGGCGGCCCGGCGGATCTGGGCGCGCTGGCTGCGGGACGTGTACGGCGCCACCGACGAGCGGGCGCTGTGGCTGCGGTTCCACACGCAGACCGCGGGTGTCTCGCTGACCGCCCAGCAGCCGTACAACAACGTGGTGCGTACCGCGGTCGAGGCGCTCGCGGCCGTGCTCGGCGGGACGAACTCGTTGCACACCAATGCTCTCGACGAGACGCTCGCCCTGCCGACGACCGAGTCGGCCGAGATCGCCATGCGTACCCAGCAGGTGCTGATGGAGGAGACCGGCGTGACGAACGTGGCCGATCCGCTGGGCGGGTCGTGGTACGTCGAGGCGCTGACCGACCAGATCGAGGCGGAGGCGGAGCGCACCTTCGCGCGGATCCGTGAGATGGGTCACGACGGCACGATCACGTCCGGCATCCTGCGCGGTATCGAGGACGGCTGGTTCATGGCCGAGATCGCCGACGCGGCGTTCACCTACCAGCAGGCGCTGGAGAAGGGCGACAAGAGGATCGTCGGCGTCAACTGCCACACCGGTACGGTGTCCCGCGAGCTCGAGATCCTGCGCATCTCCCACGAGGTCGAGCTGGAGCAGCGGCGGGTGCTCGCGGCCCGCCGGACGGACCGGGATCAGTCCACTGTGGACCGGGCGCTGTCCCATATGGTGGAGACCGCCAGAACGGACGGCAACCTCATACCGGCCATGCTCGACGCGGCCCGGGCCGAAGCGACACTCGGTGAGATATGCGACGCACTGCGCCGCGAGTGGGGCGTGTACCGGGAGCCGGCCCGCTTCTGAGATGCGGCCCTGTCCGGGCTATGCCTTCCGCCCGATAGCTTTGCGCCTCGGGAACGCTCCCATACAGTGTTCGGGTGTTCGGTCTGCTGTGGGGGGCGATCGCGTCCCGGCGGGGCCAGGCCGTAGCCGTTTTCGGCGTGACGCTGCTCGCGGTTGTGGCAGCGGCCGCCGCCGCGGCGTACAGCCGAACGTCCGCCGATGCCGTCGCGCGCGCCGACGCGGCCGCCGCGCCTACCCGGCAGCGCCTGGTGACGGTCAGTGAGCCGGTCGAGCTCGACAGCGCCGCTCGGTCCATAGTGGACGCTTTCCGGTCGCATGTGGACGAGGTACTGGCGATGCCGGGGGTCCGCCCCACCATCGCTACGACCACCAGCGGCGCGGCTACGGCACCCAGCGGCGCCGCGATCGTGGCCCCGCTGCTGTACCGCGACGACTTCTGCGCGCACGCCACGATCGAGGGCCGCTGTCCCGAGCAGCCGGGCGAGGTGCTGGTCAGCACCACCGTCGCGGAGGCTTACCGGATCGGGGTCGGCGACGAGCTGGCGTACCACATCAGCCTCGAGCCCAACGGCCCACCGCTGCGGGTGGTCGGCCGCTACGCACAGGCCGACCCGCTGGACCCGTACTGGTTCACCGCCTCGAGTCTCATCGACATGGAGGGTGGTCCACTGGTCACGACCCTCGACACCATAGGTGGCTACCAACCGGAGATCGCGGTCGTCGTGTACGACGCGTCCGTTCCCGTCGACCTGTTCGTGACCGGGTACGACGTTCGGGCCGAGCTGGCCCGCGCGAAGCACACGCTCTCGCTGACCGGGCAGGATCTGACCACGAACGCCGGTGACCTCGCGGCGCTGGTGGCGCGGGACCGCCGCACGGTACAGCTCGGTGTCGCCGTCGCCGCGGCGGAACTGTTGGTGCTGTGTTGGTTCGCGCTGTTCCTCGCGATCCGGCAGACGGCGCAGGAACGGCGTACCGACACCGCTCTGCTCGCGCTGCGCGGCGCCACCCGGGTTCGCATGCTGGCGGTCGTGGCGGGGCAGACGGCCGTACCCATGTTGCTCGCCGCGACCGTCGGCGCCACGATCGGGTACGCCCTCTGGCACTCCACGCTGCTGCTCGCGGCGGTCGCGGTCGGTTCGGCGGTACTCGGTGCGTTGTCGATGTCCATGCTGGCCGAGTGGCGGACGCTGCGCGTCCCGGTCGCGGACCTGCTGCGTCACGTCCCCGCGAGGAGCAGCGGCTGGCAGGCCGACCTGGTGGATCTCGCGGCCGTGTTGGTGGCCGCGGTCGGCGTGGTCCAGGCGCAGGGCAACGAGCCCGGGGTACTGGGGCTGGCCGCGCCCGGGCTGTTCGCGTTGGCACTGGGCATCGCCGTGGCCGTCGCCCTCCGGCCGTTGGCGGCCCGGGTGGCGCGGGCCGCGCTGCGGTCGGGGCGGCTGGGCGCCGGGCTCGCGGCGGCGCACCTGGCGCGGCGCCGCGGCACGCATCGGCTCGTGGCGCTCGGCGTCGTGGCGGTCTCGCTGCTGGGTACCGCGCTGTTGTCCTGGGACGCCACGGCCCAGGCCGGCGGTCGCCGCGCCGGAGTGGAGGTCGGGGCGGACCGGGTCCTCAGCGTCCGGGCCACCGGGCGATCCCACCTACTGGCCGCGGTGCGAGCCGCCGATCCGACCGGTCGCGAGGCGATGGCGGTAGTGGTCAACGCGCGGGACAGCGGGCCGCGCTCGCCGGTCGTCGCGCTGGACACCAGCCGGCTGGCGGCGGTGTTGCCGTGGCGGGCCGAATACGGCTTCGGTAGCGCCCAGGAGCTGGCCGCGTGGCTGCATCCGGTCGCGCCGGAGCCGATTCGGCTGACCGGCGACCGGCTGACGCTCGTGGCCACGCCGTTCGGTGCGACCGAGGTACTGCTGCACCTGCGAACGCTGTCCGACGGGCAACCGGTCACTGTCCACTTTGGACCGCTCGAGGTGGCGGGGCGGGCGGCGTACGAGGCGACCGTCGCCGGCTGCGCCGCGGGCTGCCGGCTCGTCGCCGTCGAGCCGGTCGGCCCACCCGGTGCGGCCTTGGAAGTGCACGAGCTTCGGGCCGGGGCAGATGTCGTGTACGCCAGTGTGCTCGGCGATCCCCGGCGGTGGCGAGGGCCGGTGAGCGGTACGACCGGCCCGGTGATAGCGAGCGGACCTACCGGGGTGCGGCTCGAGGTACCGGGCGAGGGCCGGTTCGGCGCACCGCCGCCGGATCCCCGGGCGTACGTCGTCGATGCCGCGGTACCGCTACCCGTCGCGGTAGCCGGTGAGCTGCGCCGGCCCGAGCTGCTCGGCGACCGCCGGCTGAAGGTGTTCGGCGGGGCCGGGGTACCGATCGTGACGCGGCCCGCGCCGCTGCTGCCCCGGGTCGGTACGGGTGGCGTGCTGGTCGACCTGGAGTACGCCGACCGCGTCGTGCCGGACGCCGGTACCGGGGACGTGCTGCAGGTGTGGCTGTCCCCGGAGGCGTCCGGCGGGTTCCTCGACCGGCTGGCCGCGCAGGGCGTGACCGTCACCGGCGAGGACTCGGTCGTGGCGGCACGGGCCCGGTTCGCGCGGCAGGGATCGGCGACCGCGAGCCGGTTCGCGGTACTCGCCGCCGCCTTCGCACTGCTGCTCGTCGTGGGCGTGGTGATCGTGCTGGCGGCGGTGGAACGCGTGCCGCGCGGTGCCGAGCTGGCCGCGTTGCGTGCGCAGGGACTGTCCAGCCGCGCGGCCCGCCGGGTCGCCGTGCTCAGCTACCTGCCGGTGGTGGCGATCGCGGTACTGGTCGGGCTGGCCGCCGCCGCGATCGCCTGGCCGTGGCTGGGTGCCGGCGACTCGACGTTCGCCGACGGGCGAGGCTTGGCCGCGCCGACCGGCGGGATCGCGCCGGTACCGCTCGGGATCGCAGCGCTCGCCGCCGTACTGGCCCTGGGCGCGGTCGCGACCGCAGCGGCCATCCGCCTGTCCCGCGCCATCGACCGTGGGGGACAGACGAGGTGATCGCGCTCGTCCTTGGCATGTTGGCCGCCAGACGGGGGCAGGCGATCACGCTCGTGCTGCTGTCGTTGGTCGCTACCGCGGCGGCCGCGGCCGGTCCGGTGTACCTGAAGGCGGTCGACCGGACCATCGTGGCGAACCAGCTGGCCGCGGCGACGATCGGCGAGCAGACGTTGACCATCGGCGACACCGTCGAGCGCTTCCAGCAGAGCCAGATCGCGTCCGCCGAGTTCGAGGACCTCGCCCCACCGGCCCTCACGCTGCCCGGCTTCGCGCTCGTCTACTCGGGGGAGTACCACGTGATGAACGTGGCGCACCCGAACTCGGCCGACCGGCTCGTGTTCCGCGACGGTGCCTGCGAGCACCTGGTCGTCGTCGCCGGCCGCTGCCTGATGGCGGACGACGAGATCGTCGTGGTCGAGCGGATCGCGGAGCGTACCGAGGTGGCTCCCGGCGACGTGGCAACCATGAAGTTCGCGGTCTATAACGCGCTCGCGCTGCGCTGGGAGCCGGCCGGGGACCCGGTACGACTGACCGTCGTCGGCGTGGTCCGGCCGCGTGACGCCGGGGAGCCCTTCTGGGGCGTGCACGCGTACTTCCCGCCTGGGTACCAGGACGGGCTCGGGGACGTCGCGTTCACCACGAGGCAGACGCTCGAGCGGATGTACCACGAGGAGCAGTCGGTATCGGTCGACGCGTACGCCCTGCCCGGCACGATCACGGCCGGCCGGATCGGCGCCGTTCGGACCGACGTCGACGGGGCGATAAAGAGGTACGCCAACCTCGAGAACCAGGACACGATCCCGGCCACGGACATCCCCGACCTGCTGGACCGGATCGAGGCGGACCAGCGGCTGGCCGGGCAGCTCGTACCGCTGGCTGCCCTGCCCGTCGTCCTGCTCTGTTGGCTGGTGATCTTCACGGCGGTCGCTTACGGCGGCCAGGCCAGCAGTACCGAGATCGGCCTGCTCGCGCTGCGTGGACTGCGCCTGCCGACCCGCTGGTGGCTCACGACCGGCGAGATCGTGGTGGCCGTGCTGGTCGGCGCGCCACTCGGCTACCTCGCGGGACACGCGCTGGTGCCGGGCGCCGGGGACGTCGACGCCGGCGCGCTGCCGTACGCCCTCGTCGCCGTGGCCGGAGCGCTGTTCGCCGGGTTCGCCGCGCAGCGCGCGCAGCTCGCCGCGCCGATCGTGGATCTGTTGCGGCGTACGGTCGGCAAGACCTCCACGCGCCGGGTGGTCGTCGCCGAGGCCGCGACCGTGGTGCTCGCCGCCGCGACAGCGGTCGAGCTGCGCCTCGGCGGTGGCCTGCTGACCGGCTCGGCGCTCGTCGTACCCGCGCTGATGGTGCTCGCGACCGCCCTGCTGGCCGCCCGCGTGGTGCGTCCGGTGGCGGCCCGGCTCGGCGGGTTCGCGCTGCGTCGCGGGCGGGTCGGGCTGGCGCTGTCCGCCTGGCAGGTGGCCCGCCGTCCGGGTGCGCAGCGGCTGGCGGTCATCCTGGTCATGGCGGTCGGCGTGCTCGGGTTCGCCGCCGCCGCGACCGACGTAGCCGCGGCCGCCCGAACTAGCCGGGCCGAGGCCGAGGCGGGCGCTACGCGGGTGCTCAGCGTGCAGGCGGCTTCGCGGACCACGCTGTTGCGCGGGGTCCGCGCGGCCGATCCGGTCGGGGAGTGGGCGATGGCCGCCACGCAGATCCCGGGTGGGGCGCCGAACGAGCCGCCCCGGCTCGCGGTCGACGCCGCGCGGTTCGCCGCGGTCGCGGTCTGGAAGCCGGCGTACGGCGGGCTGCCCGTCACCGAGCTCGGGCCGCTGCTGCACCCGCCGGCCGGCGAACCGTTGATCCTGCGCGGTACCGGCGTCGCCATCGACGCCACGCTCGTCGCCCGACCCACCGGGCAGGTGCGGCTCGCGGTGTACGTCGCGCCAATCGACGGCCGGTCGCTGCGGACGCGGGTGCAGCTCGACCCGCCGGTACACGACGGCGCCGGGACGTACAGCGCCTCGACGCAGGGTTGCGCCGCGGGCTGCCGGCTGGTCTCGATCGAGGTGGGCGGGTTCGCCGCGCGCTCGGGTGCCCGGCTGCGGCTGCACGAGGTACGCCAGCTCGGGCCGGACACGGTCGTCACCCCCGATCGTTGGCAGGGCGGCAAGGACGTCCGGATCACGCCCGGCAACGACGGGCTCGGCATCGAGCTGACCAGCCCGCAGTCCGGGGCTTACCAGGTGTACCCGGCCGACGGGCCGTACCCACTGCCGGTGGCGTCGAGCCGGCCGCTGACCGGGGACGCGGTCACCGGGTTCGACCGCCAGCCGGTACCGGCTGTGCGGGCCGCCGAGCTGGCCGTGGTACCGGGACTCGGGCGGGACGGGGTGCTGGTGGACCTGGAGTACGCCGACCGCGTGGCCCTGGATACCGGCAGCGTGTCCGGCGCCCAGGTGTGGCTGTCCCCGACCGCCCCGGCCGACGCGGCGGAGCGGCTGGCGGCGCAGGGTCTCGGTGTGATCGGCGAGCACAGTCCGGCCACGCTGGCCGCCGGCTTCGCGGCGCAGAGCCCGGCGCACGCGCTGAGGTTCGCGATCCTGGCGGCCGGGCTGGCGGTCGTCCTCGGCGCGAGTGGGCTGGTGCTCGTCGCCACGGTCGACCGGCGTACCGGCGACAACGACCTCCGGGCACTGCGGGCGCAGGGGTTGCGCCGCCGTCCGGCCCGGCGTGCCGTGCGATGGTCGTACCTCCTCGTGGTGCTCCTCGCGGCGGTGGCCGGACCGCTCGCGGCGGCCGCCGCGTGGCTGGTCGTCGGGGATTACATTCCGATCTTCACGGATGGCGGCGGTGCGGCGGTCCGGCCCGGCTGGCCGCGCCCGGCCGCGGTCGTCTGGCCGTGGCTCGCGGCCGTTGCGGTCCTCACGGCGACCGCCATCGCAGTGACCAGGGGAAGGAGACTCCGGTGAACGGACTGGCCGTGGCGTGCCGCAGAGTCGTGCACATCTACCGGGCCGAGGCCGGGGACGTGGTGGCGCTGGCCGGCGTCGACCTGTCCATCTCGCCCGGGGAGATGCTCGCGCTGGTGGGCCCATCCGGTTCGGGCAAGTCCACGCTGGTCGCGCTGCTCGCCGGGCTGATGCGGCCGTCGGCCGGCCGGGTGCACGTGGGCACGTACGACCTCGGCAAGCTGTCGAACGCCGAGCTGGCCCGGCTGCGGGGAACCGAGATCGGCGTGGTGCTGCAGGGCGCGGCGCGCAACCTGCTGCCGTACGCGAACCTGTGGCGCAATGTCTGGCTCGCCCAGCGCCGGGCGGCCCGGACTGCCGGGATCCGCCTCGACGACCCCGACCGCATCCTCGATCTCGTCGGCCTGCCCGGCCGGGGCAAGGCGCGGCTGGACCAGCTGAGCCCCGGCCAACGGCAGCGGGCGGCGCTGGCGGTCGGCATCGCGGCCGGACCGGGGCTGCTACTGGTCGACGAGCCGACGAGCCAGCTCGACTCGGCCGGGCGCGACGAGGTGCTGGCCGCGATCGAGACGGTCAACGCGGAACGGGGTACCACCGTGGTGGTGGTCACGCACGACGCCGACGTCGGTACCCGGCTCGGCCGCGCCGTGACGATGCGCGACGGACGGGTCGGCGCCGAGGGGCGGGACGGGCAGGACTTCGCGGTCGTAGCCGGCGACGGCACGATCCAGCTGCCGCCCGAGGTGCTGGGTGAGTTCCCGCCCGGGACGCTGTTCACGGTCGACCGCGCAGACGGCTCGGTGACGCTGCTCGCTGGCGACACAGTCGGTCTGCCACGTATGCCGGATCCCGCGCCGCGCGTGCCAGACTAGGTAACCATGAGCGATCCCACGTCGACTCCGTCGATCTTCACCCGAGGCGCGGTCGACCTGTCCGCGCTGCGCCAGGCGCCGCCGCGGCCGGCACCCCCGCCGGCGGGCGAGGCAGCGCCGAACGGTACCGGCGGCGGCGTCGCGGTCATCGACGTGACCGAAGCCACCTTCCAGTCGGAGGTGCTCGAGCGCTCCCTGCGTACGCCGGTCGTCATCGACTTCTGGGCCGAGTGGTGCGGGCCGTGCAAGCAGCTGTCCCCGGTTCTGGAGAAGCTCGCGATCGAGGCCCAGGGCGCCTGGGTGCTCGCCAAGGTGGACGTCGACGCCAACCCGCGGCTCGCCCAGATGTTCCGGACCCAGTCGATCCCGATGGTGTACGCGATCGTCGGCGGCCAGCCCATCGACGCGTTCACCGGGGTCGTACCGGAGACCCAGCTACGCCAGTGGCTCGCTCGGGTGCTCGAGGCCGCCGGCATGCCGGTCGAGGTACCGGAGGACCCCCGGTTGACCGCGGCCGACGACGCGCTGGTCGACGGTGACCTCGACGCCGCCGAGCGGGCGTACCGGAAGATCCTCGCGGAGTCCCCGGCGGACCAGGCGGCGGAGGCCGGCCTGGCCCAGGTGGATCTGCTCCGGCGCGTGCAGGGGGCGGACCCGGCCGCGGCGGTGGCAGGCGCCGACGCGGCACCGGACGACGTCCAGGCCCAACTGCGCGCCGCCGACGTGCAGGTACTCGCCGGCGAAGCCGAAAAGGCGTACGCCCGGCTCGTCGACCTCGTCCGCCGCACGGCTGGCGAGGACCGGGAGACCGTACGCAAGCACCTGGTATCGCTGTTCACCGTTGCCGGACCGGACGATCCGGCGGTCACCGCGGCCCGTCGCGCACTGGCGATGGCGCTGTTCTGACCGGCGGTCCTGGCGTGCGCCGCATCGCTGTCCTCGACGCCCCGTCGAACCTCGGCCTCCGCCCGCCGACGCCGACGTCGGTGCCGGGCTGCGCGAAGGCGCCCGGGGCGCTGCGCGACCACGGGCTCGTGGGACGGCTCGGGGCGCGCGATGCCGGTTGCCTGACGCCGCGGCGGTTCGACCCCGGTGACTGGCGGCCCGGCGACGGCGTCTGCCACGCGGCACAGATCGCGTCGTACTCGCAGCGGCTCGCCGAGCGGGTCGAGTCGATGCTCGACGCGGACGAGTTTCCGGTCATCCTCGGCGGCGACTGCTCGATCCTGCTCGGCCCGGCACTGGCCATGAACCGGCGCGCCGAGGCCGCCGGCGGGCACATCGGGCTCGTGTTCGTCGACGGCCACTCCGACTTCCGGCATCCGGGCAACGCGTCCTACGTGGGCGCGGCCGCGGGAGAGGACCTCGCCCTCGTGACCGGCCGCGGGCAGGCCGACCTCGCCGCGATCGAGCACCGGCGGCCGTACTTCCGGGACATGGACGTGGTGGTGCTCGGCATCCGGGCCCACGACGAGTACCGGCTGGACCTGCAGGCCGCCGGCATCGCGTTCCGCGCCGTGCCGCAGCTGCGCGCCGAAGGCGCCGCCCGCAGCGCGCAATGGGCCCGGGACCTGCTCGGCGACTGCCTCGGCTACTGGGTGCACGTCGACGTCGACGTGCTCGACCCGTCGGTGATGCCGGCCGTCGACGCGCCCGACCCGGGTGGTATCGCGTACGCCGAACTCGAGCTCCTGCTCGCTGGACTCGTGTCCACTCCGCGCTGCCTCGGCGTCGAGATCACCGTCTTCGATCCGGACTACGACCCGGACGGCTCGTACGCCTACGAGATCGTCAACACGATCGTCGGTGGGCTCAAACCGGTCGTCGCGACGGGGCCGGCGGCGGGCCAACCCTCCACTGTGGAGGAAACGGTACGGGTCGAGCCGGTGACCGTGGTCATGCCGACCCAGCGGAAGGCCGGCTCCGCGAAGACCGCCGACACGGCCTAGGGGCGCAACGCGACCAGTGTGCCTGTCGGGTTCAGCACTGCGTCGACTCGCAACCCTGCGGCACCCGCCAACTCGGCGAGACGGTCGTCGTCGAGGTCGCGGACCGAGAACCGCTGCTCGGAGCTGAGCCCGTCGAACTCGTACCGGATCGTCGCGGTCAGGACGTCGCCGTCCCGGACGAGGTCGCACAGGGTGTACCGCACGCCGTCGATTTCCTTCGACGACTCGGTAACCGTGAACGCCCAGCCGGGCGGGTGGCGCTCGACGATCGCGAACCCGTCCTCGGCCACGTGCCGCCGTACCGTTTTCAGGACCGCGTCAACCAAGTCGACGTCGGCCGTGTCGACGAAGTGGCTCATGAGAAGGACCGCGTCGAAGCGGGTACCGAGGTCGAGCCTCTCGATGTCCGCTTCGACGCCGCGGGCCAGGCGCAGTTCCCGAAGCATGTCGGGTTCGTTGTCCACGCCGGTCACCGCGTGACCCAGGGCGGCGAGCGGCTCGGCCAGCCGCCCGGTACCGCAGCCGAGGTCGAGCACGGTTCCGGGTTCTCCCAACAAATCGTGGATCAGCCCGGCCTCGTCGGCTCGCTCCGGTAGGCGGCGGTACAACTCGACCGGGCTGCCATCCCGCGCTATGTGCACGGCTGTCAACGCTGCCGGCGGTGGTGGCGACGCATCGCGTCGATACGGTCGGCGAATTGGCGCGGCCGGAGGATTGGCACGCCCCGCCACGGCGACATCGCGGTCAGGTCGGTGTCCTCGGACACGAGCAGGTAGGCGCCAACCTCCACAACGAGGTCGAGAATCCGGTTGTCTTCCCAGTCATGGCAGTCTTTCACGGTCGCGGGCGGGTCGACGGTCGCGCCGCCGCTGTGCTCGGCGAGCCGCATCAGCAAGTTGAGGTAGCGATCCACGTCGGTGTCCGGCCATCCGTAGTTCTTGGCCAGAACCCGTCCCGTGTTGTCGAGGATGTGCGGCGACAGCCAGAGCGCGAACTCCTCCGCGTCGTTGATGACTCCGAGGCTGTCCGCGGCCGGGTTGCCCGAGGTTGGCGGCGGCGACGGCCAAGAGCCGAAAGGGCTGTTGCCGATCACGACGGCCATGACGAGTACGTTGACGTCGAAGACCACCGGTACGGCTGTCACGACCGTTTCTTCGCCTTGTTGCGGTTCGACATCAGAGCCAAGGCTTCCTCGTAAGTGTGGATACCCGAGGCCGCCATCCGTTGATGGCTTGCCGCCTGTAGGTCGCGTAGCTCCTCGGCGATGGCCAGAGCCTCCATCACCTTGAACGTCGCGCGTAGGTAGGCGGAACGGTTACCGCCACCGAAGCGTTCCACCAGCCGATCGAGACGCTCGCGATCTTCGTCCGCGACCGCGAAGCCGAGGGTGTGTGCAGCCATACCGACAACAATAGCGTATGGGTTGCATTTAGGCCTGGGGCAAGGCGCGGAGGAACTTTTCGGCCAGCGGTACGGCGGTGGCGGTACTGTCGCCGCCGTCGAAGACGAACACCGCGAACGCGACATCCCCCCGCCAGCCGACGAACCAGGCATGCGTTCGGTTCGCGTTGGCGTTGTCGAACTCGGCGGTACCGGTCTTGCCGTACACGGCCCCCGGCACGTCCGACAGGTCCGAGGCGGTACCCGACGTGACGACCTCGCGCATCATCTGCCGCAACGAGTCCACAGTGGACGCATTGAGCGAAGGACCGGCCGCCGCGGGCGAAGCGGGCGCCGGGTCGACCAGTACCCGAGGCTGCTGCCACTGTCCACGTGCGACAGCCGCCGCCACCGCGGCCAGCGCGATCGGACTGACCTGAGTACGTCCCTGGCCGAATGCCGCGGCCGCCTGCTCGGCCAGCGAGCCGCCGGTCGCGACGCTGCCGCTGAACGCCGGCACGCCCATGTCCCACGGAACCCCCACGCCGACGGCCCGGCCCGCGTCGGCCAGTCCCGACGCGCTCAACCGAGGTGCCAGTGAGGCGAACGCGGTGTTGCAGGATCGGGCGAAGTCGGTGTGGAACGGTACCGACCCGGGGATCGAGAAGCCGTGTGCGTTCCGGAACGGCTTGCCGTCGACGACCAATTCGGCGGGGCACGGCACCGGAGTATCAGAAGTCACGGCGCCGGACGACATGACCCCGTACGCCGTCACGACCTTGAAGGTGGACCCCGGCGGTACCTGAGCCTCCAAAGCCAGATTGGCGTCGTCGGTGTTGGCGACGGCGAGCACCGCGGAGTCCTTGACGTTCAGCGCCACGATCGCGCCGCGCCGGCCGAGCCCGCGCAGCGCGGCGTCGGCCGCCCGCTGGACCGCCGGGTCGAGCGTCGTCTTCAACGGCGCTCCGGGCTTGGGCTCGGACTTCCACAACTCCGTCGAGGTGACCGAGTTGTCCGCCGCCGTACGGCGGGCCACGACGGTCAGGCCCGGCGTGCCGCGCAGCCGGTCCTCGTACTGGCGCTGCAGCCCGAACAGGCCGACCTCGTCGCCGACGTTGTACACGCCGGGCTTGGCGTCCATGATCTCCTTGGTGACCTCGCCGACGGTGCCCAGCAGGGCACGGGCGAACTCGCGGCTCTCCGCCAGCGGCAAGGTGTCCTTGCGCAGGAAGACGCCGTCGATCGCCTCGAGCCGGGCCCGTACCCGATTGAACGGCTCCTCGCGCAGCACCACCACCTCGACGAAGATGCCCTCCTTGGCACCGGCCAACCGGGCCGGCAGACCGGACACGTCCACGCTGGCGCCGGCCGCCTTCAGGGCCGCGTCCAGCTCGGTCAGCGAGGCGGGCTTGGCCAGAAACTCCTTCGGCTCGACGCCGATGCGGTACACCGTGCGGTCGGTGACCATCGGTGCGCCGCTGCCGTCGAGGATGCCCGCCCGCGGCGCGCCCACCCGCGTGGTACCGAGCACGTCGCCTGCGGCGAGTTTCGGATATACGACAGTCGGCGCCCAGACCACCTGCCACTGCTTTTCCTTGTTGCGGGACAACTGGACGGCCGTCGTGTAGTCCCAGGAGACGCCGGCCGCCACCGGCCAGGCCACGGCCACGTCG
>Ga0209382_10003750_pt1 | contig 20860 bp, 22 predicted proteins | sample SoiMetdeltSBSDD5_FD_187599 | JGI IMG/M metagenome (GOLD analysis project Ga0209382, IMG submission 187599) | Bulk soil microbial communities from a Populus tree surrounding site in Tennessee, USA - Soil MetaG P. deltoides SBSDD5 (SPAdes) (version 2) | ecosystem: Environmental > Terrestrial >... | reverse complement strand
CACGGGCACTGCGTTCATCCTCGTCGTCTGCTACGTCTTTCGCTATAGCCTGGCCGGCACGCGGGCCACCAGCGCCGTGCTCGCGCAGATCGACCCGTCGATCGAGGAGGCCTCGGCCAGCCTCGGCGCGCGGCGCGACACGACCTTTCGGCGCGTCGTGCTTCCGCTCGTACGCCCCGCGCTGCTCGCGGGGATGACCGTGCTGTTCATCCGCGCGATGACGGCGATCAGCGCGACGATCTTTCTCGTGTCGCTGCAGTGGTCGCTCGTCACCGTACGCATCCTCGAGGGCATCACGAATCTCGAGCTGGGCCAGGCCTCGGCGTTCTCGGTCCTGGTCATCGTGCTCGTCTACGTTGCCGTCGTCGTCGCGAGCCTGGTGATGCGACGCCTCAACGCCGGCAGTTTCGGTCAGGCCGGTACGCTGCTGGGCGGGTGATGATTCAGGCGGCCGCGCGCGGCAAGCGACTGACCCTCGAGCACGTCTCCAAGCGATTCACGCGCGAGGGACAGGACGCCGTGGCCGCCGTGGACAATGTCAGTCTCAGCGTGGAACCGGGCGAGCTGATGACGCTGCTCGGCCCATCGGGATGCGGCAAGACGACGACGCTGCGGATGATCGCAGGCTTCGAGCAGCCGGATGCCGGCCGCATCAGCATCGGCGGCGACGACGTCACCCGGCTGATGGTCTACCGGCGCGGCATCGGCTTCGTGTTCCAGAACTACGCCCTGTTCCCGCACCTTACGGTCTTTGAAAACGTCGCCTACGGCCTGCGCGTCCGCGGGCTTCCCGCGGCGGCGATCCGCACGCGTGTCGGCCAGGTCCTGGAGCTCGTCGGTTTGCCGGGGTACGAGCGGCGATTTCCGAACCAGCTGTCGGGCGGTGAGCAGCAGCGCGTGGCCGTGGCGCGTGCCGTCGTCGTCGAGCCCCAGCTGCTGCTGTTCGACGAGCCCCTGTCCAACCTCGACGCGAAGCTCCGTGTGCAGATGCGTGCGGAGCTCTCTCGGCTGCAGCGGCAGCTCGCGATCACGACCGTGTACGTGACGCACGATCAGGAGGAGGCGATGGCGCTGTCGGATCGCATCGCCGTCATGCGGCAGGGGAGGGTCGCGCAGATCGGAACGGCCGAGGAGCTGTACCGTTCGCCCCGCTCCGCGTTCGTCGCTCAGTTCATCGGCCGCGTGAACCTCGTGGCAAGCCGCGTGCTGGCGATTACCGGCGGACGCCTCGCGGTGGCGCTGTGGGACGGCTCGCTCAGCGTGCCCGGGGCCGACGGCTACGTCGTCGGCCAGCGGCTCTCGCTCGTGCTGCGTCCCGAATCGCTGACGCTGCTCCCCGAGTCGGCCAAAGCGGCCGAGGGCGAGATCGTCGTACCCGGCATCGTGCGCGGCCGAACCTTCCTCGGCGAGAAAGTCGAGTACTTGGTGGAAGTGGCTGGCGCCCTGCTGCACGCCACGTCGTACGATCCCACGCGGCGCGGGGTCGAGCCGGTCGGCGCGCGCGTCGGCATCATGTGCGACGCCGCCGCCGTGCGATTGTTGGCGGCGGACTCATGATGACGCTGCGCCTAGCCTTGACGCTTGCGGTGCTGGCCGCCGCCGCCGCACCGGCCGCGGCACAGTCGTGTCGCGCGCCGCGCGTGGCCGTCGACACGGTGATCGGCATGAAGTATTGCGCCGATCCGGCGTTCGACGCGGTCGTGGCCACGCAGGTGCAGAAGATCCGCGGCGACATCCAGGCCGCGCGCCAGGCCGGACGGCTCGTCGTGTACGCGAGCACGCCGATCAGCCCGCGGGGTGGCGGCGTCGAGAAGGTGAACGTGGAGATCGCCGCCGCGATGAAGGCGCGGCTCGAAAAGGCGTTCGGGACAGGTGTCTGGGTTCTCGATCCCGGCGTGTACCAGCTGCCGAGCGTCGAGGGAAAGACGCCCGGCGGCGGCGACTACATGGTCATGTGGACGCGCGTGCTGGCCGGCGACGACGGCACCGGACGTGACATCGACATGGCGCACTTCACGGGGCCGAGCGACATGCGGGGGTTCTTCGGGTGCGGCGGCGACGACCTGACCGGCTGTCTTGGGCAATGGCTGGTGACCCGCGCTGCCGCCGACGCCGACCTGCGGCGAGTCGATGGCAACGCCGACGCGCGGCGCGCCTTCCTTCGATACTATGCCCTTCGGGCGTCCGCCGCGTATTCGGCCGGCGCGCACGACGAGTGGAACATCGTCGTGCGCGTCAATCGCAAGCGCGCGCTCGGCGAGCAGATCGCGGTGTTCTTCGACGGCCGGGCCGTTCCGCCGGGGGCGATGGAGACGGAGATCTCACCGGGCTACGAGGTGCGCTGATGGCTGATATTCAATTCAACCCGATGGACCCGGCCTTCGTGGCCGATCCGTACCCGACGTACCACCGACTGCGCAGCGAAGATCCCGTCCACCACAGCCCGCTCGGCTTCTGGGTGCTCACGCGCTACGACGACGTGGTGGCCGCGCTGCGCGATCCGCGGCTGGCCAAGGAGGCCATCGCCTCGTTCGTGGCCGCGCGCTTCGGCGCGCCGGTGCCCGCGATGGGCCTCTCGATGCTCGACCGCGATCCGCCCGATCACACGCGCCTGCGCGGCCTGGTCAGCAAGGCGTTCACGCCGCGGGTCGTGGAGGGGCTGCGGCCGCGCATTCAGGAGATCGTCGACGGCCTGATCGACCGTGCCGCGGAGCGCGGCTCGATGGACCTCATCGAGGAGTTCGCCTACCCCATTCCGGTCGTGGTCATCTGCGAGATGCTCGGCGTGCCCGTCGAGGATCACGAGCGGTTCAAGGGCTGGAGCCTCGACATCGCGCGCGGGCTCGACCTGATCTGGCTCGGCCCGGACTCCGAGGTCGGACGCCGCAGCGTCGCGGCACGGCAGGCGCTGGCCGACTATTTCCGCGGACTCATCGCGCAGCGGCGAGCCGCCCCGCGCAACGATCTGCTGTCGGGCCTGATCGCGGCCGAGGAGGCGGGCGACAAGCTGAACGAGGTGGAGCTGCTCGCGACGTGCATCCTGCTGCTGATCGCCGGCCACGAGACGACCGTCAACCTGATCGGCAATGGCACGCTGGCCCTGCTGCGTCATCGCGACCAGCTGCAGCGGCTGCGGCGCGAGCCGACGCTGATCGGCACCGCGGTCGAGGAGCTGCTGCGCTTCGACGGGCCCGTGCAGCGCACGGCGCGCATCCCGAGCGAGGACGTCGTCTTCGGTGGCCGCACGATCGCCAAGGGCGAGATGGTGATGCCGTTCATCGGCGCCGCGGACCGCGATCCGGCGCAGTTCGCCGAGCCGGATCGGCTCGACATCGGCCGCACTGACAATCGGCACATCGCCTTCGGCTGGGGAATCCACTTCTGCCTCGGCGCGCCGCTGGCCCGGCTCGAGGGGCAGATCGCCGTCAACACGCTCGTGCGGCGGCTGCCGAAGCTCGAGCTGGCGACGCCGGAGCCGGAGTATCGCCAGAGCCTCACGCTGCGCGGACTCAAGGCGCTGCCGGTCGCGTTCTGATGAAGATCACGCGCGTCGAGACGCGGGTCGTGACGCTGGCGATGGTCATCTCGGGCGCGACGCCGCGGCTGCGCGACCGCGCGGTCACCAGCATCGATATCCTGCTGGTGCGCATCGACACCGACGCGGGCCTCACGGGCTGGGGCGAGGCGTTCGGGCATCGAATCTTTCCCGCCACGCGCGCGGCCATCGACACGGTGCTCGGCCCGATGTGCGTCGGCCGCGATCCGACGCAGATCAGCGCCATCCACGACGGGTTTCAGCGCATGCTGCACGGGATCGGCCGCAACGGGCCGACGATGTACGCGCTCTCCGGCATCGACATCGCGCTCTGGGACATCGCCGGGAAGGCGGCGGGGTTGCCGCTCTACCGGCTGCTCGGCGGCGGCACACGCGTCGACTTGCCCGCCTACGCGAGCCTGCTGCGCTACGGCGATGCGAAGGCCGTGGCGTTCTATACAGAGCAGGCGCTCGAGCGCGGCTATCGCGACATCAAGTTGCACGAGATCACGCTGCCGGAGGTCAAGGCGGCGCGCGACGTCGCCGGTGCGGATGTCCGCATCATGCTCGACACGAATTGTCCGTGGAGCGTGGTCGAGGCCATCGAGATGGCGCGGCGCCTGGCGCCGCTCGGCCTGCGCTGGCTGGAGGAGCCGGTCTTCCCGCCTGACGACGTCGGCGGGCTCGCCCTGGTGCGGCAGCGCGGAGGCATTGCGACGGCAGCCGGCGAGAATTACGGCAGCGTGTGGGAGTTTCGCCGCGCGTTCGAGGCCGGCGCCATCGACTACGCCCAGCCGAGCGTGACGAAGGTCGGCGGCGTGACCGAGCTGCGGAAGGTCGTCGCGCTCGCCGAGACGTTCGGCGTCACCGTGGTGCCGCATTCCGCCTACTTCGGTCCCGGACTGCTCGCGTCGATCCACTGCATCGCCGCCATGCCGGGCGAGACGCTGGTCGAGCGCTTCTACTGCGACTTCGCGAAGAATCCCCTCGGTGGCGCGATCGATCCGGTCAACGGGCGCATCGCGGTGCCGCAGGGGCCGGGGCTCGGCGTCGACCCCGATCCGCGAATGCTGTAGCGCTCAGCGCAGATAGCGGCCGAAGAACGCCTCCACCTGCTTGATGCTGTCCTCGCGGGCCTGGTTGTCGCCGCCGATGGTCGCGCCGCGGCCTTGCAGCGCTTCGGGCACGCGCCTCATCGGCGCATACGAGTCGAAGCTGTGGTACGCGCCCGGATAGACGACGATGCTCAGCGGCTGATCTGAGGCGCGAGCGGTGTCGACCAGGCGCTGGCAGGGCGCGGCCGGCGTCCAGTCGTCGAGCTCACCCGTAAGGATGAGGATCGGCGCGACGGGACGATACCGGTCGATCCATGTGCGTGGGCACGCCGGGTAGAACGCAACTGCGGCGGTGAAGTCGTGCCGTAGCCCGGCGGAGGCTCGGATACGCTTGGCGATGTTTTCGTCCATCGTCGCGAGAACCGTCCAACCGCCGTGGGAATGCCCGATGAGACCGATGCGATCGGCGACCACGTCGGCACGCTGTTCGAGCTGTCGCAGCGCCGCATACGCGTCACGTGCGCGCGTCTCGGCCGGCACCAGCATTCCGTCGCCACAGACGCCATCGGGATGGCCGCGCTCGGAAAAACTGTCGGGAATCGCCACCACGTAGCCCATACCCAACAGCCGGCGCGTCCAGTCGTCGATGTGTCGCGCGCCACGGACGAGGCCCGCGCAGCTGTGCATCAAGACCACGCCGGGAAACGGCCCATTGCCGTCGGGCCGCACGACGCGCACGGTGATCGAAGGCCCCGCGCCATCCGGGGCGGTCGGCACACGGACCGACTCCCCAAGCCTGCAGCCGGCGAGGAGCAGCGCGACGACGACCCAGACGCTCGGGCGCATGGATGCGTATAGACTGCCACGCATGACAACGAAACCAGCGGTGAGTCTCGTCGCGGCCGCCGGACGGCGACAGGCGACGCTCGATCTCGCGCAGCGTCTCGAGCGCGAGGGCTTCAGCGGGATTTATTGTCCGAGCCCCGGCGACGGCATGGCCCTCTGCGAGGCGCTCGCGCTGGCCACGCGCGAGATCCCGTTCGGGACGAGCATCGCGCACATCTACACGCGGCACGTCTTCGAATGGGCGCAGACCGCCGCGGTGATCCACGAGCTGTCACGCGGCCGCTTTCGCTTCGGCGTGGGCGTCTCGCATGCGCCGGCGCACGCGCGGCTCGGCCTTTCGCCTGGCAAGCCGCTCGACGACATGCGGCGGTTCGTGTCGGAGCTGCGCGGTTACGCGCCGCAGGTTGGCGCGTTGCCGCCAATCACGCTGGCGGCGCTGCGGCGGCGCATGGTCGCCCTGTCGGGGGAGATCGCGAAGGGCGTCGTCTGGGCGAACGCGGCGCGCTCGCACATGGCGGAGTCGTTGCGCCACCTTCCCGACGCGAAACGAAATGATCCCGGCTTCTTTGTGGGCGACATGATTCCGACGTGCATCGACACAGATCGCGCGGCGGCCGCCGCCGTCATGCGCCGGGTGCTGACCTCGTACGTCAAGCTGCCGAACTACCAGAACTACTGGATCGAGGCCGGCTACGAATCCGAGATGAAAGCGGTCCGCGCCGCCGTTGCGCGCGGCGACGATGAGGCGGTCCGCGCGGCAATGTCCGAGCGCTGGCTGAGCGACGTCACACTGTTCGGCACCGGCAAGACTGTCCGCGATGGGGTCGAGGCGTGGGGGGCGGCCGGCGTCAAGACCGTCATTCTGGTGCCGTCGTCGACGCGCGGCGGGCAGATGGTCGCGTTCGAGGAGCTGATCGCGGCGTTCCGGTAGGACGGCGTTTCGTAAGGGCCCGCCTGGTAGCGTCCAGGCGGGCCCCGCTGCGCAAGCCTAGGCCTTCTTCATCGGCATCCCGCAGCAGTTCGTGAACTTCTGCGACGTCTTTCCGCACTTCATGCACTTGAACATTGGTCGTCACCTCCCCTAGCCACGCGCTGTGACGATTTCCTCGCATGCCGTCGGACGTCGCATGCTCGAGGTGGGCTGCCGGGGAAGGAGCATCTTCCGGGCCACGCGGCGGACCGCACGAACGGCGTGGCGGCGCGGCGTTCCACGGCGGCGGCTTTTGGCCGGGACCGTCTTGTCACGGGAGCGGCGTGTCAGCTAGGCCAGGTCGACCTCGCAGCTCATGGCCACCGTGCCCTCGGGGGTCACCGCCCAGCACTCGCAGCCGCGATCGGTTGGACGGCCGCGTAGCTCGAATGGGGCGGTATCGAACAATGGCGCGCGCGCCTGGGTGGCGTATGACACGATGCGGCGGCCGCGGTTGGAGTCACGGGCGAAATCGACCAGGAGCGTGGTCGTCAGGGGGCCGTGCACGACCAGGCCCGGATAGCCCTCGATGTCCATCGCCCACGGTCTGTCGTAGTGGATGCGGTGGCTGTTGAACGTCAGCGCCGAGTATCGAAACAGCAGCACGGGGTCCGGGGTCACGCTCCGCCGCCAGGGCACATCGTTCGGCGCCGGTTCGCGGCGTGGCGCCTGGTTGCGCTCGCCGGCCTTGACCTCTTCCCGAAAGACGCTGCGGCGCTCTTCCTCGACGGCCAACGCGCCGTCGGTGCCGAGCACGCGGCCGGTGACCGTCGCGAACACCAGCGTGCCGGTCCCGCCGCTCTTCACCGACAGATCGGCGAGCGTCGTCTCGCGCGTCACCCGTTCGCCGAGCGTCAGGGGACGATGGATGCGCACACGCTCGCCGGCGAACATCCGCCGCGGCAGCGGCATCGGCGGAATCACGCCGGTGTCGCGCGGGCTGCCGTCCGGCCGCAGCTCGGCGGTCGCGAAGCGCGGCAGGAAATAGAGCGCCAGCCATGCCGGCGGCAGGGGATCGCCGTCACGCAGCTCCGGCTCCGGCCGGCCGAGCGACAGACGCAGTTGATTCGCGGGACTCGCGTGCAGCACGTCGGTGGCCGTTTGCTTGCGGCCGATGTGGCTCTTCAGCGCATCGAGATCCAGCGCAGCCGTCGCCATTTCGTTTCCTCCGTCTCACACCTCATGCCGACTCGACGACGATAGATAGCACGACACCGACAATGACGGCCACTACGCCCAGCGGAAGTACGCGATGGTGCGGCGATACCGCGCCTTCTCATCATCACGCACGTCGGGCGATCAAAAGACGGCGATCAACTGCAAAATCAAGCCGAGCGAGATCGGTACGAGCGCGAGCACGCCCGACGCGGTCCAGCGTCCCGGTGTCTCGAGGCTCCAATACCTTCGCGATACCCGGCCGTCCTAAGAATCGTCATCGGAATCGTTCCAATCGAACACACCGAGGAAGAGCGGGTCTTTCGCGACGCCCCGGCGAAATCGGTTGGGATTGTAAATGAAGTCATACTGAGCCAGCGCCCAATACGCTCGATTCACCTTTTTCGTTGTCGCCGCGCGGCTGGCTGGCTCGAGAAACGACGAAGAATAGGACAGCTTGCTCAGGATCTCAGCAACCGTTGCCCTGGGAAACGTATCGCCCGCGGCGGCCACTTCCTGGTCATCGAGATCGTAGTACGTCACCCGGCAGAGGTCCTTGAGGATGTCCACGCCCTCCATGGCTTTCAGATTGGGCTTGCGGACGCCGAGCCAGATCGAGACCTTGCCCTTATTTCGGGACGATGGAGTTCCGGCCACGATGCGCTCTCTTTCCTGCCGCCGAATGTATCAGGGCATTTGACGATGGGGAGGTTAGCGATCCGTCGCAGCAAGGGCGTGAAGGCTCCTTCCACAGCAGTAAAACCAGGTCGCATGAGAAGTGTCGGGACTCCGGAAGGAGGCGAACAGAGCATTGACCGTAGCTATCAAACCGATGAGCGGCGCAAGCACCGCATAGCACGCTGCACTACGACCCAACAGGTGGTTCGCTTTCATGGCAGCCTAACGCACTATTCGGCGGCGGCGGAGCCGTCCGCTGCAATAGACGGTTGTCCGACCGCAGCAAATGTTCGCCCCCCTCGTCCGTGATCACTCGATCAGTCGATCAGTGCGCAGGAGCACCGCCGGGTGGGAACGTGATGCCTTGAGCTTTCGCCGTCTTGAGATTGAGTGCCAACTCGAAGTGCGTCGGCTGCTCGACGGGGAGCTCGGCTGGGTTTGCGCCTTTCAGGATCTTGTCGATGAAGGTGGCGCCGGAGCGGTACTGCTCGATCACGCTGAAGGAGTACGACATCAGGCCGCCTGCGTCCGCAAATTCATTCTGCCCGTACACGGCGCGCTGGCGCTGAGCGTTCACCAATTCCACAATACGTCCGCGTTGGGAGACGAAGAACGCGGCTGACAGGACATAAAGCACGTCAGGCCGCTCCGACTTCAGCATCTTGAAAGCAGTGACCAGATCCTCCGGTGATCTCGCCTCGATCATGGTGAGGCTCAGTGCGAGTGTCACCGCCGCCTGCTTCAGAGTGGAGAGCATTCGTACTTGGGGCAGGTTCGTCGGGTCGTGCAGCAACGTCACACGCGAGGCCGAGGGGAACACTTCCTTGAGGAGCTGCAAGATCTTGATCGAGAACTCCTCGGCCTGATTGCTGAGATGCGCCCGCCCATCCGGTCATTGCGACCGAGGCTGCGCCCGTCAGAATCGCTCTGCGCGTGGTCATACGAAGATTGGACACATCTTCATCCGTCGTGGTTCGGACAACTAGTATTATCAAGACCCGCATAGCATTCTGCGAAGCTGTCTGGAGCGTATCCAATATCCACGGCTGCGTTAGTGCAGGAAACGTCAGATCTGGCGAGCCGTATCGCCGTACTCCGCTCCGGGCGGGACGAGCGCCGCCGACGATGGGCTCAAACGCGAACAACCCCCTTTGGGGATTGGGGGGGCGCGAGTCACGCCCCGAGCGAGCGACGGCGTAGAGCGAGCCATCGGCGCGAGCGCGGGCCAGCGGCTCGTGCGATGGCCTGAATGATTCGCCGAACTCAGTCGGTGATCGAGCGGTAGATCTCGACCTCGGCCGGCCCCTCGGTCAGCCCCTCGCGCTCGCGGCGCTCGCGATACGCGGCGAGATGCGGCGCCTTGCGGTGCAGATCGAACGCGGCGTCGTCCTTGTACTGCTCGTAGAAGATGAAGACGTCGGGGTCCTTCGTGGAGCGATGCGGGCGGTAGATGAGGCAGCCCGGCTCGGCCTTGCGCACCGCCGCCACCTGCTCCTTCAGCAACGCCGCCAGCGCGTCGCCCTTGCCCTTCGCCGCACGAATCTTCGCGACCACCGTCAGCACGTCAGCCATCGTCGTCTCCTCGTGTGCGAAATGCCTGCGCTACCCGGCCGAGAGTGTACTCCCGCCCTCCTGTAGAATGCGCGGCATGTCTGCGGAGGCCGGGCGGCTCGAAGTCGTCACCGACGTTCCCGAGCGCGCCATGGTGGTCTTCGCGCATCCCGACGACGCCGAGATCGGCGCGGGCGGCGTCGTCGCGAAATGGATCGAGGCCGGCTGCGAGGTGACGTACGTGCTGTGCACGAACGGCGATGCCGGTACGGCCGAGCGCTCGCTCACCCCGGAAGCGCTGGCCGTGCGGCGCGCCGAGGAGCAGCGCGCGGCCGCGGACTTCATGCGGGTCAAGCACGTCGTCATGCTCGGCTACGCCGACGGCTTCCTGCAGGACACGCGCGACTTCCTCGGCGATGTCGTGCGCGCCATCCGGCAGTATCGGCCGCACACGGTCTTCGTTCACGACCCGTACCGCATCCGCAATTTCCAGCATCGCGATCACCGCGCGGCGGGCATGACCACGACCGACGCCGTCTATCCGTTCGCGCGCGATCATCTGCATTTTCCGGAGCAGATCACGAAGGACGGCCTGGCGCCGCACAAGGTGCGCGAGCTCTGGTACTGGGGCGCCGACGAGCCGAGCGTGATCGTCGACATCAGCGACTCGATCGAGCGCCAGATCGCCGCGCTCGTCCGTCACGAGAGCCAGATGCCGGGCTTCAACGTGGCGGCCGGCGAGACGATGGGCGAGCGGCTGAAAAAGGGCGCCGCCGCGCTGGCGCAGGGCTATGGCTTTCGCTACGGCGCCGTCTTCCGGCGCCTGATCGCTCGGAGGTGACGTCGTGAGCATTCGTATCCTGCTGATCGTTCTCGCCGTCGTGCTCGCCGCCGGCTCGGCGGGAGCCGCACCCGAGGGCGACGTGACGTGGGCGGTGCACGTGTCGCTGGCGCCGACGTGGTTCGACCCGGCCGAGACGCCGTCCGTCATCACGCCATTCATGATGCTGTACGCGCTCCACGACGCGGTGGTGAAGCCGATGCCCGGCGAGCCGGTGTCACCAAGCCTCGCGGAGTCGTGGACGGTCTCCAAGGACGGTCTCGCGTACGAGTTCGTGCTGCGCAAGGGGCCGCGCTTTCACAACGGCGATCCCGTCACCGCCGAGGACGTGAAGTTCTCGCTCGAGCGCTACAAGGGCGGCGGCGCCGCCACGCTGAAGGCGCGCATCGCCGGCGTGGACGCGCTGGACGCTCAGCGCGTTCGGGTGCGCCTCAAGCAGCCGTGGCCGGACTTCATGACGTTCTACGGCACGCCGGCCACCGGTGCGGCGTGGGTGGTGCCGAAGAAGTACGTCGAGAAGGTCGGTGACGATGGCTTCAAGCGCGCGCCGATCGGTGCTGGCCCGTACCGCTTCGTGTCGTTCAATCCCGGCATCGAGCTCGTGCTGGAGGCCAACGAGCACTACTGGCGCAAACCCCCGACGGTCAAGCGGCTCATCTTCCGCTCGGTGCCCGACGACACCACGCGCCTGGCCATGCTCAAGCGCGGCGAAGCCGACTACGCATATCAGGTCCGCGGCCCGCTCGCCGAGGAAATCCGCCGCACGCCGGGACTGACGCTCAAGGCGACGATCCCGACGTTCACCGAGTGGCTGGTCTTCACCGACCAGTTCGAGGCGAAGTCGCCGTGGGCCGATCGGCGCGTGCGCCTGGCCGCCAATCTCGCCATCGATCGCAAAACGCTCAACGACTCCGAGTACCTCGGCTTCGCGCGCCCGGCGTCGAGCATCATCCCGCGCGACTTCCAGTTCTTCTGGGCGGCGCCTGCGTACCCGCACGATCCGGCGCGCGCGAAGCAGCTTCTGACCGAGGCCGGATACCCGCGCGGCTTCGACGCCGGCGACCTCACGACTGACGCCGTCTACGCCGCCACCGGCGAGGCGGTCATCAACGACCTGCGCGCGGTCGGCATCCGCGCCCGGCTCCGGCCGCTGGAGCGCGCGGCGTTCTACAAGGCCGATCAGGAGAAATCGTTCAAGCACATCGTGCGGCAGGGAAGCGCCGCGGCTGGCAATGCATCGACGCGCATCGAAGCCTTCGTCGTCAGCACTGGCATTCGGGCGTACGGCGGCTACCCCGACATCGACGCGCTGTTCCGTGACCAGGCGGCCGAGATGGACGCCAAGCGGCGGGAGGCGATGCTGCATCGGGTCCAGCAGCTCATGCACGAGCGGGTGATGTTCGCGCCGATCCTCGAGCCGGCGTTCCTCGCCGGCGTCGGACCGCGCATCGAGCAGTCCGCGCTCGGGCTGATCGCCGGCCACGCCTTCGCGTATCCATACGAGGAGATTCGCCTCAAGCCGCGCCGCCCGTAGGAGACGACCATGACACTACCCACGCACGGACGTTACACGTACTCCAACATCACGACGCGCCCGGACTATACGTGGCCCAACGGCGCGCGGCTCGCCGTCTACGTCGCTGTCAACATCGAGGCGTTCGGCTACGGGATTGGCAAAGGTGTGGCCATCGCCCCGCCCGATCAGGCCATGAGCGCCAGCGTCTTTTCCTGGCGCGATTACGGCAACCGCGTCGGCGTGTGGCGGCTCTTCGACCTCTTCGACGAGCTCGCGCTTCCGATCGAGGCGCAGATGAACGTCGAAGTCTACGAAGCCGCGCCCGACATCCCCGAGCGCCTGCGCAAGCGCGGCGACGAGATCGTCGGCCACGGCGCGACGAACTCCGAGGGCCAGGAGCACATGAGCGAGGAGCAAGAGCGCGCGATGATCGCGCGCGTCACGACGACGATCGAGAAAAACGAGGGGCGCCGCCCGATTGGCTGGATGAGCCCGTGGCTGTCGAACTCGCCGGTCACGCTCGAGCTGCTGCAGGAGGCGGGCTATCGCTACACGATGGACTGGACGATGGACGACCAGCCGGTATGGCTGCGCACGCGCCACGGCCGGCTGCTGGCGATGCCGTACCCAATCGAGGTGAACGACACGCGCGGCATCGTCTGGTACAAGCACTCCGCGCGGGAGTTCGCCGACATGATCACGGACCAATTCGACGAGCTGCTGCGCCAGTCCGAGCGCCAGCCGCTCGTGTGTCCGATCTCGTTGCACCCGTTCGTCGTCGGCCGTCCATATCGCCTGCCGGCGCTGCGTCGCGCGCTCGAGCACATCCTGCGCCAGCGCGACCGCATCTGGCTGACGCGCCCCGGTGAGATCTGCGCGCACGTCGAGCGGCTGCCGCGCGGTGTCGTGCCGGGCAGCGAGTAGATCGTGCTGCGCGGCGAGTCCATCATGCGCAGCGAGCAGAGGAGGCCCGCGATGTCGCTGAGAACGCTCATGCAGGGACCGCTGCCGGTCACCGCGCCGCTCGTGCTGAATCCGCTGATGGCGAAGATGGTCGAGGCGGCCGGGTTCTCGGCGGGCTATCTCGGCGGCGGCGCCACCGGCTACCTGAAAGTCGTCCTCGAGGCCAACCTGAACGTCAGCGAGATGTGCCAGGCGGCGCTCGACATCCGCGCTGTCTCCGCTCTGCCGCTGATTCTCGACGGCGCGTGCGGCTACGGCGATCCGATGCACATGCACCGCACGATCGGCATGGCCGAGGCCGCGGGCTTCGCGGCCATCGAGATCGAGGACCAGCTGGTCCCGAAGCGCGCGCACCATCACGTCGGCATCGAGCACATGATTCCGCTGGAGCTGATGGCCGCCAAGGTGAAGGAGGCGGTGGCGGCGCGCCGCGATCCCGAGTTCCTGATCATCGGCCGCACCAACGCGGTGCGCGCGAGCACCATGGACGACGCCCTGCGCCGCGGCGAGGCCTATCGCAAGGCCGGCGCCGACGTCGTGCTGCTCTCGATGGCGCGCACGCCCGAGCAGCTGCGGCTCATCGCCGAGCGGCTCGGCGGCCCGCTCATGTACCTCACGGGACGCGGCGGTCTCGCCGACCTCGGCATGGGTCTTAAAGATCTCTGGGCGCTCGGCTATAAGATCGTCGCCGATCCGTCCACGCCGCTGTGGGCCGGCTATGCCGCGTGGAAGAAGATCTACGCGGAGCTCGCCACGGACTTCGGGGCGACGGCGCCGAAGAGCGACTGGTCGGCGGTGGAGCATGAGGTCCTCGACGTCATCGGCATCGAGAAGCTCCTGGCCGTCGAGCGCGCGACGGTCGAGAAGGGACGTGCGTGATGGCCGCCAAGATGCGCCTGCTCGCTCATCACCCGCTCGACGGCTTCGGCAACGTCGGAGAGGGCATGGCCATCCAGATCACGCGCGACAAGCGGCGCGTCCTGTGGCTGGCGCACGAGTCCGCGCCGAAGAACGTGACGGCGGTCGACGTCACGAATCCGAAGAAGCCGAGCGTCGTCGTGCAGACGGCACTGCCGCACGAGAAGATGCGGAGCAATTCGCTCGACCTGGTCGGCGACCTGCTCGTCGTCGCCTACCAGACGCGTGAGGCCGGCGCCAAGCCGGCCGGTTTCGAGATCTTCGACGTCGGCGATCCGGCCAAGCCGAAGTCGGTGACGCTATTCGATGCCTCCGGCCCCGCCTCGCGCGGCGTGCATCATCTCTGGTGGGTCGACGGCGAGTACGTGCATATGGCGTCCGGCGCCGCCGACTTCACGCCGCGCAATCCGAAGGACGACCAGTGCTACCGGATCGTCGACGTCCGCCAGCCCTCGCGCCCGCGCGAGGTCGGACGCTGGTGGCTGCCCGGCACACGCGAGGGCGACACTGAGCCCGCGCTGCCGCGCCATCCGACGATCGATACCGGCTACCGCGCCCACAACACCAACGTCTATCCCAAACGCCCCGACCGCGCGTACGTCGGCTACATCGACGGCGGCGCGGTGGTGCTCGACATCACGGACAAGGCGAAACCCAAGCTGCTCGGGCGCTGGGACTATCACCCGCCGTTTCCCGGGTTCTGTCACACCGTCGTGCCGTTCTTCGAGAAGAACCTGCTGGTCGTCAGCGACGAGTCGGTGCGGCAGGCGGCGCAGGACTGGCCCAAGCTCGTCTGGCTCGTCGACGCGCGTCGCGAGGACAAGCTGGTGCCGATCAGCACGTGCCCGCTGCCCCCCGTGAAGAAGTTCGCCGGCCGCGGCGGACGGTTCGGCGCGCACAACCTGCACGAGAACCGCCCGGGCGGGTGGATCTCCGAAGACGTCGTCGTCGGCACGTTCTTCAACGGCGGCGTGCGCGCGTTCGACGTGCGCGACCCGTTTCAGCCGAAGGAGATCGCGGCGTTCGTCCCGCCCGGCCCGCGCAAATCGCCGACGAAGGCGATTCAGCTCAACGACGTCCTGATCGACGAGCGGCAGATCCTCTACACCGTCGATCGCATCATCGGCGGCCTCTACATCTTGGACTTCAAGCCGTAAGGAGACGCAGATGACGCAGGCGTACACGACGCGCTTCGGCTCGCTCACCCATTATGAAAAAGGCGGCGTCGAGATCGTCAACGACGACGCTCGCAATTACGTGTTTTCTAACCTCTTCGAGGTGGCGTCGAGGGCCAAGCCATACGAGAAGGTCGCCGTCGGCAAGAACATCGACTACGTGATCGAGGCGATCCGTGCCGACGGCACCTCGGCGTGGCGCGCGCCAGGACACGACGAGTTCGCGCTCGTCATGGACGGTGAGGTCGAGATCCGCCTCCTGAAGCTCGACAATCCGGGTGTCGTGCCGCCCGGCACCCGGGGATCTGTCGCGCTCGCCGGGACGCCGGGCGGCCGGAAGATGGGTGTGGTCCGCGCGCGGCGCGGCCACATGACGCTGCTGCCCGTCGGCGCCGCGTATCAGTTTCACGCCGCGCGCCCGGGCGTAGTCCTGCTACAGACGATGGCCGGCGCGGACACCGTCGAGCGATGGGCCGACATCTGCCAGACGGCGCCACGGAGGAATGCGCGATGAGCAACGCCAGCGACACCGTCCCCGAGGTCGGCTCGATCGAGCCCAACCAGCACGGCTACCGCAGCTTCACGCTCGGCAGTTTCCGCTTCGAGCGAGACGAGTACTTTGCCCACGTCACGTGGCCCAAGGGCCACCATATGCTGCCGGTCGACGCGTTCCTGCGCGCGCTGCAGCGCGACATCGCGTGGGGGTTCTTCTACGGCATCGTGAACTTCGACGCCGTCGTCGGAACCGTGAACCACTACGGCTCCGTGGATCTCTTCGCTGGCCGCTTCAACGACCACTACCGCAAGGCCAAGCTCGATCACAGCGAACGGTTCACGACCCCGCTCATCCAGCGGGTGTTCGAAGCGATCCTCGACGACTGGACCAACGCGGGGTTCGACCCGTTTGCGAGCCCGCAGGAAACGGGGAGCGCGTTCGGCCCCAAGCACGGAAGCAACAAGGAAGCGATCACGCGCCATCGGGTCACCGCCAAGCGGATGATCGGCGCGCCCGGCGACGAGCCGCTGCGCACCGACGAGAACGGCTTTCCAATCAATCGCCACTTCCGCGATGTGCCGCAGGACAAGCCGGAGGTCCACGCCGAGGCGGGCTTCGAGGACGAGGTGGTCTCGTTCAATCTCTTCGCCTACCTCTCACGATCCGACGTGACGTGGAATCCGTCGATCGTGTCGGTCTGCAAGGCGAGTCTCTACTGCCCGACCACCGAGGAGTACATCTTGCCGGTCATCCACGGCAACGATCGCGTGGAGTGGTTCGTGCAGCTCAGCGACGAGATCCAGTGGGAGGTCGAGGACCGTGACACGGGCGCCGTGCGAGCGCGCGTGACGATGAAGGCGGGCGACGTCGCGGCCATGCCCGCCGACATTCGGCACCGCGGCTTCTCGCCCAAGCGCTCGATGCTGCTCGTCTGGGAAAATGCGTCACCGGAGCTGCCCGAGCTCTATGCCAGCGGCAAGATGCCGCCCACGCCCGTGCAGTTTTGAGCTTGGCGCGCGTTGTCTGAGGAGCGAACGCACATGAGCGTCGAATTCGGCGTCCTGATCCCCACCCGCGAGGTTGTGATGTCCGGCCGGCCGCAGACCGCGCCGCTGTTGACCATGGCCGAGCGGGCCGAGTCCTCCGGCTTCGACTCCGTCTGGATCGGCGACTCGATCACGGCGCGGCCGCGGCACGAGCCGCTGACGCTCATGGCGGCGATCGCCGCGCGCACGCGCCGCGTGCGACTCGGCACCGGCGTGCTGTTGCCCGCGCTGCGCAATCCCGTGGTGCTCGCGCACGTGGTCGGCACGCTCGACCGCATCGCCGAGGGCCGTGTGATCCTCGGCGTCGGCATCGCCGCCGACACGCCGGCCATACGCCGCGAATTCGCGGCGACCGGCGTGCCGTGGGACAAGCGCGTCGGGAGGTTTCTGGAGACGCTCGCGATCTGCCGTGCGCTGTGGAGCCGCGATCACGTCTCGTTTTCGGGCAAGCACTTCACGCTGGACGACGTGACCATGGAGCCGAAGCCCCCGCGCGCCGGCGGCCCGCCGATCTGGATTGGCGGCAGCGGCCCCACCGCGCTGCGCGAGGCGGCGCGCTTCGACGCGTGGTTTCCGACCGGGCCGAGCGTGGAGTTCTTCGCCGAGAACTTCCCGCGCGTTCAGGCAGCCGCCAAGACGGCCGGGCGCCGCCCGGACGATGTGTTCGGCGCCGCGTATCTCACGCTCGCGATCGACGCCGACCCGGCGAAGGCCGAGGCGCGCATGGACCAGTTTCTCGAGACGTATTACGCGGCGCCGGCGAAAGTCATCAAGGCGCGCCAGGCGGGCTACGCGGGACCGATGGAAGGCGCGGTCGAGTGGATTCAGCGCTGGATCGACGCCGGGGCGCGCCACATCGCCCTGCGCTTCGCGGGCGGTGATCAGCTGGCGCAGGTGGAGGAGGCGGCGTCCCGGCTCGTCCCGAAACTCAAACGGAGGTAGCGATGGCGGAGCAGAGCGGGGGAGCGCGCGCGGACGCGCTGATCGCGAAGATGAAGGCGGCGCGCGGCTACATCTATCCGGAGTGGGAATACGCGGCGCGGCAGGATCCCGAGTTCGTCGAGACGTACAACCGCATCTACGAGCTCGGGCTCGGCGAGGGCAAGCACGTCTCGGCGAAGGTGCGCGAGTTCGTCGCGATCGCGCTGCTCGCGTTTCGCGGCGGTGAGCGCGCCGGTCTGGTCGCCCACATGGAGCGCGCGATTCGCTTCGGCGCCACGCGGGAGGAGATCTTCGAGGTGCTCGAGACGTGCCTGATCCCGGGCGGCGCGCCGACGTTCCATCGCGGCCTCAGCGCGCTCATGGAGGTGAAGGGCGATGGCGGGCGCTGACACCGTCCGGGCCGTCGTGCTCACGAAGCCGCGCACGCTCGAGATGCGTGAGTTCCCGCGCCCGGCGGTCGGGCCGGACGACGGGCTGCTGCGCCTGGAGGCGTGCGGCATCTGCGGCAGCGACTACGAACAGTACGAAGGCGCGCAGCCGCAGACCGAGGACTACACCCCGTATCCGGTCATCCCCGGCCACGAGCCGCTCGGCGTCATCGAAGAGATTGGTCGCAACGCGGCGGCACGCTGGGGCGTGCGCGAGGGCGACCGCGTGGCCGTGCGCTCGGGCTACGGCTGCGGGCAGTGCGAGGCTTGCCGGCGCTGGGAGCCGCGCGCGTGCCCCAAGCGCGGGGGGACCTACGGCTACACCGACGTCGGCAAGCCGCCGCACCTCTGGGGCGGCTACGCGGAGCGCATGTACCTGGCGCCGTACTCGGTGGTCAAGATGATGAGCGCCTCGCTGCCCGCCGGCGTCGCGGTGATGTTCAATCCGCTGGCGGCGGGCCTGTCGTGGGCGGCGTCGATTCCCGGCACCGGGCCGCGCGACCGCGTGGTGATTCTCGGTGCCGGGCAGCGCGGGCTCTGCTGTGTGATCGCCGCGCGCGCCGCCGGCGCGCGGCAGGTCGTCATCACGGGGCTCGGCCGCGACGCTGCGAAGCTGGCGCTGGCACGCGAGCTCGGCGCCGACGCGGCGATCGACGTCGAGAAGAACGACGTCGTGACGAGCGTGCGCGACGCGACCGGCGGCGGCGCCGAGGTGGTCGTCGACACGACGCCGTACGCGCCGCAGTCGCTCAACCACGCGGTGGCGATCGCGGTGCGCAAGGGCCGCATCGTCGTCGCGGGGCTGAAGGGGATGCGCCCGGCGCAGGACGTCGCCGTCGACGAGGTGATCTACAAGGAGCTGACGATCCGCGGCGTCCTCAGCATGCCAGTCGACGAGACGTTTCGCGCGATCGACATCATCGAGTCCGGGCGCTATCCGTTCGAGAAGCTGCACACGCTGTCGCTGCCGCTCGAGCAGGCGGAGCACGCGATCCACATGCTCGCCGGCCACGTCCCCGGCGCCAACCCAATTCACCTGGCGATTGTGCCGGGCGCGCCGCGCGTTTAGCCAAGCGCACGCAGGCGCCGCGACGTGAGCAGCAGCAGCGCGTTGAGTGCGACCATCGCTCCGCCGAACGCCACCGCGAACCGCGCGTGGACCGTCGCGGCCAGCACGCCGCCGATGAGCCCGCCAAGCGGCAGCAGGTTCCAGCAGAGCGCGTAGATACTGAGCACGCGGCCGCGCAGCCTGTCCGGCACATTGGACTGGATGAACGTGCTCACCTGGGTCAGATAGAACGTGTTCGTGAAGCCCACGAGCACGAGCAGCGCGAGTGCCATCGCCATGCTCGGTGACGTCGCGAAGACGATCAGCGCCAGGCCCATGCCGACCGCGGTCAGGAGCAGCGTCGTCCCGGGCCGCGCGATGAGGTGCGCGGTGCTCGCGACGGTGAGCGTGCCCACGAAGGCGCCGATGCCGTGCGCGGCGTTGAGCAGCCCGAAGCCGGTGGAGCCCGTATTGAAGTACACGTCGGCGAAGATCGGCAGCAGCGTGACGTACGAGAGTCCGAAGACCGCGTTGAACAGCGCCAGGCCGATCAGCGCGGCGAAGACGAAGTCGTGGGCGACGAAGCTGAGACCTTCGAAAAGCTGGCGGACGAGCCGACCGTGCGTGCTCTGCGAGGGATCGGCGCTGACGCGCAGGCGGCTGTAGAGCATGAGCGCGCCGACGGACGCGGCGGCCGCGAGCGCGAAGCCGGTGACCGACGGGCCGATCATGCGACTGGCCTGCCAGGGAATCGAGCCAAGCGCGATCGCGTTGGGCAGCCGATCGCGCGCGACCAGCTGCGGGATGAGCGACAGGCGCGTCGGCTCGTCGAACGCGCGGAAGATGCTGCTCAGCGCGGCGAGGGCGAGCAGGTATTCGACACGCACGAGTCCCGCGAAGCTCAGCGTGAGCGCGATCACCAACGTCGCCGCCGTCAGCATCTGCGTGCCGATCAGCAGGCGCAGACGATTGACGCGGTCCGCCAGGACACCGCCGAAGAGCTGGAAGACGACGAGGGGCACGCCCTGGGCAAGGCCGAGATAGCCGAGATAGAGAGGATCGCGGCTGACTTCCCAGACCATCCAGGCGAAGGTGACGTACTCGGCGCGGTGGCCGAGCACGTAGCAGACCAGGCCGAGCCAGTAGAGGCGATAGTTTCGGTCGGCCAGGGCGGCGAATGTCGAACGCGCCCTCACCGGCTGTCGATTCGAGCGGTCCATCGGCGTCGTAATGGGTAGAGGCCAGTGACATCCTAGTGTGAGGAGGCAGCATGCGCTACCTACTGCTCATCGGAGGCACCGACAAGAACGCTCCCGCGCCGTCGCCGGCGGACGGCCAGAAGATGGTTCAGGCGTTCATGCGGTTCAGCGACGAGGTCCGCAAGGCCGGCAAGAGCGTCGTGTCCGAGCGCTTGCGCCCGGAGGACCAGGCCAGCCGCGTGAGGGTCAAGGGCGGCCAGCATCAGATCACCGACGGCCCGTTCGCCGAGACCAAAGAGGCCCTGGGCGGCTTCTACCTGCTCGAATGCGCGTCCAAGGACGAGGCGCTCGAGTGGGCGAAGAAGGTGCCGATCAGCGAGGGCGGCTTCGTGGACGTGCGCCCCATCTGGCCGATGTAGCGCACCCGACACCGCGCACCCGGGACGGGAGGCGAGTACGATCTCCTCCCGTGACCGTGCACGACTCGATCGCCGACGT
>Ga0209382_10003748_pt1 | contig 20863 bp, 15 predicted proteins | sample SoiMetdeltSBSDD5_FD_187599 | JGI IMG/M metagenome (GOLD analysis project Ga0209382, IMG submission 187599) | Bulk soil microbial communities from a Populus tree surrounding site in Tennessee, USA - Soil MetaG P. deltoides SBSDD5 (SPAdes) (version 2) | ecosystem: Environmental > Terrestrial >... | reverse complement strand
ACAAGCAGCGAAATCGCCGCGATCGCCACCATAACGTAAGTAAAGATTTCCTGCGTTCGTTGCTGCTGAGCCAGCAAAGCTGCGGGAATGGTAACGGTAAAGTCCTGCACGTCGTGATGCGTCGAGTTGAGCGCCGCCGTGACAATCTTCGCCACTTCAATGCTGTCCGCTTCAGGCTTCAGCCGCAGCTCGATCCCATCGAGTTCGTCGCGCATGTAGGCGCTGCGGTCCCAGAAACGGTACTGAAACGAATTGAAAGGGATGTAGACGATGTTGTTCACATCCTGCATCGTACCGCCGGTGTTCTGCGCACCGGTCATGAGCTGCGAACGCAGCACTCCGACCACCTGGAGCCAGAGGTCGTTCACCTTGACGAATTTCCCCACCGCCGGATCGTAGCCGAGCAGATTGACCTTCGCGGTTTCGCCAAGCACGCACACCAGCGCGCTGCCCTCGTCGTCGGTTTCGTCGAAAAAGCGTCCTTCCTCGAATTGCAAGCTATGAATGGCGGCATAGGAAGGACGCACTCCATATAACTCTGGAATCGCCAGCGAGGGTTTGGGAAGAACGGAGGCGGGATGTAGAGTTTTTCTTTCGGACACGCTCTCGATCGCATCGACACTCGTCTGCAGGATTCGGACGTCGCGCCGCGTCAGCCCGGGAGACGAGCGCCGGCGCTGCTGAAACTCTTCCTGGCTCATCGCCTGACGGGAGTCGATCAGAATGTTCCGGACGCCGAGTTGCTCAATAAACCGCAGCGACTCTTCGCGCGCTCCCGCGCCGATGGACATCATGCCGATCACGGAGCCGACGCCGAACACGATGCCGAGAGCGGTGAGCAGCGTGCGCGTCTTTTGAGCGCGGAGATTGCTGAAAGCCTGGCCAACGTCGGAGAATACGATCATTTCTGCAACGCCTTCATCACGCCGGCAGCCGGCTTTGCAGACTTTTGCTGCTCCGGTTTCGACAGCGCAACTTCGCGTCCCTCTTCGATGCCGGTGATGACCGCCTGGCTCTCGCTCCGCCGCACCAATTGCACGTCCTGTGGAGTAAACACACCTTCGGCTGAACGAGCGTAAACGAACGAGCGTCCGTCGCTTTCCATCAGGGCCTGAGCAGGAATCCATAGCACGTCTTCGAGCGATTCGACGGTGACCAGGATATTCGAAGTCATGCCTGGACGCATTTCGGGTGCAACCTCGTCCAACCCGATTCGGGTCTCGAAAACGCGTTCCCACTGCGGTCCCGATGCGGTTCCGACATTTTTGACGTGACCCTTGAATTCGCGTCCAGGAATGGCGGCGACACTGATGGAAACCTTTAAGTCGGGTTTAATGTGTGCTCGGTCGGTTTCGAGGATCCTGGCACTGACCTCCCAACTGCTCATGTCCGGGATCTGAGCCACCGCCTGCCCGGCCCGTGCTGTGTCGCCATTCTGGAAAGCCGGCAGCAGTTGACCGGAAAAGAAGATGTTCTGGTTGCTGTTGGGTTGGACGTTGATGTAACCGGCGGTTTTTGCCTTCAGGACCATGCCATCGATCGTACGCTGGGCGAGTTGTGCCGAAATCCGCGCCCGCTGAACAGCCGTTTGCTGGATAGCGATACCGGCAGCGGACGTCTTCTTCTTGTTCTCGAGATCCTGCACGGCCTGCTTCTCGCGATTGCGCGCTGCTTGTAAGGCAATCTCGTTCTGCCGGGCGACCACACCGGACAGCACCTCATTCTTCCGCATTTCAAGTTCGGCCTGCTTCACTTCGGCTGTGGCCGACAGCGCCTGATAACGTGCTTCTTCGAGCGCCGCATCGGCGTCGGCCTGGGCTTTCTTGACCTGTTGTTCCGCTTCTGCAAGGTCGGCTTCGGCTTCGCGCAGGTTGAACTCCTGCTGCGTGGTGTCGAATTGCACAACGATGTCGTCGGCTTCGACGTATTCGCCCGGGTCGCGCAGGTCGGTGATGATCAGGTCCATACCGCCGGCCATGGGCGCCGTGAGCATCTCGGAGTTGCCGCCCTGGAGCTCGCCTCGCGCCGCGACTACGATATTCACGCGTCCCTTCTTTACTCGCGTGGCGGGAACTTCGGAGCGATCGGCGGTCGCCGCAAGTTGCGCGATGCGGGATCCGCCCCAGAGAACCAGCGCGACGATCAGGATGGTTATTGCGACGCCGATAATAATGCTTTTCATGACGTCTTCTTTTCGACGGCGTTAGTGCCGTCCGGCTCTACCAAAGTGACAACGGCGCCACTCTCGATCCCGGAAACCGCTACTTCGTCCGGATTCCTTGCGAGCACTTGAATCTCTTTTGCGATGTAGCGCCCGCCTTGTGCTACGTACACGATGGGTTTGCCTGCTCGGGTGAAAACCGCCTTCGCCGGAATGCTGATCGCATCCGGCAGCCGGCTGATGACGATGTCCATACCGCCGTTCATTCCGGGACGAAGACTCGGGTGCGCATTCTGGAGGGCTGCATACGCACGAAAGCTGCGGACCGGTGGAAACTCAAAACCCTGTTCGGCGAGCGGCGAGACACCGGTGATTTTTGCGGCAATCGCGACTTCAGGAAGGGCATCGATACGGACGCGCACGTCGTCGCCGTTGCGTATACGTCCGCGATCGATTTCTTCCACCTTCGCGTCCATCACGAGCGAGTTCATATCAGGCATTTCCGCCAGGTTCATTCCCGAGAACACGTTGTCACCGATGCGGAAGGTGCGGGCGTTTCCGGGGCCCTGGTTGTAGTTCATCGCGAATACGACGAATCCGGAAAGCGGCGCCCGTATTTCCATCTGATCGATGCGCGATTGCGTCAGTTCGACGTCTGCCTTTGCTTGATCGCGTTGCCGCGTTAGTGAGGCAATCTTCGCTTTGTCCGATGCCGAGTGCAGCGCGCCGTTCGCTTCCTGCACCTTCACTTTCTGCTCGGCAACTCCGACGTCGATCTTCGCCTGCTCGGCCTGAAGGCGCGCCACGTATTCGCTGCCGACCGTCTGCAAACGAGCGCGCTCGAGCGCGAATTGAGCATCACGCAAATCGCTCTGATCGTGCTCCGCGGTAATTTGGGCCTGGGCCATGGCCTGATCGAGAGTTGCCTGAGTCTGCCTTAGCGTGGCCTGCTTCTGAATGAGCTGCTGCTGCGCGCTGCTGGAATCGAATCGAATAATCGGGTCGTCTTTCTCAACTGGATTTCCGCCATCGGCCATCCAGGCGATTCGCAAGTTGGGCACGACCGGCGCGTAAATCGGAATCGCACGTCCGGCCTTGATGTCGCCGCGGCATCGGACGATCACCAGGAACTCTCCCTTTTTCGCGGGCGCCACCGGCAGATCGGCGGCCGCCTGAGCCTGGCGGAACCATTTCACAGCAGTCCAGCCGCTGGCGGCAATTGCAGCGATGGCAATGAGCAGAAGGAACGGACGTATCCATTTTGAAAGCATCGTTACTTCGAACCGCCTCCTGCGGACGTTTCAATCACCACCGCTGCCGAAAGGTCCGGCATCACTCTTGCATCGATCTGGTCCATTTTGAAAACAGCGGTGAACGTCTTGATCGGACTGCCCATCGCAGAAACGGCAATGGGGCTGGCGAACTCGAAGTGACCAGGAAGTATGAGCTCCGGATAAGCGTCCAGATAGATCTTTGCCCGTGTTCCTTCTTTTAGAACCGCGACATCCGGCTCGCCGATCAGGCAACGGATTCGCATTTCGGACGGATCGAAGATACTGATGATCGGCTGTCCGCGAAACAACTGATCGCCTTCCTGCGGTTTGGCGAACGAACCGCCGCGAAAGATATTCTGGTGCGCGATCATTCCTTTAAGAGGCGCCCGAATCTGCAGCCGCTGGATATTCGACTGGGCGCGTTCCATGGCCACAAGCTGCCGGTCGCGCTGCAGTTCCAGAATCCGCAGCGCCGCTGCGTCGGAAGAATCGTGAAAGCTATGGGATTTCGTGAGGCTCTCCACGTGCTGGCGTGCCGTGTCGGCTTTCACCTGATTCTTGAGCCCATCCACTTCGCTGAGGATCTCGGCACGGCTGATATCCAGTATGGCTTTTGAAAGGTCCGCCTGCGCTTGCATCAGATCGGATCGGCGCTTCTCCGCGTCGGCGCGGTTTTGCGCGGCTTTCTGCTCGACCTGGTGGCCGAGATCTTCGTACTTCGCTTTGGCCGTGAAGGCGGCATCCAACTGTTGAGTCGGGTCAAACTCGATGATGACATCGCCTTCCTTAACGGTCGAACCGTTCGGAATCAGGCGAGTGAGGGTCAAGGAGCCGCCGACACCGGCGATTTGCGGCACCGTTACCTTATTCGAATGGACGGCTTCGACAAGGCCGGTGAGCCGCAGTTCTCGCTGTTGCCGCTGCGTTTGCGGCGGGGCCTGCGGCGGCTCCGCCGCAGTAGTAGCCGCAAAATCCGTGCGGGTGCACGACGTGACCAAAACGAACGCCAGTATAGGAATGAGCCGAATCATACGTCGCGTGCTATTTAACCATACCCCTGTACTGCCCTGTTAGGTCCTTCGACACCGGAACCCGGCGTTTGGTTGTCGACTTCAAGCAATAGTTTCGCAAAACCGAAACACGCGGGTTTAAAAGATTGACCAAGTAATCGAGACGAACTGTCCGCCAGCAAACGTCCCCTCCTGGGATAGGAGGGGCAGCGAGCCGAGGAACGAGGCGAGCGGGGTGGTACTAAAGAACGCGAGCGCAGCGAGCCTCCTTTATTTTCGCGCAGCGCTCCTTATTGAAAAACAAGGACGCGCTATCGCGCGACTTCAAAGGCGGCTCGCTGCGCTCGCGTTCTTTAGTACCACCCCGCTCGCCTCGTTCCTCGGCTCGCTTCCCTCCTATCCCAGGAGGGAAAATCGGAAAAGCCTTGAACTATATCGCGTCACAATGTATTGTGCCGCGTATTATGGTCAACAGTTCGGACACACGCGACCCCCGCGACCTGCTCCCGCTGACGCCGGCGATGTTCCACGTACTGGTGGCGTTGGTCGACGAAGAGCGCCACGGCTACGCCATTATTAAGGACGTAGCAACGCGAACTTCGGGTGAAGTAAAGATTGCGACAGGCACTCTATACGGCATCATCAAGCGGCTCCTCGCGGAAGGTCTGGCCGTTGAGTCCAAACGCCGTCCTCCGGCCGATAGCGATGACGATCGGCGCATCTACTACCGGCTTACTGCATTCGGTAAACGCGTGGTCGCGGCCGAGACGGAACGACTCGAAGCGGCAGTCCGGTCGGCTCGTGCGACGCGCACGCTGCGGAAGGCACTGGTATGATCGACAAGGTGCACCCGCTGCGCGAGCGAATTCTGAAATGGCTGCTTAGAGTTTTGCCGGCGGAGTTTCGCGGTGATTTTGCCGAATCGATCGCTGCCGACCTGAAGGAGCGGTCGGCTGAGAATGGCGGAGCCGAAATTTGGCGGCGTGAGATTCCCGCGCTTGCCGGCCTGGCGTTTCGTGAGCACCTGAACGTTTTGCGTGAAGACTCGCGATATGCATTGCGATTGATGGCGCGAACGCCGGCATTCACCGCCTTGGCAGTGACAATGCTCGCGCTGGGCACCGGTGCGAACATCGCCATCTTCACTGTAATCGATGCGGTCATGCTGCGCTCGCCGTTTCCTCAACCCGAGGAACTAGCCATCGTCAATGTGCTCGACAGCAATGGCCGCCCGACGCCCCGTTTTTCCGCCGAGCAGTACGAAGCACTATCGGCAGCACCACGGACTCTCGCCGCAGTGGCCGCGTTAGGGGGCGGGTCGCATCTTTTAACAGGTACCGGCGAACCACGCCGACCGGACCTCGAATGCGTCACCGCCTCGATGTTTGACGTGCTCGGAACACGGCCCCTTCTCGGCAGGGTCTTAGGTCGTGACGACGATCGACCAGGCGCTGCCCCAACGATCGTCTTGAGCTTTCCCTTCTGGCAGCAGCTTGGCCGACCAACGATCGGCAGTGTGCTGCGGCTTAACGAAACTGCCGTGGCCGTGATCGGCGTCATGCCCGGCGACTTTGAGGGCCCGTTCTCGAGGAATGATACGAGCGGCTGGCTGCCACTGAACGTGACGCTCTCCGGCAACGGGCTGACCGGCTGCCGCGCCAGCACGGGCGTCAACGTCTTTGCCCGCGTTCGTCATCATCTCTCACTCCGTGAGGCCGAAGCGTCGCTTCCGCGCACAACACTGACCTCACTGACTGAGCAGACATTCTACGGGTTGCGCACGCCGTTTCTTGCGCTGGTTGCGGCCGTAGCCTGCGTTTTGCTGATCGCATGTTTGAACGTTGGTGGTCTCCAACTTGAGCGTGCCGTGGCGCGCCGCCGTGAGGTGGCGTTGCGGATGGCGCTCGGCGCAAGCCGAGGCCGGATTCTCCGTCAGACTCTCACGGAGCATTTGCTGATGGGCGTGATCGCCGCTGCCGCAGGCGTTATTGCCACGGTGCTCACGCTTCGCGCGATTATCTCGCTACTGCCAACCAACATTCCGCACGTCGCGCAAATTGGCGTGAATCATCGTGTGTTGCTCGCGGCGGTCGTCGTTGCGGGGATTGCGGGACTCGCTTCCTCTATATTGCCGATGCTCCAGAGCCGAGAAGTAGATCCCGGCAGACATTTGGTGGACGGAAGCCGGACAACGACTCGCCGGGGCAACTCGACGCGCCGTGGGCTCGTCGTTGCGCAGATTGCCCTATCCATCGTGGTGTTGGTCGGGGCCGGCCTGATGATTCAGACGTTCCTGACACTTCGACCGTCCGAACCCGGCTTCAATTCTCGAGGCAAGCTCGTGACTTTGGTCCGGTTACCGGGTCAGCCTCCCGAGGCGAGCGCTCGATTTTTCGAGCAGCTCTTCGATCGCGTGCGCGGGATTCCTGGTGTGCGCAGCGTAAGCGGCACATCCTATCTGCCGATGATGGGTGTCGTCAGCACAATACCCATCGCGATCGATAATAAGAGTATCAACGCGTTTGGCGCGACGATTACACCTGAATATCTGTCGCAGATGGAGATACGCATCGTCGGAGGTCGCGCATTCACTGCGAGCGATAGCGAAAATTCCACACCCGTCGCTATCGTCAATGAATTCCTTGCGCAACAATTGCGTCCTGGTGGAAATGTGCTCGGTCTGATGGTCCTGGCGCCGGGTCCGCGCCGCCCTGGTGAGCGTCCTATCGAGCGGCTGATCGTCGGGGTGATTGCAAACACACGCAGCTCCGGAGCCGATATTCTTCCGGCGAAGGAGTTTTATATACCCTATGCACAAAGCCCGATCCCGCTGTTGTATCTTCTTGCTGACGCCGACGATCGAATAGGGACAGTCTCGTCCGAGATCGGGCGAGCCATACGCGCTCTCGATTCCAAGCTGGTGCTAGAAGACATCGAACCTTTCTCCGAAATGCTCGACGGACGTGTGGCGCGTCCTCGACTTGGAGCCTGGTTGCTGGGAATCTTCGCGGCAATCGCGCTTCTGCTATCGGCCGTGGGTCTCATGACAACAATGGGCTGGTGGGTAAGCCAGCGATTGCATGAACTCGGTATCCGGGTTGCGCTTGGCGCGTCGCGTGGGCAGGTGACGCGCATGGTGCTTGGTCAGGGAGTCGCACTGGTTGGAGGAGGTATTGTGATCGGCTGCCTCGCCGCGTCGGGTGTGACTCGCTACCTACAGGGATGGATCTACGGTGTCACGCCACTCGACACTGCAACGTTCGTCGCTGCGGCTTTCCTTATGTTCGTACCGGCTTGTGGCGCCATGTGCCTGCCGCTCTGGCGCGCGATTTCTGTTGATCCGGTCGTAGTCTTGAGAGCCGAGTAACAGCCAGCAAAGATCCCGTCACTCGCGCCGCATCGCGGTCGACCTGCGCTCCATGAGGTTCCGTTGCGCCGGTCCATTGGCAATCTTGACGTAGTCCGGAACCATATCTTCCGTAGCAAGCTCAAGCATGATGCGATTTTCGATCCAGAACTCGTAGAGTTCGAACAGGCGTAATTCGCTATTCGGGCCGCGCCAGAAGTGTTTTGTTCGCCAACCCTCGCGCGTACCGATGCGCTCGATGGTGGCGCGATCGACCTTGACCGACACCAGCGCGTGGAAGGCGAATGCTGCCGGCACGTCGCACATCCCGACCTCACCCGTCTCGTCACCGTGCCCCGGTACAAGCGTGGTGCGTTCGGGATAGATCTCAAAGCCGGTGCCGTATGCATCGTCGGCGTAGGCGACCCACGAGCCGGGGATAGGACCAATAAACGGACCGACGTAACCACCGAGCAACTCGCCCAACACTTTTGCGACGTTCTCCGGATCGCGAGCGGGTATAGATACATGATGAATCATATAAAACTCCATTAGTCAGTTGACCTGACCATTATAGTCAGGCAGACTGACTAATATGTCAAGAAACGATTCCCATGAAAACCGCGGTCCGATGCTGGGAGCACTGATACGCATGGCTCACGCCGCCATGATCGAAGAGTACCTGCGCTGGCTAGCCTCCACTCCGTACCGCGACATACAGCCATCACACGCGGCAGTGATTCAGCCGCTGTGGGAACGGCCGGACGGCGCGCGGCTGACTGCGCTGGCGAAGACCGCACGCATCACGAAGCAGTCGATGGGCGCACTCGTCGATTCTCTCGAGCAGAGCGGCTATATCGAGCGCATCGATGACCCGGATGATCGCCGCGCTTCACGCATTCGTCTGACGGCGCGCGGACGCCGGTTTGCACGCGATGCTCGCACGTTCGCTCGCGGACTTGAAAATCAACTTGCCGAACGTATGGGGCCCCGAAAAGTCGAACAACTGCGCGCCGCGCTCAAACTGCTATTAGCGTCGCTGCATTGATATCTTCGCGAAGACGGAGACTCTGCTTGTTACGGCGAGCCCTGCCTGCGGGTCATTGTCGTCGTCGGAATCCGAACCCGATACACCGGTCGGCTTTGAGCATCCTTCAGGATGAAGACACCGCCGACACTCGGCAGTGCGTTTTGCCCGCCCAGAAAAGAAACCGAAGAGCATTCTACAGGCCCTTCCGTGGTCTTGCCGTCGATCTCAACGCGGTGCGTACCCGATCTACATTCAGCCGTTGGGTTCAGTTGAAGAACCAGAGTCATTTGTCCCGTGTCGTTTCCGTCAGCAAACGAGGCTTGCACATGCACCGTTGCGCCGTCGCGCGTGCCTTGGAGGCCGGTCAGCTTCAACGGCACCATCGATGAGTTGCCCTCGATACGTTCAAACTGAAATTCTGCCCGAGAGCAACCTGCCGCCGACGCCAAAAGAACTGTAAGAAAGAAGAACTTCTTGAGGATCTGCACGGGGAATATTCTATCAACGCTACAGCTGCCGCTGCCGGATGCTACCCGCATGGTTGAACGGGTATAGCAGCTGGCCCCAAAAACTCTCCGGCACGTTATCGTCTTTGACGCCGAATCGTCGCGGCAGAGTGTCCGCCGGCATGTATAAGTCCCGAAAAGAATGTCGATCCACGGGAAAAGTACTGCGAAGTTCTTATCTAGTCCTTCGTCCTCGGATGTGTGATGCCAACGATGGAATTTAGGGCTGGCGATCAGCCAGCCGAATTTGCCGAACCCCCATGAGACGTTGGCGTGAATGAAGATCGCATAAAAAGTAAGAAAAGGCAGATAGGCAGCGACGGCCATCGGGTTAAAACCAAGCACCACTAAGACAGAGACTTGGATCCAGCGTGAAAGCCACTCGTTGACCGGGTGAACGCGCGCAGCGGAGAGCCAGTCGAGGCTACTCGAACTGTGATGGACCGCATGGAAGCTCCACATTCGAGAACGGTGAAACCATCTGTGGACCCAGTAGCTGATGAAGTCTCCGACGACAACCATCTCGATGGCCTGCAGCAGCAACGGTTGTTTCGCCAACAAACTATTCGGCGCGATGAGCATCGTTTGTATGTCGGCGATGTTTCGTCGATAGAGAGCAATAAGAATGATTGCGAGACCGATCTGCGAGATGGATTTCGTCACCGGCGGCGTCAGAAACCAATAGACGACATCGGTGCGCAAACCCGTCCGTCGGAGTCGAGGCTGCTCCGGATTCGCGGCAAACAGTGTCTCGACCACAGCAAACACGATGGACAGTATGAAGAGTCCAGCGACCAAACTACCGATGCGCTGCATGACTGCTATAACGAAGGATTGCCGGGAAAAGTTCCAAAACGAGTCAGGCACTTTATGGTCTAGAATGATTGTCTCAGCCCAAAAACATCAAATGAGCGATATCGGCTTATTCGAAGCGATGTATTCGGCGCGCGCTCTGCGCCGCCTCAAACCGGATCCAGTGCCGGAAGAGATCATCACGAAAATCCTCGACGCCGCAATCCGCGCCCCATCGGCCGGGAACTCTCAGCACTGGGTATTCGTCGTGGTGCGCGATCCAGAACTGCGGCGCGAGTTGGGAACGATCTACCGTAAAGCTTCCGACATTGCCAAAGTGATTTATCAGGCGCGCGCCCGCCCCGAACACATGACCGAGGAACAGTACCAACGCATGATGTCGTCCGGCGCGTATCTCTGGGAACACATCGGCGAAGCGCCGGTGCTGCTAGTGCCCTGCCTGCGAGATCGCGCAGTGCCACCACGTGAGTCCCTGCCACCTGCAGTGCAGTTGAACTATGAAGAGGAGGTTGCCTACAGCGACCGAATCCGCGGCGCAAGCATTTATCCCGCCGTGCAAAATATCATCCTGGCTTGCCGCGCCTTCGGCCTGGCCACGCTGATCACCACGAATCACATCCGCTTCGAGGGCGCGGTCAAAACCCTGTTGGGAATTCCGGACAGCGTATCAACCTACGCCCTGATGCCTATCGGTTATCCCGAGGACAAGTTCGGCCCGGTCAAGCGCCGGCCGGTGATAGAAGTAGCCTATTCCGATCGCTGGGGCACCGCCTGGCCGCATTGAGAGGATGTCGGAGAGCAAAATTCCCCTCCTGGACAGGAGGGGTGGCTGCGGTAGCTCAAGCACCGAAATCAATAAGGAGCGCTACGCGTGCATTCATTTATCTACCACCCCGCCCCTCCTGTCCAGGAGGGGAATTTGCTCGACGGCGCGCCCGCGCACGCATCAGGTCGACTCTCATCGCCAGTTGGGACCGTAATTCTACGGGTTGTGTCTTTCGATTGGCAGCAATTAGCCTCAAGAAGCAGTGGAGGTAAACGCCATGAAGACTATCGGACTGATTGGTGCCGGACATATTGGAAGTCAGGTCGCGCGGCTCGCCGTCGGCCACGGTTACAACGTCGTGCTGAGCAATTCGCGTGGGCCGGATACTCTGGCTGCGCTGGTGAAAGAGCTTGGACCTAAAGCCCGCGCTGCGACTCCCGCAGAAGCAGCTCAGGCCGGTGACATTGTTGTCGTGACAATCCCTCTAAAGAATTATCGCCAGGTGCCGGTGACGCCGCTGGCGGGCAAGATCGTTATCGATACCAACAACTACTATCCCGCGCGGGACGGTCATATCCCGGAACTCGACAACGAGTCCAAGACAACCTCGGAGCTGTTGCAGTCGCACCTGCCGGCTTCAAAGGTTGTGAAAGCGTTCAATCACATCTACGCACACGAGCTCACCACGGACGGGCAACCAGCAGGCTCCAAGAATCGTCGCGCACTGGTCATCTTTGGTGATGATTCAACGGCCAAGGCAACGGTGACTAAGCTGATCGACGAGTTCGGTTTTGATACCGTCGATGGCGGGCCAGTCAAGGACAGCTGGCGAATCCAGCGCGATACGCCAGGCTATGGACCTCGTCGTACAGCGGCTGAACTGCGGCAGGACCTTGCCGCAGCGAAGCGGTACGAAGAAGCGTCGTAAATTCTTCTGTAGACGGTGACAATTTCATCCTGCTTGCGTCGAATGCCGGAAGCGGCTTTCGGAACAGCCGCTTCCCCTCCCCCAAAAAGTTTACAAACGGCCTAAGAACGGGCGTTGCGAGTCGTTGTCGTATATGAATGGGGGTACTTGTGAAACTTATCGCCGCGGACCAGAGAATCCACCGCTTCTCCAAATTCAATTATGCCTTTCTGACCCTTGCGATCGGCGCAGTGTTCATTGCAGCGCTGGTATTTGGCAGCCAGGTGCGCCGTCCGTTGGGTTCTCCACCGATCCCCGGCGACCCAAGCGACCGCTATCAGGTGCACATCACCACGGACAAGCCGATCTATCGTTCCGGCGAGAAGCTTTATGTTCGTGGGGTCGTACTCCGTGCGACGGATCACTCCCCGATGAGCGCTGGCGGCACAGCGAACTTTGAAATCAAAGGACCGAAAGGCGACATCGTCACTTCGGGCGCGGCTTCAATACTCGACAGCGTTGCTGGATTCTCCTGGGAAATCCCGGCAGGTCAGGCAGGCGGGGAATATACGGTCCGCATACGGCACGCGTCGAGCTCGCCGGCGGAACGCAAGTTCGATATTCGAACCTATCGTGCTCCGCGTCTCAAGAGCCAGATCGTTTTTGTGCGCGACGGTTACGGACCGGGAGATACGGTTGCCGCCAGTCTGCACGTCGAACGCGCCGAAGGCGGCGTTCCCGCCAATGCGAAAGTTTCGATCGCTGCCCGCGTGGACGGCCAGGAAACTTGGCGTGGCGACACGAAGGTCGATGGCTCCGGCAACGCCGGCGCCAGTTTTAAGCTACCGGCCACGATCGCTCGCGGCGAGGGTGTGCTGGTGATGACGATCCAGGATGGAGGCAGCGTCGAGACCGCAACCAAGACCATCCCGATTCTTTTGCAAACAGTAGATCTGGCGATGTACCCCGAAGGCGGCGATCTGATCGCTGGTCTTCCGACGCGCGTTTACTTCGAGGGCAGAACACCAGCGCAAAAGCCGGCAGACCTTGCCGGAATTGTCCTGAATCGTGCCGGAAAGGAAGTCGCGACGTTCCGCAGCGAGCACGACGGTCGCGGCCGCTTCTTCCTCACTCCAGCGAAAGGCGAAGCGTATTCGCTCCGCGTCAAAGAACCCGCTGGAATTCAGAAACTCTTTCCGCTGCCCGCCGTCAAGGATGCCGGTGCGGTCATATCCTCGATCGCGGATGTCGTGCCGCGGTTGGAAGACGTCGTCGTCCGCGTCGCGGCCACGGAGCGCGGAGCTTATGATGTTGTTCTCACCGCGCACGGCAAGGAGTTCTCTTCGAAACGCGTCTCACTCACGGCGAACCAGCCGGCAGAAGTCGCATTCACGGTTCCGAGGGTCCTGGATGGCGTAATCGTCGCCACCATCTACGACGCGCAGAACACACCACTGGCCGAGCGCCTGGTGTTCCGCCAACCGGAACATCACCTGAATGTCCAGGTCACGGCGGATCGCACGGACTACGTTCCCGGCGACAAAGTAAACCTTCGCATAACCACGACTGATGACAACGGCAAGCCTGTGGGCGCGATGGTCGGGCTCACCGTCACCGACTCCAGTGTTCTTGAAATGATCGAAAAGCGAGAGCAAGCGCCGCGACTGCCGGTGATGGTCCTGCTGGAGAATGACGTCCAAAATCTCGCCGACGCGCACGTTTATCTGGATGAAAGCAATCCTAAGGCACCGCTCGCAACCGATCTGCTGTTGGGCACGCAAGGCTGGCGCCGTTTTCTGTATTCAGGAACTGGCGCACTCAACGGTGTAATCACAGATGTGACTGGTGCGGCGATTCCCGGTGTCACCGTGCATGTCGTGAACCAGGAGACCGGCGCCGTACTGGAACGTGCTACGGATGAACGTGGGGGATATGCATTCCCCGATCTCAGTTCAGGCACGTATCAGGTGAATGCGGCGCTGCCTGGCTTCCGGACGGAAACTGCATCGGACGTGCGCGTGAAATTCAGAAGCAACGTCCGCCAGGACCTTCGCCTAACGGTAGGCTCCGTCGCTGAAGAGGTTAGAGTCATGGCGGCTCGGCCGATGAACTTCAGGGTGGGTGGCGTTCTCGGTGGCGTTCTTCCTGCTGCGGCACCAATTGAGAACGAGAGGATTCGCGACGTCGCTGTCTTCGACGAGAAGGCTGCGTTCAAATTCGACGCGGCACCGCAGCCGGCGGACGACTTCAGACAGCAACGCGGTCAACAGGGACAGCGATTCGGCATAGGTCTCGCCCGCGACGCAGCCAAAAAGGAAGTCTTCGTAAATACCGTTACCGTCCGCGAGTACGCGCATGCGCTTCAGCCAAATTGGACCGCGGGCTCGCGTCAGGACTTCACCGAAACGGTTTACTGGAATGCGGGCATCAAGACGGATCTCTCGACTGGCGTCGGCACCGTCTCGTTTCAATTGAGCGACTCGGTAACTGCGTTCCGCGTGCTCGCCGATGGCTTTGGTCGCGACGGCGCGTTGGGTTCCGGCATCAGCCACATCGAGTCCGTGCAACCGTTCTCCATTGAACCGAAGTTGCCTCTTCAGATCACGAGCGGCGATGTGATCCAGCTTCCCGTCAGCATCGTCAACGGCACGTCCCGGGAATTGCGGAACGCGGATGTCGCGGCCAATGGCGCCCCGGCCCTCAAGTTCAGCATGCTCGGCGACACTTCTTCTGTATTGCGCGCGAAAGAACGTGCGCGACGATTGCTGCAGATCGAAGTTGGCGAATTCTCCGGCGCAACCAACCTCACATTCGACGGCAAAGCCGGCCTCTATCGCGACACCGTACGTCGCACACTCGATGTCCAGTCACCAGGGTTCCTGCATGAAACTTCGACGGGCGGCATGTTGGAGCGCAATGGCGCCAAGTCTTTCGAGTTCACGCTGCCGGCTGAGATGATTCGCGGAAGCATTGCATCGAGCATCACGGTGTATCCCACTCCTCTTGCCAGCATGACTGACGCGCTTCAATCGTTGCTCCAGCAACCGTACGGCTGTTTCGAGCAGACCAGTTCTACCAGCTATCCGATCACGATGGCGCAGCAATACTTCCTCAGCCACAACGGTGTGGACCCCGCCATTGTCGAAAAGGCGCGCGACCTCCTCGAAGTTTCGTACAAGAAGCTGACTGGCTTCGAATCGCGCAGTAAAGGTTACGAATGGTTTGGCGCCGATCCTGGACATGAAGCGCTGACCGCTTATGGCCTGATGCAGTTCACGGACATGGCAAAGGTACGCAGCGTGGACAAGGAGATGCTCGATCGCACTCGGAACTGGCTGCTGTCGCGACGCGACGGCAAGGGCGGTTTCAGCATGAATCCGAGAGCTCTCGACAGTTTCGGTCGCGCACCGGCGGACACTACCAATGCGTACATTGTGTGGGCCCTGACCGAATCAGGGATGAAGGGACTGGATAAAGAGATCGCTGCGGTCAAAGCCTCAGCGGCTGCGATGCAAGATAGCTACGTTCTTGCACTGGCGGCTAACATCCTGAGTGCCGCCGGCGACCAGCCCGGCGCGCGTCAACTCATGGACAAACTCGCTAAGAGTCAGAACGCTGCTGGTACGGTCAATGGTGCGGTCACCAGCATCACCCGCTCTGGCGGCGACGCGCTTGCGATCGAAACCACGGCCCTGTCCGTTTTGGCATGGATGCGCGAACCGTCCTATACGGTAAACGTCGAGAAGGGATTGAAGTGGATCGTCGAATCGAACAAGAGTGGCCGCTTCGGCTCGACGCAAAGCACGATTCTCGCGCTGCGCGCCATCGTCGCTTATGATGCGGCCCATGCCCGGCCCAAAGCCCCGGGCCGGTTGATTCTCTCTGTGGACGGCAAAGAAATCGGCGCTCCTCTCGCCTTCGCGGCCGACACGAAGGGTGCACTAGTGCTGCCGGACTTTGCCGGCAAGCTCGCGCCTGGCAAGCACTCCGTCGTACTCAAAATGGATGATGGCTCGAGTATGCCGTTCGCAATCGGCGTGAAGTACAACAGCACTCTGCCGGACAGCTCTGCGCAAGCACAGGTCGGCATTGAGGTCCGTTTGCGTGATACGCAGATTCAAGAGGGGAACATCACCGAAGCCGTCGTGTCGATCACGAACAAGAGCGATCAGGTGATTCCGACTCCGGTTGCAATCGTTGGAATCCCAGGTGGTCTAGAGGTGCGGCACGATCAACTCAAGGAACTCGTTAAGTCGGGCAAGATCGACACGTACGAAGTCAGGGGGCGCGAAGTCATTCTGTATTGGCGCGTGCTCAAAGCCAGGGACAAGTTCGATCTGCCATTGAGCCTGGTTGCTGCGATCCCTGGCTCTTACAGCGGTCCCGCCAGCCGTGCTTACTTGTATTACACCGATGAATTGAAGAATTGGGCGCCCGGGCTGAAAGTGAACATCACACCTCGCTAGGAGGTGACATTACGGAAGGATCGTACATTCTAAAATCGCCACAGGACGACAACGAGTGCGCGTTTATCACGCAATTCGGCGCACGGTGCTCTTCGAGAATCGCGGTCTTTTCGGAGTCTACGATGAGAATCACCCGGACGAGTATCGGCCTGGCAACTATCCGAAGGTCCTGGTTCACCATGGCGAACCGATCGGAGTGATCCGCATCGACATCGACGGTAAGCTCGGAATCTTCCGGCGTGTTGCCGTTCGTGAGGATATGCAGCGTCGAGGCCACGGCAAAGTACTGCTCTCGCTTGCTGAAGCGTTTGCGCGCGAGCGAGGAGCGGAAGCCATTCGATCCTTCGTTAACCCGGAGGCAGTCGGTTTTTACGAACGCTGCGGTTTCACGCGTGATCAGTCGATCGCACCCGGCCTTAATCATGTGCCAATGTGGAAAACCATGCTCTAGCCCGTACCTTAGGAGAGCTGCAAAAATTAGACAAGTCGTTTGAGCAGGCGGATACCCCTCCTTCGCGAAGGAGGGGTCGCTGCGCCATCAAGAATTGCCCCCGTTCCTTTAACGGCGCAGACGGGGTGGTTGTTTCAAGCCACCTTTTGTACTACACCCAACAGGTTCGATAAGCCGTGGCCTTAAACAACCACCCCGTCCGCTCCAGAATGGATGCTTCGCAGCATTTTTTTTAGGTCGCGTCCACCCCTCCTTCGCAAAGGAGGGGTATACGCTCGCCCGAATCGTATTTCGCAATTTGGACAGCTCTGCCTGAGATAGGGGATTGACAAGCGTGCTACTATATCGGCCAACGTAATAGTCATGAAACTTCTCGTCGAGCAAAAGGTCGCTGCCAGCCGGACGGATGTCCTTAAGAAGTGGATTTTCCGAATACCGGCGGCTCTCTTGTTTATCGCTCTCGGCTACAGCAAGTTCGGGGACACTTCGAGTTGGATCACACTATTCACCGCGATCGGGCTGGGCCAGTGGCTGCGGACTCTCTGCGCAGTAATGCAATTCGGTGGCGGGCTCATGATCCTCATCCCTCGCACCTTCGTTCTCGGAATCCTCTCCTGCGCGGCGACGATGGTTGGTGCAATGCTGGCCTGGATCTTTGTGCTTGGCAACCCTTTGGCCGCGATGATTCCGGCGGCTTTGCTGTTTGCGCTGCTTTTCATCGGCGGAGAAGAAATCATCGCGTTCTTCAAGTTGTAACGCGCTCGCTGCCGCGCTTTACTATCATTGCTGCTCATGACATTTCCTACTGCCTGCAGTCTTCTTGTTATCTTAGCGATCTCGCCATTTGCACTAGCCCAGAACAGAATCGAGTTTGATTTCGGTGTGCGGGCCGGCGTGCCATTCACGGTCCCATTTGAGTCCCGACTAACGGGACCGGCGAGTACGTTCTCGAGTTACGCATTCTCGAGACCGCCGGTTACAGTTGGTCCCACGCTGGCGGTTGTTGTCCACGACCGAATTGCCATCCAATTCGACGCCTGTATCAAAGGAATACCATCAATAGTTCCTTTTTCAACGGAACCACATTTGTCTCGTCCTCCGCACGGCGGTCGTGGTGGGAATTTCCGCTGGTCGCCGATTATGCGATCTTGAAAGGGCCAATCCGTCCTTTTGGAGGAGGCGGTATCCTGTTGGGCGAAACATTCTCCGACCGCTTCCAGAGCCAGCTGCCGGCCTTCGTCATCAATGGCGGTCTGGAATGGCGAATGCCGCTCCTCGTTATCCGGCCTGAGTTGCGATATACGCGCTGGCAGGGCGTTTCGCAATCGACGTCAGTTGCCCGCCGTGAAAATCAGTTTGAGTATCTGGTTGGATTCTCGTTTCGAGGATTGAAGCATTAGCGATATGCGGCGATCTTTGATTTTACTTACGGCTACATTTTTCATCTCGATAGTGACAGCTTTCGCTCAGGAGCGCGTCGCTTTTGATTTTGGCTTGCGTGCGGGAGCTCCGACGAACACATTGCTGGAATCGGATTCGAGCGGAATTGCCTTCGGATTTATGCGTCAGGAATCCTTCAAAAGGCCCTTTTACACCGTGGGGCCGACGTTTGCTGTGGTCGTGTACGATCGCGTGCTGGTGCAGTTCGATGCCTTGTATAAGCCGATCCGGTTCTTGACAAATGATACGACGCCGGTCGCCGTCATCAGTCGGAGCACCCGAGGCGGGTCCTGGGAATTCCCGCTCATATTCGATTACCGCTTCCGGCATGGAACGGTGAAACCCTACGCCGGCGGAGGCGGCGTGGTCGGTCAAACTATGTCCGGCTTGACGGAAACGCAGGCAATGTTTATCAGCACGGGAAGACTCGAGCGTCAATCCTTTCAATTCGGAACCTTTAGTAATCAGCTTCCCGCCTATATTGCTAATGCAGGATTCGAATTCGACACAAGTCATGTCGTCGTGCGTCCGGAAGTGAGATACACCCGGTGGGATACTACAAATACAAATGGAGTGCCCAAAAGACGACGGGATCAAGTCGAGTTCCTGATTGGATTTTCCGTGCGGTAAAGAACCGCCGTTACTTTCCGTCAACTGTCGTTGGGGGTGATAGTTGAGCAGGCACATTCCCCTCCTTCGCGAAGGAGGGGTGGACGCGACCTAAAGAAAAAGGTGCGAAGCATCCTTTGAAAGGAGCGGACGGGGTAGTTGTTTCAAGCTACCGCTTATTCATCCCCGAACGGTTTTGATAATCGGTGGCTTGAAACAACTACCCCGTCTGCGCCAACTAAGGAACGGGGTCGTTTTTCTTTATGGCGCAGCCACCCCTCCTTCGCGAAGGAGGGGACTAGCCTCGCCCGAGGATGTGCGCGGTCAGTTGTGCATCGTCGAGCCGTGCTAAGATTTATACACCGTGAAAATACTACTTGTTCTGTTGTTTTCTGCCGTGTTGCTCGCGGCATGCAGTAACGCCGACAAATCCGGTCCGGCGGACGCAGCTGCCAACCCGGCTTCTTCGAAACCTGCAATTGGAAAGTTTGGGATTGACCTGGCCCAAATGGACACGTCCGTCAAACCCGGCGATGACTTCTACAAGTACGTCAACGGGAAGTGGCTTGCGACATTCAAGATTCCCGAGGACAAGGCCAACTACGGCGTGTTCGTGCAGTTGATCGAGAAGTCGGAGAACGACATCCGTGCGCTGCTCGAGGAACTCGGGAAAACGCCGCCGGCCGCGGGTTCCGTACAGAAGAAGGTGATGGACTTCTACAACTCGTGGATGAACGAGCAGGCGACCGAAGTTCGCGGTGTGGAACCGCTCAAGGGCGACATTGACGCGATCAACGCCGCGAAGACAAAAGCCGATCTGGTCAAGCTGTTCGGCAACGTCGATTACTACAGCCCGATAGCTCTTTACATCACACCCGATCCTGCCGATCCAACCAAATACGTGGTCAATGTGTCGCAGTCCGGTCTCGGCATGCCAAACCGCGACTACTATCTCAACAAAGGGGATCGCTACGACGCTTACCGCGCAGAATACAAGAAGTACGTCACGAAGCTACTCGAGTTGATCGGTGATGAAAAGCCAGCCGCATCCGCCGATGCCGTGATCGCCCTCGAAACTAAACTCGCGACAGTTCACTGGGCGCCGGAGCGTCAACGCGATGTGCAGGCCACCAACAATCCGGTCGATCGCTCCGGCCTCAGGAAAATGATTCCCGCCATCGACTGGGATTCCATGCTTGCTGTAGCCGGTCTTGGCGACGTCCAGCACTTCGTGGTGAGAGAGACGACCGCATTGCGTGACGGTGTGAAGCTGCTGGAGACTCAGCCCGTTGAGACGTGGAAGAAGTATCTCGCCGTCCACCTCGCGAGCTATTACGCGTCTTACTTGCCGAAGGCTTTCGATGTGGCGAGTTTCGATTTTTACTCTAAAACCATCCGAGGCGTCGAGAAGCAGCGCGATCGCTGGAAGCGCGGCGTTTCGATGCTCGATGCGAATATCGGCGAAGGTCTCGGCGAGGTCTACGTCGCGAAATATTTTCCTCCAGGCCATAAGGCCAAGATGGATGAACTCGTTGCCAACCTGCGTGCCTCGATGGGAGAACGCTTGAAAAACCTTTCGTGGATGGACGAAGCAACGCGGTCCGAAGCGCAGAAAAAGCTGGCAACGTTCGATCCGCGTATCGGCTATCCGGTGAAATGGCGTGACTACTCCGCGCTCACAATCGACGCCGGAAAGATCTTCGAGAACATTCGCAACGCGCGAAAGTTCGACTGGAACCGTCAGGTCGCGCGCCTCAACCAACCGGTGGATCGTACGGAATGGGAGATGAATCCGCAGACAGTTAATGCGTACTACAACCCACTCATGAACCAGATCACGTTCCCTGCGGCGATCCTTCAGCCCCCTTTCTTCGATCCGAATGCGGATCGCGCCGTGAACTACGGCGCGATCGGCGCAGTGATTGGGCATGAGATGGGACACGGCTTTGACGATCAGGGGCGTGAGTTCGACGAGACCGGCAAGATCCGCAACTGGTGGACTGCAGAGACGAATAAGAAGTTTCTCGAACAGACGGCGCGGTTCGCTACGCAATACAACGCGTTCTGTCCGCTGCAAGGGCTGT
>Ga0209382_10003747_pt1 | contig 20863 bp, 17 predicted proteins | sample SoiMetdeltSBSDD5_FD_187599 | JGI IMG/M metagenome (GOLD analysis project Ga0209382, IMG submission 187599) | Bulk soil microbial communities from a Populus tree surrounding site in Tennessee, USA - Soil MetaG P. deltoides SBSDD5 (SPAdes) (version 2) | ecosystem: Environmental > Terrestrial >... | reverse complement strand
GAGGGGTTGAAGGGTACAGGCATATATGCATCGAAGATCTTCGCGCCGTTCGGCTTTTATCAGGAGCTCATCCTCACCGCCGTGGATCGGTTCGGCGAGGCGCCCGAGGATCTGACGACGCTGGAACCCGTCAACAAGACGCTCTCCGGCCTCGGCTACTCGGCTCGCCTTCGAAACTATTGGGACCTCAACCAGGCGTCGAACATCGAGCTTTCCTTTTCGGGAATCACTGGCAAACGCGAGCAACCGGTCACGCTTGATGACTCCGTCGTGTTCGGGACCGCGGCTCGTCAAAGCGTCCTTGGTACGGACCTGACGTATCGCTGGAGACCCTTGCAGCAGGGGTTGTACAGGTCGTTCATCGCCCAGGCGGAGTTGATGTACCAGGTGAACGAAAAAGACCCGCGGCTGGTGCTGCCGGACGGTGTGGATCCTAGTGCCTTCGCATACGCCGGCCCCGACCGTGACTACACCGGCGCATATGTGTTCGCGAGATACCAGGTTACGCGCCGCGGCCACGTTGGCGCCCGCTTCGACGCCTTCGAGGACGAGGCCGCTGGCGGGCGAACGTCCACTGCCGCTTCGGGGTATCTGGAATGGTTCCCGAGCGAGTTCTCGAAGCTGGTGGCGGCGTACGAGCGGTATTCGCCCGCCGAGGGCTCAGCGACGAATCGAATTCTTCTGCAGGCGACGTTCGCACTCGGGCCCCACAAGCCGCATCCGTTCTGATCTGACCGGCGCGCCGCGCCGAGGAGTTGTCATGCGTTCAAACAGACTATTCACGGCGGTCGCGCTCGCCGTCGCGTTCTCGGGTGCGGCGCCGATTGCGCGGAGTGGGACCGCCGCCGCGCAGCTCAAGGTCGTCACGAGTACGACCGACCTCTACGACATCGCAACGGAGGTCGGCGGCGACCGGATCACCGCGACGCACATTGGCGAGGGGTATCAGGATCCGCACTTCATCGAAGCGAAGCCGAGCTTCGTCCTGCAGCTGCGGAAAGCCGATGTCTGGGCGTTCGTGGGCCTCGATCTCGAGATCGGGTGGATGCCGCTTCTTCTTCAGGGCGCGCGCAACCCCAAACTCAGCCCCGGGCAGCCGGGATATGTCGACGTCTCGAAGGTCATTCCGGTGCTCGACGTCGCTCGCGGAAACGTCGATCGGAGCCAGGGTGACGTTCATCCGCTCGGCAACCCGCACTACTGGTTGGATCCCGAGAACGGACGGCGCATCGCGGCGCTGTTCCGGCAGACATTCTCCCAGCTCGATCCGGAAAACGCCGACACGTACGCCGCAAATGAGAAGGCGTTCACGCAACGGCTCGATGCCGCGGAGCGTACCTGGCAGGGATCCCTTGCGAAGATCAAGGGTCAGCCGGTGGTCGCGTGGCATACGAGCTGGCGCTATTTCGCCGAGTTCACGGGCATGAACATCGTGGGCTTCATGGAGCCCAAACCCGGGGTGCCGCCATCACCGGCGCACCTGGCGGGGCTCATCCAGACGATGAAGAGGACCGGCGCGAAAGTGATCGTCATGGAGCCGTTCTACGATCGTAAGGTCGCGGACTTCGTGGCGGGCAAAACGGGCGCGAAGGTACTCGTGCTGCCACCGTCGGTAGGCGGTGCGAAGGGCCTCGACGACTACATCAAGCTCATGACCAGCGACATTCAGCAGCTGGCAGCCGCCCTGTAATGGCACCGCTCGTCACTTTCGATCGCGCGACGCTCGGGTATGGGCGTCGCGTGGTGCTTACGGACATCTCGTTCGACATCCCCGAAGGCGATTTCCTCGGGCTCGTCGGGCCTAACGGGTCCGGCAAAACGACCATCGTCCGCACGCTTCTCGGGACGCTGCCGCCGCTGGCCGGAACGGTTACGCGCGATCACGCTCTCCGCTTCGGGTACGTCCCGCAACGCGATCAGGTCGATTACAGCTTTCCGCTCAAGGTGCTCGATGTCGTGATGATGGGCCGCTACGACCGCATCGGCCTTGGTCGTCGTCCCACGGCTGACGATCGCGCGCGCGCGCGGGAAGCGCTGGAGCACGTCGGGATCGCGCACCTCGCTGATCGCCGCCTGTCGGACCTGTCGGGCGGCCAGAAGCAGCGCACCCTCATTGCGCGCGCGCTCGTCGGCGAGCCGACCGTGCTCGTGCTCGACGAGCCGACGAACGGGATGGATCTCGTCGCGACCACGCAAATCCTCGGACTCGTTCGGGAGCTGCACGATCGCGATGCGCTCACGGTGCTGATGGTGAGTCACGCATTGAACGAGGTCGCGAACTACGTGGACCGTATCGCGCTCGTGGTCGAGGGCGGGTTCCGTATTGGCACGACCGACGAGATCATGACCGAGGAAACGTTGACGCAGATGTACGGCATCCCGGTCGAGGTCGACTCGTTCGACGGACACCGGATCGTCGTCGCTCGGCGTCGTGACGCCACGGAGGCGGCCGATCGTGTTTAGCACGGTGCTCTTGTTCCGCGAAGCGCTCTATGGCGCCCTCGTGATCGGCGTCGCGTGCTCGGTCCTCGGCGTGTACGTGGTTCTGCGACGCATCGTGTTCGTGGGGGCGACGCTCGCGCAGATCTCGTCCGCGGGTATCGCGTTCGCGCTGTGGCTTGCCGGCACCGGGCTCGCCTTGGGGCCGCTGCTTCGCCCCACGGTGATGTCGCTCCTGTTGACGCTCGCGGCCGTCGTGGTTTTCGCTGGCGGCGCACGCGGGCGCATCCCGCCCGACGCGACCATCGGCGTCACGTATGCGGTCGCCGCGGCCGTCGGCATCCTGCTGATCGCAAAGGCCGCATCGGGCGAAGCGCACGACATCTTCCTGCAAGGCAACATTCTCGGCATCACGCGCGGCGATACGCTCGTGCTGATCGGCGTCGCGGTTCCTGTGCTCGTGCTCCACGCGCTGTTTTACAAGGAGCTGCTGTTCGTGTCGTTCGACCGCGAGACGGCGCGTACGCTCGGCTACGACGTGCGTCGCTGGGACCTGCTGCTCTATCTCACGCTCGGTGTCGTCATTGCGTCGGCCATGCAGTTCGCCGGCGTTATGCTCGTGTTCAACTTCCTCGTCTTGCCCGCGGTGACGGGGTTGCTCCTCTCGCAGCATATGCGCGGCGTCTTCTTCTGGTCAGTGACGTCGGCGGTCGTCGCCGCCGTCGTCGGGTTCTCACTCTCTGTGCCGTTCGATCTGCCGTCCGGGCCCGCCATCTCAGCGGCCTCCGGTGCGCTCGTGGTAATCGCTTGGTTGGGGAGGCGGCTCCTCGCCCGCTCCTCGTAAGCCCGTAGCGCGCTAGTCGCGGCCGCCATGGGCGGATAGCTTCCGCGCATGAAGCGCGAAGACGCCCTCGAGTACCACGCTTCCCCGCGTCCGGGGAAGATCGCCGTCGTTCCGACGAAGCAGCTCACGAATCAACGCGACCTGTCACTGGCGTACTCGCCCGGGGTCGCCGAGCCGTGTCTCGAAATCAAGAAGAACCCCGATGATGCCTACCGCTACACGGCGAAGGGCAATCTCGTTGCCGTCGTCACGAACGGCACGGCGGTGCTCGGCCTGGGCAACATCGGCCCACTCGCCGGCAAGCCGGTGATGGAAGGCAAAGGAAACCTATTCAAGCAGTTCGCCGACCTCGATGTGTTCGACCTCGAGGTGGCGTCGGAGAAGCCGGATGAGGTGATCCGCTTCTGCCAGCTGCTCGAGCCTACCGTGGGCGGCATCAATCTCGAGGACATTCGCGCGCCCGATTGCTTCTACATCGAGGAAACACTGCGGAAGACGATGAAGATTCCCGTCTTCCACGACGACCAGCACGGCACGGCCATCATCTCCGGTGCCGGGTTGATCAACGCCCTCGAGATCGTCGGCAAGCCGATCGACGAGGTCCGCGTGGTGTTCTCGGGCGCCGGAGCCGCGGCGATCTCCACCGCGGCACACTACGAGCGACTGGGCGTTCGCAAGGAACACATCATCATGTGCGATCGCGCGGGCGTCATCTACAAGGGTCGGTCGGACGACATGGATCCGTACAAGGCCCGGTTCGCGAACGAGACACACGCGCGAACGATCGGCGAAGCGCTCGAGGGGGCCGACGTGTTCGTGGGGCTGTCGGTCGCGGGGGCGGTCCGCAGCGAGATGATTGCTCGCATGGCAGACCGGCCGATCATCTTCGCGCTGGCGAACCCGGTGCCGGAGATCCTGCCCGATGAAGTGCGTCGCGTTAGGCCCGATGCCATCGTCGCGACCGGACGGAGCGACTACCCGAACCAGGTGAACAACGTGCTCGGGTTCCCGTTCATCTTCCGCGGCGCCATGGACGCGCGCGCCACCGAGGTGAACGAGGAGATGAAAATGGCGGCGACGCGTGCGCTCGCGTCGCTCGCGCGGCAGGAAGTTCCCGAGAGCGTCTCGGCCCTCTACGGGCTGCGCTCGGTAAAGTTCGGCGCTGACTACCTGATTCCCTTCCCGTTCGATCCGCGCGTGCTGCTGTGGGTTGCGCCGGCGGTCGCATGGGCCGCGGTCGCCACGGGTGTCGCCCGCGAGTTCGTCGACATCGAGGAATACCGCGAGCGCCTGGAGTCGCGACTCGGCCGCGCGCGCGGTCTGATTCGCGGCATCATCAATCGCGCCGTGCGCGAACCGAAGCGAGTCGTGTTCCCGGAAGGCGAGGAGTCCAAGATCATTCGCGCGGCGCGGATAATCGTCGACGACGGCATCGGCTACCCCATCCTGCTCGGGAACCGCCAGGTGATCGAGCAGACGGCCGCCGCGGCGGCGGTTTCGCTCGAAGACATCGAGATCGATGACCCCGCGAGCTCGCCGCATCGCGAGCGGTACGCGCAGGTCCTCTGGGAGCGGCGGCAACGCAAGGGGATGAGCCTCGGCGAGGCACACCGGCGCCTCTACAACGGCAACTATTTCGGGATGGCGATGGTGACCTGCGGCGATGCCGACGCACTCCTCTCGGGTATGACCATGCAGTACCCCGAGACGATCCGGCCGGCCCTCGAGGTCGTGGGTGCGCATCCGCGCGCGGGACGCGTGAGTGGCATGTACATGCTCGTCTTCGACCGCCACGTCGTGTTCTGCGCGGACACCACGGTCAACATCGACCCGACGGCCGAACAGCTCGCGCAGATCGCCTACGCCGCTGCACGGATCGTGCGGACGTTCGGCATCGAGCCTCGCGTCGCGATGCTCAGCTTCTCCAACTTCGGGTCGGTGCAGCACCCCCACGCGGACAAGGTTTCGAGGGCGGTCGAGCTCGTCCGCCAACGAGACCCGAACCTGGTAGTGGACGGGGAAATGCAGGCTGATAGCGCCCTGGACGAGCGCATTCTCGCCGACAGCTACCCCTTCAGCGCCTTGAAGGAACCAGCCAACGTGTTGATATTTCCGAACTTGAGCGCTGGCAACATTGCCTATAAGCTGTTGAACCAGCTCGGGGGTGCGACAGCCATCGGCCCGATTCTGATCGGTATGCGCTACCCGGTCCACGTGCTGGAGCTCGGGGCCGACGTCCAGGAAATCGTGAACATGGCGGCGGTCGCGGTCATCGATGCGCAGTCGCGCACCGCGGCGGCGGATGCGCTCGGCGTCGGCGACGATTGAGACGCGTCGCCACAATGGCGACGACACGATTTGGCGACGAACCTTTTGACAGGATACGCAACGACATGGCAACGCAGACCAAGCCCGCGTCGGGTTCGGAGGACACGACGCACGGACTCGAACAGCAGGGGCTGCGCCCAAGCGGACAAGTTCACTGGAACCTCGTCGCGCCCGAGCTCATGCTCGCTGCGGCGCGGCGTGGCGAAGGCGAGTTCGCCGACATGGGTCCATTCGTCGCCGTCACGGCGCCGCACACGGGTCGATCGCCGAACGACAAGTTCGTGGTCCGGGAGCCGGGCACCGAGGCGGACATCGACTGGGGCAAGGTCAATCAGCCGATTTCGCCGGCCCATTTCGAGACGCTCCTGGCCGACGTCCGTGCGCATCTGAACGCACAACCCGAGCTGTTCGTCCAAGACCTCCGCGCCGGTGCCGACCCGGCCCATCGGCTGAGCGTGCGCTACGTGCTGCCTAACGCCTGGCACGCGGCATTCGTTCGCAACATGTTCATTCGCCCCGATGCGGCGGAGCTTCCGACCTTCGAGCCGAACTTCACGGTGCTGCATGCACCGGAACTCCAGGCTGACCCCGCCCGGCACGGCACGCGGACCGGCACGTTCATCATCCTGAACTTCGCCGAGCGCATGATCCTCATCGGCGGGACGCGGTACGCCGGTGAGCTGAAGAAGGCGATGTTCACCGTGATGAACTACTTCATGCCGAAGGAAGGCGTGCTCTCCATGCACTGCTCGGCGAACGTCGGCACGCAGAGCGATGCCGCGCTCTTCTTCGGGTTGTCTGGTACGGGCAAGACGACACTCTCGGCCGATCCGGAGCGCGCGCTCATCGGCGACGACGAGCATGGGTGGTCGGAGCGCGGCATCTTCAACTTCGAGGGTGGTTGCTACGCGAAGGTCATCAACCTGTCGCAGGAGGGCGAGCCGGACATCTACGCCACCACGCAGATGTTCGGTACGATCCTCGAGAATGTGGTGCTGGAGCCGACGTCCCGACGTGTGAAATTCGACGACCAGTCGATCACCGAGAACACGCGGGCGTCGTACCCCCTGCCCTACATTCGAAACCACGTGCCGGACGGACGCGGCGGTCACCCGAAGAACATCGTGTTCCTCACGGCGGACGCGTTCGGCGTCCTCCCGCCGATCGCGCGACTCACGCGCGAGCAGGCGATGTATTACTTCCTCTCGGGGTACACGGCGAAAGTCGCGGGGACGGAACGCGGGGTCAACGAGCCGCAGGCGACGTTCAGCGCGTGCTTTGGTGCGGTCTTTCTCGTCTGGCATCCGACGAAATACGCCGAGATGCTCGGTCGCTTGATCGCCGAACACGACGCCCACGTGTGGCTCGTGAACACGGGGTGGAGCGGCGGCCCATACGGCGTCGGCAAGCGGATGAAGCTGGGCTACACTCGGGCAATGGTGCGTGCCGCCCTGGCCGGACAGCTCGATCAGGTCCCGACGCAGACCGATGAGCGCTTCGCGCTCGCCGTGCCAACGCAGGTCCCGGGTGTTCCCGTTGACGTCATGCGCCCGCGCGATACCTGGAGTGACGGGGCGGCATACGATGCGCAGGCGAAAAAGCTCGCCGAGATGTTCCGCAAGAACTTCGAGAAGTTCGGGAGCAACATATCGCCAGCAATCGCCGAGGCGGGACCGAAGATCTAACGAGCCAGGCCCCAGGTCACCCAGGGTGTTGATCATCCGGGATCCGCTGTGGAACAACATTCGTGTCGACGCGCTGGCGCTGCAGCTCGTCGACACGCCTGTTTTCCAGCGTCTCCGCTACGTTAGGCAGCTCGGGCTCGCGTATCTGGTCTATCCCGGCGCGACCCACACGCGCTTCGAGCACGCACTCGGCGCCTACCACCTCGCTCGGCTCACCCTGAGCCAGCTCGACGAGCGGGGTGAGCTTGCCGGCGTGCCGCGCGAGGCCCGCGCCATCACGCAGGCCGCCGCACTGCTGCACGATGTCGGCCACTATCCGTTCTCGCACGCACTCGAGGAGATCGGAGCGTTGCACCACGAGGAGGTGGCGACTCCACTCATCGAGTCCGGCCCCGTGGCGGCAGCGTTAACGCGCACTCTCGGGCCCGAGGCGCCGAGGCACGTGCTCGACCTGATTCGCGGCGTCAGCGAATCGCCGCTCCAGGGGCTCATTTCCGGTTCGCTGGATCTCGACAAGATCGAGTATCTGAAGCGCGACGCGCTCATGTGCGGCGTGCCCTATGGCGAGATCGACGTCGATCGACTGCTCAACTCCCTCGTCCTCGTCGATGAGCCCGTGACAGGACGCCGTGTGGTCGGTGTGCTCGAAAAGGGGCTGTCGGCACTCGAGTCGCTTCTCTTCGCGAAGTATCAGATGTACCGCAACGTCTACTGGCATCACGCGGTGCGCAGCGCGACCGCGATGTACAAGCGGCTCGTGGACGAGGCACTCGCCACCGGGGATGTCGACGCGGCGTCGCTCACTACGTACGACGACGAGGGCCTCCTGCACCGCCTGGCCGCGCGCGAGACACCGCCGCTGCTGGCGGCGCTCCGCGAACGCCGGCTCTACAAGCGCGTCCTCGAGTGTCCCGCCGCAGAGCTCTCGAGCGATCGCCTGGAGTGGATTGCCGATGACCGCGCGCTGACGATCAGCGTGGAGGATCGGATCGGCGCGGAGCTTGGATTCAAACCAGGGGAGCTGCTGATCGACTTCCCCGCCAAGACGCAGATGCTCGGCCTCGACCTCCCAGTCGTGCGCCGCTCGGGAGACGTGCGGCGTCTGACGGCTGCCGGCCTGGAAGGGGCGATCAACCTGCCAATGCTCTCGGAGCAACTGTATCAGTCGGCGCGGTGGCTACGCGTGTTCGCCGCGCGCCGCGTGGACGTTTCGAGAACGGATCTGCTCGACCGACTACTGCAGGTCGCTGCCTAGGGGCGCTTGCCGTGCGCTTCGGCCAGCTTGCGCGCGATCGCCCGGTAGAACGCCGCATCATCGCGCTTCTCCTGCGACTCGAGCGAGAGCGCGGCCAGCTCCAGCGCGTAGAGAATGTTGCCCAGGTACAACTCCGCCAGAGCGCCGACCGAGTCGGAGTCGTCCGCCACGTCGCTCAGCGAACGGCGGGCGTCTCGGCCGTCGTTCCGTCGCTGCCGTTGTTGTCCGCGGCCGTGACCTGAACGACGATGGCAGTGATGTTGTCCAGGCCACCGCGACCGTTCGCCTCGGAGATCAGCGCGTCGACAACACGGCCCGGCGTCGCCCGCGAGAAGAGCAGCTGCTGGAGCCGACGATCATCGACCATCCCGGTCAGACCATCGCTCGCAACGAGGTAGACGTCCCCGGTGCGCACTTCGCCGTGATAGGTGTCCGGCTCCACGGTGTCGCTCGCGCCCACACAGCGCGTGATGACGTTCGAGTAGGGGTGGTAGCGCGCCTGCTCTGGCGTCAGAAATCCGGCGTCCACCTGTTCCTGGACGTACGAGTGATCCTTGGTCAGCTGACGCAGCTTGCCGTCGCGCAGCAGGTAGACGCGTGAATCACCGACCTGGCCGATGAGGTACCGCGAGCCGGTCAGGATGAGCACGGAGGCCGTCGTGCCCATGCCCTGCTTGTCGACCTCGGTGATCGTGCGCTCGTAGATCTTCGAGTTCGCCTTCTTCACCGCATCCGCCACGCGGGCGGCGACCGCATCGCCGGCGACGTCCGTGATCCCCGCGAGCTCCCGCGAGATGATCTGCACCGCCATCTCGCTCGCAACTTCGCCCGCCGCGTGGCCACCCATACCGTCCGCCACGATGAACAGCCCCCGCTTTTCATTCGCTTCCGCGAAGAAGCTGTCTTCGTTGCCAGCGCGGATCATGCCCACATCCGAGCGGGCGGCGACGTATAGGTTCACTAGCGATCCTGGATCAGGAAAAGGAGGGTCGCGCCTATGAGCACCGCGCCCGCAAGCAACACCATCGGCAGCGCCCCCCGCGGCGGTGCCGCCACCGACGGCACCTCGGCCGGTGCGACCGACGGCTGGTCAGCGTAGAACCTGAACTCCTCGGCACCAATGCGGATGATGTCTCCGCGACGGAGCGGATGCGCATCGCCGGTACGAGCCGCGTTGACGTGGACGCCATTTGCGCTGAAATCCCGGAGCACGTAGCCGGCCGGGCCGAGCGACACCTCGGCATGGCGCCTCGAGACGTCGGTCCCGGGGACGACCACGTCGCACGTGGCGTCGCGCCCGATTTGAAGACCGGTGGACGGCACGTGGTATTCGCGGCCATCCACGAGTGATACGAGGCGTCCACCCGAGGTAGCCGCACGCCCGCGCGTCGGCGTCGCAGCGGTATCGACGCGCGCTTCGAACGCGGGCACCACCGTGGTGCTACCCGCCTTACGGTCGTCGGAGAATCGGAGCTGACGCCCGGCCACCTCGATCCTGTCTCCGTGAAGCAATGGCGCCGGCTCTGCACCTAGCGCCACACCATTCACCAATACCGAGGCCCCCGACGTTGCTCGGCGCACACTGGCCGCGCCCCGTGGGTCCACGGTGATGATCGCGAGAGTTCCCTTCTCTGCAGCAGCGCCGAACCGGACACCGGCGTCACCGTCCCCACCGATCCACAGCTCCCCAACGCTCAGCTCGATCTTCTGGTCGTCAAGCCGAAGATGCGCCATGTGGACTGAAGACGGTGGTCGATACTCGAGGCCGAAGGGAAAATGGAAAGCCCGTTGAGACAGCATCGCCTCCACGGGTGACGCGCGGAAACTACGGTTGGCCAGCATGGCTGGCAAGCAGTTGCCGGCCTTCGGCAGACCAGAACCATGACTGCAGTTGATGCCCCCCTCAGGACCGTGCGGAGGTCGCGAGCTCGCCCTGCTGGAGACGGTAGAGCCTTTGGTATAATCCTGCCATCCCGAGCAACTCGCGGTGCGTTCCCCGTTCGCGTATCTCACCGTGGTGGAGCACGAGTATCTCGCTCGCACCGACGATCGTGCTCAGGCGGTGCGCGATCGCGATCGTCGTTCGGCCACGCATGAGCACCGCCAACGCGTCCTGAATCGCGGCCTCGATCTCGCTATCGACCGCACTCGTTGCCTCGTCGAGGACGAGTAACGCGGGGTCCGCGGCGATCGCCCGCGCGAAGGAGAGCAATTGCCGCTCACCGACGCTGACGGACGCACCTCGCTCGCCAAGCTCGTACGAGTACTCTCCGGGAAGGCGTCCGATCACACGATCCGCGCCAACGCGCGCCGCGGCACGCGCGACATCGGCGTCACTCAGCGGCGACGACAACCGAATGTTCGACCGGATGTCGCCGGCGAAGAGGAAGATATCCTGCTGCACGTAACCGATCAGCCGACGCACGGCATCGACGCTCATCTCCCGCACGTCGACGCCATTGATCAGGATACGCCCGCGCTGCGGATCGTAGAACCTGAGCAGCAGGCTCACGACCGTGGTCTTGCCGGCGCCGGTGTGGCCCACCAGTGCGAGCGTCTGGCCCGGCCTCGCAACGAAGCTGACGCCACGAAGCACCCATTCTGGCTCCGTCGGCGCCGCGTCGCCCATGGCGACGTGCGCGAGATCGTACGCGAACCACACGTCCTGAAACTCCACGGTGACCACAGAATGCACTGCCTCCACCGCGGCGCGACCTTGCTGGGCTGTCGGCTTTCGGTCCTCGGCCGATTCTGTATCGAGTAGCCGGAACACCCGCTCTGATGAGGCCATCGCCTGCTGCAGCGTGTTGTACTTGTCCGAGAGGTCCTGGAGTGGTTGATAGAATCGGCGCACGAGCTGGAGGAACGCGGCCACCGTCCCCACGGTCAGCAGTCCGCCGCGCACGCGTGACGCGCCCGCGACGATGAGGCTCGCCATCGCTACGGTCGTCAGCACTTCGATCACCGGGAAGTACAGCGCGTAAATCCGAACGGATCGCAGATGCGCCTCGAGGTGATCGCGATTGAGCCGATCGAACCGCCGCGATTCGGCCTGCTCGCGCCCGTAGAGTTGCACGACGCGCACGGCCGAGATTCTCTCCTGAAGAAACGCATTGATGCGCGCGAGCCGCGTACGGATGTCGCGATAGGCCTCGCGCACCTGAACCCGAAACACGTTCGACGCGATCACGACGCCCGGAATGACCGCGAACGCCGCGAGTGCGAGCCGCCAATCGACGATCAGCATCGCGATGCTGATCGCCAGCAGTGTGAACAGATCGCCAATGCCCGCAACGACGCCCGCGGTGAACAGCTCGTTGAGGGCTTCGACATCGGACGTGACACGCGTGACCAGTCGTCCCACAGGATTCCGATCGAAGAACGAGATCGAGAGCCGCTGGAGATGCGTGAAGATCTCCGTGCGCAAATCACGCATGACATGCTGACCGAGCAGGCTGGTCAGCATGGTTTCGCCATAGGTGAACACGAACTGAAGGACGAGCGTAGCCGCGAACAAGGCAGCGCTCGTCGCGACGAGTCGCGTGTCACCGCGTGGGATGGCGACGTCGATGACCTGCTTGGTCAGCGCGGGACCGACGAGTTGAAGTGCTCCATCGAGGAGAAGGAGCGCGAGCGATGCGACCACGAGGGCGCGGTACGGTCGAGCGTACCCGAGCAGGCGGCGCATGAGCCGGCTGTCGTACGCTTTGCCGAGCGCTTCTTCCTCGTGGAGGGACTGGGACAACGAGCTGATCCGCGACGGGAAAGGGTAAACTCGGCGGGGCGAGAGCGAAGCATAGCGCGGCGTTGCGAGGGTCGTTTCGTAAGCCGGGACCGCCGCGTCACCGTCGAGCTCCCTAGGCCATTTTGGCGTCGGGCGACTCGTTGACTGGTACGCTCGTTGCTTTATCAGGGGTGTGCAAACCCACCCCTCGGAGGAATAGGAATATGACCATTCTCGCTTGGATCGTGCTTGGGCTCGTGGCGGGCGCGATCGCCAAGGCACTGATGCCGGGCCGTGACCCTGGCGGGATCATTGTCACGATGCTGATCGGTATCGTCGGCGCCTTCCTCGGTGGCTTCCTCGGCAACCTGATCACGGGCGCGGGCCTGAACGGCTTCTCGATCTGGAGTATTGTTCTGGCCGTTGTCGGCGCCATGCTGCTACTTTGGATTTATCGTCTGACGACTCGCACGCGTACCACGATCTGACGCACTACGCGTCGGGCCCCGGGCGTCTGCATAGCGGACGTCCGGGGCCGTTCGTTGCACGGGAGTAAGGGTTGCCCCTCTGGCTCTACTGGGTGTTGCTCGGGCTGCTCGCCGGATCACTGGCGAAGTTCCTGGTCCCGGGCCGCGACCCCTCGGGGTGTATTGTCACCATCGTGCTCGGCATCGCCGGGGCGTTCATTGGTGGCTTGATCGGGCACGCGCTCGGATGGGGGCGCGTGACCGCCGGCGAGCTGGACCTGCGCTCGCTCGGAATCGCAACGTTCGGCGCGATCGTCGTCCTCCTCGTTGGGCGAATCCTTCGTCGATTGCGCTAGCGCCCGAGTTCGGCCCTCCGGTGTTTCTTCGCCCCGCGCCGGGTTAGCTTTCGCGCCGTGAAGGACGCCATCGTCGTGCGGGGAGCACGCCAGCACAATCTGAAAGGCTTCGACCTGGAGATCCCGCGGAGGAGCTACACGGTCATCACGGGGCCGTCAGGTTCGGGCAAGTCGTCGCTGGCGTTCGACACGATTTATGCCGAGGGCCAGCGACGCTATGTCGAGTCGCTCTCGGCATACGCCAGACAGTTTCTCGAGCGGATGGAGAAGCCCGACGTCGACTCGATCGATGGGCTCTCGCCCGCGGTCGCAATCGAGCAGAAGAACCCGACCAAGACATCGCGTTCGACGGTTGGGACGGCCACAGAGATCTACGACTATCTCCGCCTCCTCTGGGCGCGCATCGGCCGCACGTTCTGCCCCGTGTGCGGCCGCGAGCTCAAGCCCGACACGGTTCAGTCGGTCGTCGACACCGTCGTGGGGCTTCCGGAAGGGACGCGCTTCGCCGTCGCATTTCCGCTCGTCCTGTCCGAGAAGGTCACGCACGAGGTGGTCGTCGAAAACCTCCGCGCGCAGGGGTTCGTGCGCGTGAGCATCGCCGGCCGGATCCTCCACCTCGATGACGTCCAGGCGGAGGGGATCGACCTCACGACAGTGAAGGACTTGCTGGTCGTCGTCGACCGACTCACGGTGTCGCCTGACGTGAGCGGGCGATTGGCGGATGCCGTGGGAACGGCGTTCCGAGAGGGGGATGGGGATTGCGTTGTACTCGTCGTGGGAACCCCCTCTCCCCACACGCTTCGCTTTACGGAGCGCTTCCAGTGCCCTAACGACGGCACGACCGCGCCCAGTCCAACACCGCAGCTCTTCTCCTTCAATAATCCGCGCGGCGCATGCCCGACGTGTAACGGCTTCGGCGCTGTGCTGGAGTACGACGAGGCGCTCATCGTCCCCTACCCCGATCGCACCCTGCGTGACGGTGCGATCGATCCGTGGACGAAGCCGCGGTATGACGGCAAGCGGCGCGCGCTCGCCGAGTTCGCGAAGCGCGAGGGCATCCCGATGGACGTGCCGTGGCAACGCCTCTCGGCGGCGCATCGCGACCGGCTGCTGCGCGCGAAGGCCCGCGGCTACAAGGGGATCCTCCCGTTTCTCGTCGATCTCGAGGAGAAGCGCTACAAGCAGTACATCCGCGTCTTTCTCCGACAATACCAGAGCGCGCGCGAGTGTCCCACGTGCCACGGGACGAAGCTCAAGCCGGAAGCGCTTCAGGTCCGGGTGGACGGTCGCAACATCGCCGAAGTCGCAGAGCTGTCCGTCGACCGGCTGATCGAATGGCTGAACGCGCTCACGCTGACGTCGTTCGAGCGCCAGGTGGCCGAGCACATTCTGAAGGAAGCGCGCAACCGCGTACAGTTCCTTTGTGATGTCGGGCTCAATTACCTGACGCTCAACCGCGGCACACGTACGCTGTCTGGCGGCGAGGCTCAGCGCATCGGCCTCGCGAACTCGTTAGGCTCTCAGCTCGTCGATACGCTCTACGTGCTCGACGAGCCGTCCATTGGGTTGCACCCCCGGGACATGGACCGGCTGCTGCGCCTCCTGCTCCGCCTCCGCGACGGCGGGAACACTGTCCTGGTCGTAGAGCACGACCTGGATGCCATCCGCGTTGCGGATCACATGGTGGAGCTCGGGCCGGCGAGTGGGGAGCAAGGCGGCCAGGTGGTCTTCGCGGGCCCGATGAGCCGCGCCGCGGAAAGCCCGCTGACGGGTCAATACCTCACCGGCGCCCGCGCGATCCCGCTCCCCGCGGAACGTCGGCATCTCGGCCCGCGCTGGCTCACGCTCAGCGGAGCGCGCGAGCATAACCTCAAGAGCGTCGATGTGCGGATCCCGTTAGGCGCGCTCACGGTCGTGACGGGGGTTTCCGGGTCCGGCAAGAGCACGCTCGTGCACGACGTGCTGTATCGCGCGCTCGAGACACGCCTGACGGGCGAGCATTCCGCCAAGCAGCACCTCGGCGAACGGGTCGGCGCGTTCGCGGAGCTCACGGGGTACGAGGCGCTCGAGGGCGTCGTCCTCGTCGATCAGCAGCCTATTGGCAAGACGCCACGCTCCAATCCCGTCACCTACGTGAAGGCGTTCGACGAGATTCGCAAGCTGTTCGCCGACGCGCCCATCGCGCGGCAGCGGCGCTATACGGCGAGCACGTTCAGCTTCAACGTCGACGGTGGCCGGTGCGAGCATTGCGAGGGCGCGGGCTACCTCGAAGTCGAAATGGTGTTCATGGCCGATGTGTACGTGCCCTGCGACCACTGTGGCGGCAAGCGCTTCCGCCCGGAGGTGCTCGAGGTGCTCGTCCACGGTAAGAGCATCTACGACGTGCTTCAGATGACCGTCGATCAGGCCATCCGGTTCTTCCCGTACGAGGAGAAGCTCGGCCAGGCGCTCTGGCAGCTGCAGCAGGTCGGTCTCGGCTATCTGCGTCTTGGGCAGCCGGCGACCACGTTGTCCGGCGGCGAAGCGCAGCGAATCAAGGTGGCCCGCGAGCTCGCGCTTGCGAAGCGCAGTGGTGGGAAAAAGCTCTACATCATGGACGAGCCGACGACGGGGCTGCATCTCGAGGACATCCGCAAGCTCGCCGGCGTGCTGGATCGCCTGGTGGACGCCGGGCACACTCTCATCCTCATCGAGCACAACCTCGACGTCATCAAGCTCGCGGATTGGGTCATCGATCTCGGTCCGGATGCAGGCGACCGCGGCGGTCAGGTCGTAGCGATAGGCCGTCCCGAAGAGATCGTTCGCGTCGAGGCATCGCATACCGGACGCTGGCTGAGAGACCGCCTCACGGGCCCGACATCAGCGCCGCGCAAGTCCGCTCGTCCGCGAGTCCGCGCCCGCGCGTCGTAGCCGGGCCCTAGCGACTCCGGCCCGGCCCGCCGCGTCGTCGCTCCTGCAGGCGGCGGACGATCCGCGTCATGCGTCGCCGTGTCAGCAGCCGATTGGCCAGCACAACCACCTTGTTGCGGAGCCCCGTCACGACGACGCGCTTTCCCTGCGCCGCGCCACGGTAGGCGGCTTCGGCGACCTCGCGCGACGTCATCCGCGGCGCCCCGACATTCGGCGCGTTGGATCCGATGCCAGCGGACTCGTGGAACTCGGTCACCGTCGGCCCCGGGCAGATCGCGGTGACCGTCACGCCACTCCCGTCGACCTCCTCCGCGAGCGCCTCGCTGAACGACTGGACGAACGCTTTCGAGGCGTAGTAGGCCGCCATGAGGGGACCCGGCTGAAACGCAGCGACCGACGACACGTTCATGATGCGTCCGCGCTTTCGCGCGAGCATGCCCGGCAGCACGACCTTCGTCAGATGCACGACCGCGGTGATGTTGACTTCGATGAGCGCCAGCTCGCGTTCGAGGTCCGTCTCGTGGAAGTAGCCGTGCGTCCCGATCCCTGCGTTGTTCACGAGCGCGTCGACATGCTGATCGACCGTGCGGATGCGCGCCGCGAGATGCTCGCGTTCGAGTCGTCGCGAGAGGTCGGCGACGAACGGATCGCAGGAAACGCCGTAGCGCTGCGCGAGTGTCCGTGCGAGCGACTCGAGCGCATCCTGACGGCGGGCGACGAGGATGAGGTCGTGCCCGTCACGCGCGAACAGTTCGGCGAGATCGCGGCCGATGCCACTCGACGCTCCGGTGATGATCGCGATTGGCCGCCTCTCACCACGACGAGCGGGCGCGGATGCGGGAAGTGCCGTCACGCCACTGCGCTCGCTTGACCGGCTTCTGTAGCGCCTCTAGGTTTCGGGCTCATTCCCGAGTAGCTCAGGTGGTAGAGCAGGTGACTGTTAATCACCGGGTCGGGGGTTCGAGTCCCTCCTCGGGAGCTCCATAAGGATTGGAACGACAAGCACTTGCCGCCAGCGGGTCAGGATTCCCTGCCCGCTGGCGTTTTCTGTTCGGGCTGGCCAGCGCGACAAATCACGCGCGCAGCGACGGCGCCTGGCCTAACGCGATCCGACGGACGTCGGACGCGCCGTCAATTCGCTCGCTGGTCCGGCGGTAGTTTTCCATCGAGTAGAGCACGAATCGCCGTCTCGATGCGCGGCCACGTCCACTGAGTAGCACTCGCGACCTCGAAGTGTCCGGCTCCCGGAAAGATGAGCGCCCGTGCAGAGTCCCCGGCCTGGACGGCCGCCTTGATATATGCGTCGACCACCGCGCGCGGCACGAAGTCCTCGTACTCGCCGATCGCGATCACCTGCGGAACGCCGAGTGGCAGCAGGGCCATCGGCGACACCTGCGCATAGCGATCGGGAACCGTGCTCGGCGTCCCACCGAGTAGCGTCGTGATCACAGAGTCGCGACACAACGTCTCGTACTCGCGGACATGCACCGTCATGTCAACTGGGCCCGCCAGGTCGACGACTCCGCGCACAGGGAGCGCACTCGACGCATGCAGTGGGCTCGCCTTCGGCACGCGCGAACGAGCCGCCGCCCACATCGCCAGGTGGCCGCCGGCGGAGTGACCAACGACAACGACCCGTCCGAGATCGAGCTTGTACCGTGGCGCGAGGGTGCGGAGATGGTCGACGCCGTGCCCCACATCGAGGTACGTGCCGGGCCATCCGCCACCGGGCTGGCCGAGCCGTCGATACTCCATGTTCCACGTCGCAATCCCCTTCGCTTTCAGGGCATCGCCCATCTGTCCGAAATAGCCGGCGTTCGCGTAGGCAGCTTTGAAGCATCCACCGTGAATGAGCACGACGACCGGATGGGGCCCGGCTCCGGGTGGTACTCTGAGCTCCCCGTATTGACTCGAGTCCGACCCGTAGGCGATCCGCTCGTCCGGCGGCTGACTCGGCAGCGCGGTGAGATCGTCCGGGGTCATTAGCTTCGGCGCCACGCCGGTGTCGGATTTGGCCGCCGTTTGTGAGGTGTCCGCTGATGGTGTGCCTCGCGAGCACCCAACCGACAGCGCGAGCAAGAAGCCCGTTAGGCATGCGACTCGCCGGTCCGCGAAGCCGGTTTTCATGGCAGCCGCTCCGGTCAAGGTAGAATACGACCGTGTCGTGCGTGGATGCGAAATGTTACGGGAACACAGGACGCCCGGGAAAGCCTCGGCGCTCTCCTGCCTAACGAAGCGGCCTCCGCCTCCGCGGGTGCCGCCGACGGGAAGCGCTACTGACCGTCAGGCGCGACCGCGCGGACGATGTCGCGGAATCGTGGTTCGCCGCGAATCGGGTCGAAGCCCGGGTCCTTGAGGGCCATCGCAAGCGTCCCGTCGTCGCGGGTCTTCAACAGCGTGTTGAGCGCCCGGCGCGAATCACCAACCGCGACGTACGCCATCGCGAGTTGGCTGCCCTGCACCGCCGTGTACGGGACGCGCTGCGGGACCCGTTTCGCGAGCGCCGCGAGTCGATTCAACGCCGCCCGGCGCTCGCCGACGCGGGCCTCGAACGTCGCGATCAAGGTCTGCGCCTGCCAGCTGTCGCCGAGCCGCTCCGTTACCTCGGCATCCGCCCATGCGGCGCGAAGATCACCGCGCGCGGCGTTCGCGCGCGCACGGAGCGCGTACGCATCCGCGTCGGCCGGCGTGATCGCGAGCGCGCTGTCGATCATCCGACGCGCGGCTGTCGCCTGACGCGAGCGGAGCAGCGCCGCGGCGGCGTTAGCAAGCGCGCGTGCGCGCGGGTCGACGACTTCGCGCGGCGTCGTGACCGGAGTCGGAAACGCGAGCGCGGCACTCGACGACGAAGCGGCGACGATCGGGGCAGCCGAAGCGGGCGGGCCTATCGTCACCGACCGTGGGTCACGAGCGTCCGAACGAGTCGACGACCTCGGCAGACGCTCCAGTAGCTCACGAGACGGCTCGGGCGTCGCTGGTTCGTTCGTCGCAACCGAGCTTCCGGATTCGACTCCCGGCACGCGATTTCGCGACCCGTCGGCGCTCAGCTGCTGCACGCCACCGTCGCGCGAGGGGCCGGCCGCGGCTGCACGCGGGTCGAGGCGCGGCGCGGCGTCCACGGCGTTGCTGTTGCCCGCGCCGAACAACGCGTAGAAACCAAACGCGCCGGCCAATGCGCTACCGGCGATCAGCATTCCGAGACGCACCGGCGATGGCGCGACGGGGACATTCTCCTTTCGCGCGGCACTGGAGTCGACGGGCGATTGCGCGGTGGTCGCGGAACCGTCGTTCGCTCCTCTCCGGAAGGGGATCGTGGAGGCGCCGGCCGACGGAGGCTCGATCGCGGTTTCGCCGCTCGACAACAGGGCACCCGCCGCTTCGCGCCGCTTGAGCATCGCCGCGCTCGGCGTATCGGACCGCAACTGCTCCACGAACTCGGATGCGGAGCTCCAACGCCGCTCGGGATCCTTGTCGAGTGCGCCCTCGAGTGCCAGCAACAGGCGCTGCGGGGTGTCCGGTCGAAGGAGCGTGAGCGGGGCGAGATCCTGATGCTTCTGCTTGTAGATGATGCCGAACAGGCTCTCGCCTTCCCACGCGCGTCGGCCCGACAGCATCTCCCACCCGACGACCCCGAGGCTGTACAGGTCGGCTCGGCCGTCGACCGCCGCATTGTCGATCTGCTCCGGCGCCATGTACGCCGGTGTGCCGATCGCCATGCCCGTCGCGGTTACTTCTGCGTCGCCCTGCGTCGCCTTCGCGATGCCGAAGTCGGACAGGAGGGCGACGCCCTTGTCCGCATCGATGAGGATGTTGTGCGGTTTGACGTCGCGGTGGATGATGCCGTTCGCGTGCGCGTGCTCGAGCGCCGTCCCGATGTCGCGCAGAATCTGCGTGCACTCGTCGAAGCGCAGCTTGCCACGACGCCGCAGAATCGTAATGAGCGACTCCCCGCGCACATACTGCATGACGAGCGCGACGTGGCCGCCACGCAGCCGCCGCAGCTCGTACTGGTGCACAATGTTGGGATGCCGAATACGCGCCATGAGCCGCGCTTCGCGATCGAACCTCGACAGAGCGTCCGAATCCGCGATGTACTTCGACGAGATGACCTTGATTGCAACGTCGTGCCCGGCCGTGCGGTGCCGCGCGAGGACGACGGAGCCCATGCCCCCTTTGCCGAGCTCGCGCTTGACGATGTAGTCGCGCTCGAGCTCGGAAAGATCGATGCCGGGTTCTGGGCGAGTTGCGGTCATTTGATTTGACGAGCCGATCTATTAGCGCACGCTAATACACCGGACGAAAACGGTTTGGAGCAACTCTGGCGCACAATGTAACGTTTAGAGCCAAAAAGTGCCTCGACACCGTTTTACCGGCGCCGAGGATACTGCTCGCGGCAGAGGGCCGATAGGTCCGCGGCCGAAAAAAGCCCAGCTAGGTAACTCGCGGCGACGGCGTGAAACGGAGATCCATTCCCCGCTCGCCCTGCGGTGTGTCCGCGCCGTAGTACCCGTCAATGAACCAGCGGACCACGCGGTCCGTCAGCTCATTCGCTGCTCGATAGCTGATTTTCGCGGCCGCGGCGTCGAAGACCGCCCGCTTCAGCGACACGATCACCAATTCAGGCTTCCGCCGTTCCGCTTTCGCCGCGCGCACGTATTCGAGCACCGCGTGACGCAGCTCGTTCTCGTCGCTCGCCGGCTCGGAGAAAGACGTCGCAAAGAGCTGGCGGAGGTCTGGCCGGTCATTTTGCTCACGTGATTCGGCGGATCGGCTCATTCTCTACCTTCAGCTGCAATAGGAGCGATGAGGCCATGATGCAACGGCACGAATGCTACAGTTAATTCCCTTTCCCACC
>Ga0209382_10003742_pt1 | contig 20878 bp, 16 predicted proteins | sample SoiMetdeltSBSDD5_FD_187599 | JGI IMG/M metagenome (GOLD analysis project Ga0209382, IMG submission 187599) | Bulk soil microbial communities from a Populus tree surrounding site in Tennessee, USA - Soil MetaG P. deltoides SBSDD5 (SPAdes) (version 2) | ecosystem: Environmental > Terrestrial >... | reverse complement strand
TCCGGCTCTGCCTGTCGCGGGCAATCCGAACGGGCGGGCGGCGGTTCCGGCCGAGGCCCGCGCGGTCGACACGAGCCGCCCGACCCGGGTGATCGGCAACGGCACACCAGCCAGCTGCACGTCGGAGGCGGTGGTGGCCGCGGTAGCGGCAGGCGGCATCATTACGTTCTCGTGCGGTCCGGATCCGGTGACGATCACGATGACGGCGACCGCGAAGGTACGCAACGCCAACGGTCCGCGGATCGTGCTCGACGGTGGTGGTTTGGTAACACTCAGCGGCGGTGGCCGGCGCCGGATCCTCTACATGAACACGTGTGACCGGATCCAGGGCTGGACCACCTCGCACTGCCAGGACCAGGACCATCCGCAGCTGACCGTGCAGAACCTGACGTTCGTCGACGGCAACTCGACCGGCGAGACGGCCGAGGGCGGAGGCGGCGGCGCGATCTTCGTGCGGGGCGGTCGGTTCAAGGTGGTGAACTCCCGGTTCCTCCGCAACCGCTGCGACCGTACCGGGCCGGATCTCGGCGGCGCGGCCATCCGGGTGCTGAGCCAGTGGCGTGGGCTGCCGGTCTACGTCGTGCAGAGCACGTTCGACGGCGGGACGTGCTCCAACGGTGGTGCGCTGAGCAGCATCGGCGTCTCGTGGACGGTGCTGAACAGCGTCATGACCCACAACTCCGCGATCGGTCGGGGCGCGAACCCGGCCCGCGCCGGTACCCCGGGCGGTGGCAGTGGCGGCGCGATCTACACCGACGGGAACCGGTTCACGGTACGGATCGCCGGCTCGATCATCGAGGACAACCACGCCGTCGAGGGCGGCGGTGCGGTCTTCTTCGTGAGCAACGACCGCACCGGGACGATGAGCATCGAGAGTTCCACGCTGCGCCGCAACCCGAGCGACGGGTTCGAGACCCGCGGCTACCCCGGCATCTTCTTCCTCGGCGCGAGTCTGCGCCGTTCGTGAGCTAGAGGTCGACCTCGCCTGTGACACAGGTGACCGTGCCACCGCCGACCCAGATCGTGCCGTCGGGATCGGCGTCGATGTGCACGCGACCCCGGCGGCCGAGGGCGGTGCCCTGGCTCGCGACGTACGGCGCGGTGGCCCGGCCGGTACGCAGCAGCCACTCCGCGACGGAGGCGTTCAGGCTGCCGGTGACCGGATCCTCGGCGGTCGCGCCGTCCTTCGGGTAGAACGCCCGTAACTCGAACGCCTCGGGAGAGCCGGCCGGGTACGGCCCGACCGCCCCGATGTCGAGGTCCACGATGCCCGGTCGCAGTGCCAGTACGGCCTCCGCGCTCGCCAGCAGCACGGCGACCCAGCCCGGACCGTTGTCGACCCACTCGGCATCGAGGATCTCGGCGCGGTCGATGCGCAGCACCCCGGCGAGATGGTCCACAAGGGACTCCTCGGCCGGGCCGGACCGCAGCAGCGGGGGAGCGGCGAACGCGAGCCGGTCCGCGGTGCGCTGGATCCGGATCAGTCCGGCCCCGCACTCCTGTACAACGATGTCCGCGCGGCTCGAGGTCGCCGCACACCAGGCGTGGCAGGTACCCAACGTGGGATGCCCGGCGAACGGAAGCTCCTGGCTCGGCGTGAAGATGCGCACCCGGTAGTCGGCGCCCACAGCGGTCGGCGGCAACACGAACGTCGTCTCGGACAGGTTCGTCCAGTGGGCGAACCGCTGCATCTCGTCGGTACCGAGTCCGTCGGCGTCGAGGACCACCGCGACCGGGTTGCCGCGGTACGGCGTGGTCGTGAAGACGTCGACCTGCCGGAAGGGGCGCACGCCTACTGGACCCACTGCACGAGCTGCAGGACGACCCCGTTCGGATCGGTGACCTGGAAGAACCGTTCGCCCCACGGCTCGGTTTGCAGCGGCGTCGTGATCGGCACGCCCTCGGCCTGCAGCCGCGCGTACTCAGCCTCGATGTCGTCGACCACGAACGCCACGAGCAGGCCGTCCGCCCGGTGGCCGCGCATGCTGTCCGGCTTGAAGCTTTCCAACCCGGTACGCAGGAAGACGAGGTTGAATCCGACGTCCACTCTGGACAGTGAGACGAACCCCTCGGCCGCCATCTCCTCGGTGAATCCGAAGTGTCGCTTGGCGAAGTCGGCGGAGGCGGTAACGTCGTCGACGTTGAGCGAGATCGCGGATGCGGTGATCTTCACCAGGCCATTATTACTCGGCAGGTCTCACAGGAACCGCACAGGAACGGCCCAGGTGGGTCACAGCGGCGGCCGACAAGATGGACGTCGTGACGGACATCCAAACGAACACGGTACGAGTGCTCGTGGTCGACGACGAGTCGACGCTGGCGGACCTGCTCGCGATGGCCCTGAAGTACGAGGGCTGGCAGGTGCGGACGGCCGGCGACGGGATGGCCGCGCTGCGCCTGGCGCGCAAGTACCGGCCCGACGTCGTCGTGCTCGACGTCATGCTGCCCGATGTGGACGGTCTCGAGGTGCTGCGCCGCCTACGCGGTCAGCTGCCCGACATTCCGGTACTGTTCCTGACCGCCCGGGACGCCATCGAGGACCGGGTCGCCGGGCTGACCGCCGGCGGCGACGACTACGTCACCAAGCCGTTCAGCCTGGAGGAGCTCGTGGCCCGGTTGCGGGCCTTGCTGCGGCGGGCCGGCGTGGCCGCGGCGATCCGGTCCGAGGCACAGCTGACCGTGGGGGACCTGACCCTCGACGAGGACAGCCACGAGGTACGCCGCGACGGCGATCTGATCGCGCTCACGGCCACCGAGTTCGAGCTGCTGCGGTACCTGATGCGCAACCCGCGCCGGGTGTTGAGCAAGGCTCAGATCCTGGACCGGGTGTGGAACTACGACTTCGGCGGCCAGGCGAACGTCGTCGAGCTGTACATCTCGTACCTGCGCAAGAAGATCGACGCGGGGCGCGCGCCGATGATTCACACCTTGCGGGGCGCGGGTTATGTCCTCAAGCCCGTCGCCTGACGCACCGCCGCGGCGGCGTTGGTTCGCCGGCCGGCCCCTGCGGACCCGCCTGGTCGCCGCGGTTCTCGCCCTGCTCGCCGCGGTGTGCCTGGTGATCGGCGTCGCCTCGACGCTGGCTATCCGGCAGTTCCTCATTGGACAGTTGGACGATCAGTTGGCCGTGGCGGCCGACCGGGCCATCCACGCGCCGAACGGTCGAAACGGCGACATGTTCCCACCCGGAACGGCCGCGGAGACCCTCGTCGCCCGCGTCGACGATGGCGCCATCGTCGACGCGCGGGTCCTCGAGGGACAGACGCTGACCGCCCAGCAGCTGGCGACCCTGCTGGCCATTCCCGTCGACGGCCGGCCGCACACCCGGAATCTCGGCGACCTCGGCGAGTACCGGCTCGTGGCCCTGCCGGCCGGGCGCGGCGAGGTGCGGGTGACCGGGCTGCCGTTGCGAACGGTCAACGACACCATCGCATGGCTGATCAACGTCGAGGCGGCCGTCACCGGAGCTGGGCTGCTCGTCGCCGGCGTGGCCGGCGTGCTGATCGTGCGGATCTCGCTGCGCCCGCTGGACCGGGTGGCCGCGACCGCCGCCCAGGTCACCGAGCTGCCGCTGGACCGCGGCGAGGTCGCGTTGCCGATACGGGTACCGGAGGCCGACACCGACCCGCGTACGGAGGTCGGTCAGGTCGGCGCGGCGCTCAACCGGATGCTGGGCCACGTCTCCGCGGCACTGGCCGCCCGGCACGCGAGCGAGATGCGGGTACGCCAGTTCGTCGCCGACGCCAGCCACGAGCTGCGTACGCCGCTGGCCGCGATCCGCGGCTATGCCGAGGTGACCAGGCGGGGTCGGGTGCCCGTACCGCCGGACGTCGCACACGCGCTGCGCCGTGTCGAGTCCGAGAGCACCCGGATGACCGCGCTCGTCGACGACCTGCTGCTGCTCGCCCGGCTGGACGCGGGACGGCCGCTGGCCACCGGCCCGGTCGACCTGTCCGCGCTCCTCGTCGACGCGGTCGGCGACGCGCACGTGGCCGGCCCCACCCACCGGTTCGCACTCGACCTGCCCGACGAACCGGTCGCGGTGACGGGAGACGGCGCCCGGTTGCACCAGGTGCTGGCCAACCTGCTGGCCAACGCGCGCACGCACACCCCACCGGGCACGACCGTCACCGCCCGGCTGGGCAACGACAACGGGCACGCGGTGCTCAGCGTGGTCGACGACGGCCCGGGCATCCCCGCGACGCAGCAGCCCGAGGTGTTCGAGCGGTTCTCCCGCGGGGACTCGTCGCGCTCACGCACCGGCGGCGGTACCGGGCTCGGACTGTCCATTGTGGCCGCCGTCGTGGCCGCGCACCGCGGGACGGTCGCGGTCGAGAGCCGCCCGGGTCACACCGAGTTCACGGTACGGCTACCGGCGATCAGTTGACCGGAGTGCCGTACCGCCCACAGCGCCGCCTCGGTCCGCGACGCCGAGCGCGTCTTGCGCAGCAGGTTCGACACGTGTACCGCGACCGTGCGGATCGAGATGCCGAGCGATCGGGCCACCTGCTTGTTGGACATGCCGGCGGCGAGGCAGGACAGCACCTCCCGTTCCCGGGCGGTCAAGTTGGCCTCCTCGCCGCCGTCGAGCAGCCCGTAGGCGCGGGCCGTCGCCAGCAGCTCGGTCAACGCGTACGGGTTGCCGCCGGTACGCGCCCGGACCGCGTCGACGACCTCGCCCGGTACCGGAGCCCCGTAGGCCCCTTCCAGCAGCGCGCCCACCTCGGCCGTGCCCAGGGTCCCGAGGTGTACCCGGATCGCGTCGGGTGTACCGGTCAGCCGGGCCAGGGTCCGGGCCGCCAGCTCCGGCGACACGGCCTCCTCCGGCGGCCGGCTGGTGACCAGCAGCAGCGCGGGCAGACCCGGCGCACTGGCCACCTCCGCCAGCAGGTTGAGGCTGGCCGGGTCGAGCGCGTGCAGATCCTCGGCGATGATCACCGCCGGCCCGGTACCGACCAGCGCCCGGACCGCCTTGACCGCGAGGCGCAGGAGTGCCGCTGGCGCGTACCGTTGGGCAGTTTGCCCCGGTTGTTGCGCAAGCCAGGTCAGCGCGTCGGGTGGAACGGGCAGGTCGCCGGTGTCGTGGGCGCTGAGCACCGCGGCGAGCCAGTCGTACGGCGCCGGCGAATGCACCCGCGCCCCGCCGGCCAGCACGATGCGCGCTGCCGGCTCGAAAGCGGCCAGCGCGGCCGTGACGAGCAGGCTCTTACCGCAGCCCGCGGCCCCGGTGAGCAGCGCGGTGCGGGGTCCGGACGGGGTGCCCGCGCCCAGCCGGGACCACGCCTCGACGAGCTCGGAGAGCTCCGCGGCGCGCCCCACCATCATGGCCGCTCTCGCTCCGCTGCGCTCATTGCTACACGATACGCACTAGTGCGTAGTGACTATTCACCTGTTGCTTTGGCAGGCTAGACGGCATGATGCAGCGATGCGCCTGGAGAAAGGCCACGGTATGGGGGTGACCCTGCGCGCCGTGGTGCTCAGCGATCTAGGCCCGGCCAGGGAGAACAACGAGGACGTCGGCTACGCGGGCGCGCGGGTGATCGCTGTCGCCGACGGGATGGGTGGCCCGCCGGCCGGCGAGGTGGCGAGCGAGATCGCGATCCGGGTCATGACGGACCTGGAGTCGTCCTCCGGCGACTCGCCGCTCGAGGCGCTGCGGGAGGCCGTAGACAAGGTAAACCGGCAGATCCGCGACGTGATCGACGCGCATCGCGAACTCGACGGCATGGGTACCACGCTCACCGCGATGCTGCTCTCCGGTGACCGACTCGCCCTGGTTCATGTCGGAGACTCGCGGGCCTATCTGCTCCGGGACCGGGTGCTCACCCAGCTCACGACCGACGATACGTTCGTCCAGCAGCTCGTCCACTCGGGTGCCATCACCGCCGCCGAGGCGCGGCGCCACCCGCAGCGCTCGCTCGTCACCCAGGCCGTGCAAGGGCAACAGGTCACCCCGGCGACCTCGGTCATCCACCCCCGACCCGGTGACCGGTTGCTCCTCTGTAGCGATGGTCTGTCCGATGTGGTCGATGATGCCACCATCGCCGGAATCCTGCTCGAGCGCAGGGATCTGCGCGACTGTGCGGAACGGCTGATCGCGGCGGCCCTGCGCGCCGGCGGACGGGACAACATCACCACGGTGGTCGCGGACGTCGTCGAGGCCTGAATCTTTCGTCGTCGCTTTCTCGATCGACGGGGAGAGGGCATGATTGCGGTCGATGAACACGCCGATCGATCGTCCGGACCTGCCCCGACCCCCGCGGCAAGCCGCCGCACCGCCTTCCGAACCTCAGCCGCGGCGCGGGATCGCCTTCTCGGCGCTGGTCGCCATCGGCGTGGCGCTGGTCTCCGCGATCGGCCTGGCCGCGCTGGCGCTCGCGCTGCGTGGAAACCCCACGAACACCGATACGGGTAGCGGTGCGGCGCCCAACGTCACGCGGTCGGTTGCCGGACCGCTGGCCGGCCGGCAGGAGGCGCGGTTCGAGATGCTCAGCGGCGCCGAGACGGTACGCGTCGACAGCCAGGACATCGGCGACGACCTCTACCGGATCTCCACTCCGGAGTTCAGCAGCGTCGTACCGAAGGTCGACGAATCCGGCGATCGGATCGCCCTCAGTCTGGTCTCCAGCGGCGGTGCTGTCGGTCCGGCGTCGGTGTCGGTACTGCTCAACTCCCGGGTGCGCTGGCAGGTCCGGCTGGCCGGGGGCGGCAACGACGAGTTCGTCGACTTCAGTAGCGGCCGCCTGGCCTCGCTCGATCTGGCCACCGGCGCCGGGCGGATCGAGGTGGCGGTACCGGCGCCCGAGGGCACGCTCGTCGTCAAGCTCACCGGTGGCGCGGGTCAGCTGACGGTACGGCTGCCGAAGGGACCGCCGGTCCAGGTGCGGCTCGGCTCCGGTGCGGGCGGCGTCACCGTCGACGGCCAGCGGCACGAGGGCCTCGCCCCCGGTACCGTGCTGAAACCCCCTGGCTGGGACGCGGCGCAGAACCGGCTCGACGTGGACGCCGCCGGCGGAGTGTCCACATTGGTCGTCGAGCGCCTCTAAGCTCCTATCCGGAGCCAGGTACGAGTCCGGCGACCAGCCGCGTACGGAGCGTCGAGGCGTTTGGCGATGACACCGGGCAGCCCGTACTGCTCGCTCGCCCGCAGCGCGAACTGACCGCCACCGGTGAAGTGCGGCGGGGTCTGCCAATGTGGTCCGGTGATGTCGAGCCCGTCCAGCAAAGCGCGGCGGTCGGCGTACGGAAGCTCCACTGTGGACTTTCCGTCCAGCCACAGCACGTCGTAGACGAGATACTGCACCGGCGTTCGTGTCGTTGTTCGCCGCGCCGCCGAACCTGTGCTCGCCGCGATCCGCTTCTCCAGCGCTGAGGCGCTGACCCGGCCGGTGGCGTCGAACACCACGATCTCGCCGTCGAGCACGCACTCGGTCGGGGCGAGGTCCTCGGCCATCGGGCGCACCTCCGGGTACCCGGAGGTGATGTCGCCGCCCTCGGCGTCGACCAACCTCAGCCGGCCGCCGGACACGAACGCCGCCGCGCGCAGTCCGGCCCAGTCCAGCTCGTACGCCCAGTCGTCGTCGGCGGTCGGTAGCCGGGTCGTGGCCATCGCGCTCATCGGCGGGACCAGCTCCGGCATCGGCGTCCAGTCCGGCTCGGGCGGATCCATCCGGTGGATCATCCAGTCCTTGCCGGCGGTCCGGAACAAAACGTATCGACCGGAAACCTTTTCACCGTGAAGTATTATTATGACCTCGCCGTCGCGCCACTTCTCGGTGGTGTACGTGCCGCGGTCGTAGATGGTCATGCGTCCCGCGCCGTACTCGCCCGCCGGGATCTCACCGGAGAAGTCGGCGTACTCCATCGGGTGGTCCTCGGTGTTCACGGCCAGATGGTTGCGGCTCGGATCGCGGGGAACGCCACGCGGTACCGCCCACGAGACCAGGACGCCGTTGCGTTCCAAGCGAAGGTCCCAATGCAGCGAGCGGGCGTGGTGCTGCTGGATGACGAACGTGTTGTCGCTCCCGGCTTCCGGCGCTACCGCGGGCACGGGCTCTGGTGTCTTGCGCGCATCACGCTTGCGCCGGTACTCCTCGAGCCGGTCGCCCACTCGCCCCTGCCTTCCTCGCCGTCGTTGCCCTCCCACCTTCCATACCACATTGCCCGTACCGCGATGTGATGGACGCGCGTACCCCGTTTCGTGGTTGATAACCCCACGGATATCCCCTGGGGGGCATGAGCCGTTTTGTCGAAACAATCCAGTTCTAGCGCTCACCACCTCGACGTGGCGTCACGGGTACCACGTGCCGAGGTTACGCAGCGGTAGGTTGGCCGGTCGCGATGCTCATGACTTCGAAGCTTCTCTATTGACAGGTGCTGACCTGGCGACAAGTATTGCCGCTACGTCGAAGCGCTTCCCCGACCGGGCGGGAGGTTTCATGGTAGGGCTTTGTCTCCGCTTACCTCGCGCTTGACCTAAGGAGTTCTCACTCGCGGCCACCTCGCCCCGGCCGCTAACGGCGCATGGTCCCTGTGCCGGAAAACCGAATTCACTTGGGTAGCTGTCTCGTGTGCTTTGACCGGGCGCGGCGAGACGGCTCGGGAATCACTGCGCAATTTACGGCGCCGAACAGTTCGTATTGGGAGGAGAGACCAATGCGTTCAACCGTACGCCATGGTCGCTTAGGAGGGTGGCGAAGAAAAACCCTCGTCGCCACCTTCGCCACGGTGGTGGTCGCCGCCAGCATCGCCATGACCTCATCCGCCTCGGCGGAGGATGGCGGCATATCAGACCGCCCGATCCTCGGCATCTGGGAAGTCCAGAGCCTCAGCGGCCAGAACAACAACCTGACCGTCAACACCAACTGGGGTAGGGCCGGACAGAACTACATCCGGATCGCGCCGTCCCGTTATGCGGATGGCCGCAGCGTACCCGTCTCGGGACCGAACAGCCGGTTCGTTTCCAACCGCGTCCACAACGACGTCCACCAGAACCTGTTCTCGGAGAACGAGGTCAGCCAGTGGGTGTTCGCGTGGGGCCAGTTCATCGACCACGTCTTCGGCTTGCGGGACGAGGCCGGTACGACGGCTAACATTCCGTTCAACGCGGCCGACCCGCTCGAGGAGTTCACCAACACCCTCGGCAACATTCCGTTCGTGCGGTCGAAGGCGGCACCCGGTACCGGTGTCACCAATGCGCGGCAGCAAGTTAACACCGTCAGCTCGTACATCGAAGCGTCCAATGTGTACGGCGACACCGATGTTCGGCTGGACTGGCTGCGCGAGGGCTCGGTCGACGGCAACCCGGACAACAACGGTGCCCGGCTGCTGATGCCGAACAACTACCTGCCGCGGCGGGACGCGCGGGGCAACCCGTCGGCCGCTCCGACGATGGCCATCGACGGTCGCCTGCTGTCCAACCCCAACTCGGCCAAGGTGGCCGGTGACGTCCGGGCCAACGAGAACTTCGCCCTGACGTCCATCCACACGCTGTTCGCCCGCGAGCACAACAGGATCGTGTCGGTGCTGCCGAGCACCATCTCGCAGCAGGACAAGTTCCAGATCGCGCGCGCTGTCGTGATCATGGAGATCCAGCACATCACGTACACGCAGTACCTGCCGGCGATCGGCGTGACGCTGCCGACGTACCAGGGCTACAACCCGTTCGTCAACGCGACCCTCGGCAACGAGTTCGCGACGGTCGGATACCGCGCGCACAGCATGATCCACGGCGAGCTCGAGATCGAGACCGAGCTGGCCCGGTACAGCCAGACCACGCTGAACGCGATGGCCGCGCAGGGCGTCGAGATCGTGATCGACGGCGCCGACGTCGCGCTGGCCGTCCCGCTGAACGTCGCGTTCTTCAACCCCACCCTGCTCGAGCAGATCCAGCTCGGTCCCGCGCTGAAGGGTCTGGGGCTCGAGTCGCAGTACAAGAACGACGAGCAGATCGACAACCAGCTCCGCAGCGTCCTGTTCCGGGTACCGGTTACCGGCAACCCGGAGTGCCTGGACGGGCCGGAGCTGCCGGACTGCTTCAACGGCGTGGTGGACCTCGGCGCGATCGACATCGAGCGCGGTCGGGACCACGGTATGCCGACGTACAACGGGCTCCGCAACGCGCTCGGGCTGTCGTCGAAGACCTCGTTCACCTCGATCACCGGCGAGTCGACCGACCAGTTCCCGGCAGGGCTCGGCATCAACAGCCCGCAGTGTCTGGACTTCGTCGCGCTCTTCGACGTCAACGGCAACCCGACAACGGTCGAGGCCGACAACGCGACCCGCGGCGTGCGGCGCTGCACGTTGGCCGCCAAGCTGAGGGCCATCTACGGCGGCAACGTGAACAACGTGGACGCCTTCGTAGGCATCCTGTCCGAGCCGCACATCGCCGGACGCGAGTTCGGCCAGACGCAGCTGGCCGTCTGGCAGAAGCAGTTCGCCGCCCTCCGCGACGGTGACCGGTTCTACTACGTCAACGACCCGCTGCTTCCGTTCATCCGCAACAACTTCAACATCGAGCCGCGGAAGACGCTGGCAGAAGTCATCGCACGCAACACCGACATCCCGCAAGGTGACCTGGCGGCGAACGTGTTCTTCACCCCGGCGGAGGCGGCCGCACAGGTCGTGCCGGCCGGCGCCTCGGTGAGCAACACCCAGCCCGCGCAGTCCACGACCGGGATCAACGCGACGACCACGACCACTCGGCGGAGCTCAGCCTCCGGCAACTCGAACAACAACCGTTTCATCGGCATGGCCGCGGCGCTACCGGGCGCGGTGACGATGGCGCGTTACAGCCACCCGCGCCGCAACAACCGGCGACGTCGAACCTGACCCTTTCCAACCCACACAGCCGGCGCCGCGCCGGGGCTCCGACCCCGGCGCGGCGTCTTGTCTGCGGGGTTGTTTGTCGGTACGTCAAACTATTGACAACGCGATGACTGCGTGTGAACCTCGGGTCAGGAGCCGGCGCCAGGCTGACGGGCAGTCTCGCGACAGATCTCGCTCAACCACGCGCTCAGCGCGCCGCCTTCCGGGCTAGTGCGGCGATTACTTTCACCAGAAAGGTAGCCGCACATGCAACTGCGCAGACATCTGGCTCGGGCGCTCGCGGTCACGCTGACCGCCGGCACCCTCGCCGTGGTCGGGCAGATCGCCGGCGAGGTACCGGCCCTCGCCGCCACCTCGGAGCCGTACAGCTGGCGGAACGTTCGCATCGACGGCGGTGGCTTCGTACCGGGGATCGTCTTCAACCCCACCGAGCAGAACCTCATCTACGCCCGTACCGACATCGGCGGCGCGTACCGGTGGAACCAGTCCACGTCGTCCTGGGTACCGATGCTGGACTGGGTCGGCTGGGACCGCTGGGGATGGAACGGCGTGCTGAGCCTGGCCACCGACCCCGTGCAGACGAACCGGGTGTACGCGGCCGTCGGCATGTACCTCAACAGCTGGGACCCGAACAACGGCGCGATCCTGCGCTCGTCCGACCGCGGCGCCACCTGGCAGTCCACCCAGCTGCCGTTCAAGGTCGGCGGCAACATGCCGGGCCGCGGCATGGGGGAGCGGCTCGCGGTCGACCCGAACCGCAACGCCACCCTCTACTTTGGAGCGGAGGCCGGCCAGGGGCTGTGGCGCAGTACCGACTCCGGCGTCACGTGGGCCAAGGTGACCAACTTCCCGAACGCCGGCAACTACGTGCAGGACCCGGCCGACCCGAACCAGTACCTGACGTTCAACCAGGGCGTGGTGTGGGTCGCGTTCGACAAGTCCACCGGTACCGCCGGCAACACCACCCAGGGCATCTACGTCGGAGTGGCCGACCTGCAGAACACCGTGTACCGCTCGACCAACGGCGGCACGACGTGGGAACGGATCGCCGGCCAGCCGACCGGCGCGATGGCCCACCAGGGCGAGGTCGCGGGCGGCAATCTCTACATCACCACCAGCGACAAGGGCGGGCCGTACGACGGCAGCACCGGCGCGCTGTGGAAGTACCAGATCTCGACGGGCACGTGGACGAACATCACGCCGCCGACTCCCGGCGGTGGCGCCAACTGGTACGGCTTCGCCGGTCTGTCCATCGACAAGCAGAACACGAACACCGTGATGGCCACCGGATACAGCTCGTGGTACCCGGACACGATCATCTTCCGCAGTACCGACGCCGGCGCGACGTGGCGGACGTTCTACGACTACGCCTGGCCCAGCCGCACCAACAAGTACAACCTCAACATCAGCTCGGTCCCGTGGTTGACGTTCAACGACCAGAAGTCGCTGCCGGAGCAGGTACCGAAGCTGGGCTGGATGACCGAGGCGCTCGAGATCGATCCGTTCAACTCCAACCGGATGATGTTCGGTACCGGTGCCATCATCTTCGGTACCACGAACCTCAGCGCACTCGACACCGGCGGTACGGTCAACCTCGCGCCGATGGTCCGCGGCCTGGAGGAGACCGCGGTGCTCGACCTGGTGAGCCCGCCCACCGGCCCCGCGCAACTGTTCTCCGGGCTCGGTGACATCGGCGGATTCCGGCACACGAACCTCGACGCGGTACCCGGCGTGATGTACAACAACCCGCACTTCGGCGCGACGACGAGCATCGACTTCGCGCAGGCCGAGCCGGCGTGGATGGTGCGCGTCGGCCGGACCGACCGCGCCGGAGCGACGAACATCGCCTTCTCCACCGACGGTGGCGCGAACTGGTTCCAGGGCAACGCACCCGGCGGAGCGGATGCCGGAACGGTCGCGACCAACGCCAACCACAGCCGGGTGGTGTGGAGCACCGAGGACGTCGGCGTCTACTTCGCGACCAGCTTCGGCGGCTCGTTCACGCAGTCGTCCGGCGTACCCGCGGGAGCCAAGGTCGAGGGCGACCGGGTGAACCTGAACAAGTTCTACGCGCTCGCGAACGGCAACGTTTACGTAAGCACGAACGGCGGACAGAGCTTCACCCAGACCGCCACCGGGTTCGGCGCGACCGGCAACTTGAAGGCGATCCCGGGTACCGATGGCGAGATCTGGGTAGCCAGCGAGACCGGCGTATGGCGGTCGACGAACTCCGGGACGTCGTTCACGAAGTTCGCCGCGTCGACCAGCGGGGTCGGTATCGGCTTCGGCGCCCCCGCGCCGGGCCGCACCAACCCGGCCGTCTACACGATGGCGACCATCGACGGCGTCCGCGGCGTGTACCGCACCAACGACGTCGGCGTCACCTGGGTCCGCATCAACGACGCCCAGCACCAGTACGGCAACGCGGGCGACGCCATCACCGGTGACCCGCGGGTCTACGGCCGGGTATACATGGGCACCAACGGTCGCGGCATCCTCGTCGCCGAACCGTCCGGCCCGGTCGACACCAGCCCGCCGTCGACGCCCGGTACGCCGACCGCGTCGGCCATCACGTCCACCGGCGCGACGTTGAACTGGACGGCGTCGACCGACACCGGTGGCAGCGGGCTCGCCGGCTACGACATCATCAACGCGTCCAACACGGTCATCGCGACCTCGGCGACGAACTCCGTCGTCCTCACTGGACTGACCCCGCAGACGCAGTACGTCCTGCGGGTCCGGGCCAGGGACGGGGCGGGCAACCAGTCGACACCGTCCGCGTCGGTCACGTTCACCACGGCCCAGTCCAACGACACGACCCCGCCGTCGACCCCCGGTACGCCGGTCGCGTCGGCGATCACCGGGACGAGTGCGACGTTGAACTGGACCGCGTCGACCGACACCGGTGGCAGCGGGCTTGCCGGCTACAACATCTACCGGGAGCAGGGCGCGACCGACCCGCAGTTGGCCACGTCGACGACGAACTCGGTGAACCTGACCGGGTTGACGCCGGGAACGCAGTACCAGATCTACGTCCGGGCGAGGGACGGCGCGGGCAACCTGTCCGCCAACTCCGGCTTGGTTACGTTCACCACCACCGGTACCGGGGTCGGCTGCTCGGTCGCGTACACGATCAGCAACCAGTGGCAGGGCGGCTTCGGCGCCAGCGTGCGGATCACGAACACCAGCGGTACGGCCGTCAACGGCTGGACACTGGCGTTCGCGTTCCCGAACGGGCAGGTCATCTCCAGCCTGTGGCAGGGCCGGCATACGCAGTCCGGGGCGAACGTCACGGTGACCAACCCGGTCGACTACAACATCGTCATCGGCCCGAACGGAGGGTTCGTCGAGTTCGGCTTCAACGCGAGCTGGAACAACACGACCAACAACGAGCCGGCGTCGTACACGCTCAACGGAAGCACCTGCACCGTGGTGTAGCAGGGGCCTGGCGGTCGCGGCGCCGCTCCGGGTGCGCCGCGACCGCTCGGCGTGTGTTCAGACCTTGGCCAGCAGTGCGCCGAACTCTTCCACGATGTCGACGGTGGCGCGGCGGGCCGACGTACTCATGTCGCCCATGTTGATGAACCCGTGGATCATCGATGGAACGCGGCGGAGGGTGACCGGCGTGCCGGCGGCCTCGAGCGCCGCGGCGTAGGCCTCGCCCTCGTCGCGCAACGGGTCGAAGCCGGCCGTGACGACGAGCGCTGGCGCCAGCCCCGACAGATCGGTGGCCCGCAGCGGCGCTCGCCGCGGGTCGTCGCGGTTCTCGGTCCCGCCGTAGTGGGCGTCGAACCAGTCCATCTCCGCTCTGGTGAGGAAGAAACCCTCGGCGAACAGGTCGCGGGACGGGTACGGCCGGCCGCGGTCGACCGTCGGGTAGATGAGGAGCTGGAACACCGGCGCCGGACCACCGTCGTGCGCCGCGGCGTGCGCGGTAACCGCGGCGAGGTTGCCACCGGCACTGTCGCCGCCGATCGCGATCCGGTCCGGATCCGCGCCGAGCGCCGCCGCGTTGGCGAACGCCCACCGCAGCGCGGCCCGGGCGTCGTCCGCCGCCGCGGGGAACTTGTGTTCCGGCGCGAGCCGGTAGTCCACCGAGACGACATGCACACCGGCGTACCGGCACAGAATCCGGCAGACCTGGTCGTGCGTGTCGAGGTCGCAGATGACGAACCCGCCGCCGTGCAGGAAGACCAGCAGCGGGGCCGGCCCGTTCCCGCCTTCCGGCGCGTAGTGGCGGGCCTTCAACGGGCCTTCGGCGCCGTCGACCGTGATGTCGGTGACCGAGCCGACCGGGATGCGCGGGCCGGCCGCTGCCTGCGACTCGCGCCGCACCCTCGCCCGCGCGTCGACCGGAGACAGCGCGGTCAGCGGTTCGGTCACCACGCGGCTGCGCAGGGCGAGCAACATCTGGATCTGGGGATCGAGTGTGAGTCCGTCGCGGACGATGGGTTTGCCGCCGGACAACCGAAGCTGCCAGCGGGCCGGTAGTGCGGCCAGGCGCCGGGTGAGGCGGTACCGCAACGTGTCCCTGACGCGGGTCATGGCGCCATTCTGGCGCGAAATGGGCTCCGCCGATAGCGTGCGTACCATGAGCAGGCCACCCTTCCGCGCAGACCACGTCGGCAGCCTTCTGCGGCCACCCGAGCTTCTCCGCGCCCGCGAGGACCGCGCGGCCGGGCGCATCTCGCCGGACGAACTCCGAGCGGCCGAGGACGACGCGATCCGCGACGTGGTCCGGATGCAGGAGGACATCGGCCTGCGGTCGGCCACCGATGGCGAGTTCCGCCGTACCTCATGGCACATGGACTTCATCTACCAGCTCGGCGGCATCGGCAAGGCCGACGAGCAGCTGACCGTGCGGTTCTTCAACGACGAGGGCACGCTCGAGTTCGCCTCGGCGGCACTGCGCGTCCATGCTCCGATCACGTTGCGGGACACCATCTTCGGGGACGCCTTCACGTTCCTGAAGGGACAAACGACGACCGCGGTACCGAAGCTGACGATTCCGTCACCGAGCATGGTGCACTACCGCGGTGGCCGGGCCGCCATCGATCCGGCGGTGTATCCGGACCTGGACGGCTTCTGGCGGGACCTGAGCGCGGCGTACGCCGAGGAGATCCGCCGGCTCGGCGAGCTCGGGTGCACCTACCTCCAACTCGACGACACCAGCCTGGCGTACCTCAACGACCCGCGGCAGCGGGAGATGGTGGCCTCCCAGGGCGGCGATCCCGAGCACCAGCACGAGCGGTACATCAAGCAGATCAACGAGGCGCTGACCGGTCGCCCCGAGGGCATGACGGTCACGACACACATGTGCCGCGGTAACTTCCGGTCGTCGTGGGCGGCCGAGGGTGGGTACGACTTCGTCGCCGAGGCGCTGTTCTCCGAGCTGGGCGTGGACGGCTTCTTCCTGGAGTACGACGACGCGCGGTCCGGTGGCTTCGCGCCGCTGCGGTTCGTACCGCCGGGCAAGATGGTCGTGCTCGGCCTGGTCACCACGAAACGTGGCGAGCTGGAGGACAAGGACACCCTCAAGCGCCGCATCGACGAGGCGAGCAAATACGTCCCGCTCGAGCAGCTCTGCCTGTCCCCGCAATGCGGCTTCTCGTCCACAGTGGAGGGCAACGTGCTGTCCAAGGACGAGCAGATCGCCAAGCTCCGCCTCATCGTCGAGACCGCGCAGGAAGTTTGGGGCTGAGTGACTTTCGCGGTGATCGGACTCGGTACCGTCCTCGCCACCGCCGGCCGGCTGCTGGTACGGCACTGGCCGGTGCTGGCCGTGCTGTACCTCGCCGGCAGCGCAGGACGCGAGCTGGTGATGACCGCGGCGGTACGCGTCAGCGACGTCAACGGCGTGCTCGGCTTCCTGGTGCTCATACTCGTACCGATCACCACGCTCACCGCGTTCGTGCTGATGCTCCGCGCGATGCGCCCGTCGCTGTCGACTGCCGTTCAGTCCACTATGGACTCCCGATCCCAGCTGCTCGACCACCTCGGCAGCATCCTGGTCCCGTTCCTCGCGGTGTACGCGTCGTACGGCTACCTGAACAAGGACATCAACGAGTACGTGTACCGCGTCTGGCAGGCCGAGACACTGTCCACCGCGGACCTGTTCGACAACCCGGGCAACATCGACGTCTCGGCGCGCCTGCCGTTCCAGTTGAGCGTCACGCTCGTCTCGGTGGTAGCGGTCGCCGTCGTGCTGCGCTGGTTGTTGGCGCGATGGGAGGGAGCCAGGTTCCGGGCCGGGCGCGGGTTGCTCGGCGCGTACGTCGAGGTCATCTGGATCACGCTGGTCGCCGTGGTGTTCGTGACCGTCCAGGAGGCGACCAGCGGTTGGCTGGCCGGCCGCCGGCTGGTGCACTGGGCAAGCGCGACGTGGTACGACATCGCGGACTCGCTCGGCCCGCTCGCCGGACCGGCACGGGCCACCGGCGCCTGGCTGTTCGGGCTGACGGGTGCCGTGGACTCAGTGTTCGTCGTACCGATCGCGTGGCTCGCGGTCGGGGCGGTCGTGTTCGGTCGCCGAATCGGGCGGCCGGAGCAGACCACCGAAGAACTGCGCCAGCAGGTCACCGAACGGTGGTCCACCGGCCGGCGGGCCGCCCTGCCGCGCCTGATTCGGTGGCTCGGCGTGGAGACGACGGTGGAGGCCCGTAGCCGTTTCGGACCGCTGTTGGACAGCCTGCGCTTGCTGTTCCGGGCGGGACTCGTCCCGATGCTGTTCTTCTGTCTGGCGTTCCTGCTCGCCCAGTCCGCCGCGGACTGGCTCTGGGAGTTGGAACGGCTCGTGGTCGGGCCGCACGACCTCAACGAGGTGTGGCGACCGCTGGACGCCCCGCTCACCATGCTGAACGAAGGGGTCCGGACGATCCTGCTCGCCGCGCTGCTCGCCGCGGCGATCGACCGCGTGCTGCGGGTCGCTAGGGTCTCACAAGGGTCAGCCGCGCGTACCGGGGCAGTGCCGTCAACTGTGTGACGCGTACCGCGACCGGTCGCGCCCCGGCCGGCAGGACGAAGTGCGCCACGGTGGAGAACGTGACCGGGCCGGTGGCGTTCCGGGCCGGGGTGTCGAGTTCGGGCGTACAGGACGGGAAGGGGACGTCCGCACCGATCAGCTCGTCCGGGCGAGCGTCGAAGACGCGGCCCGCCTCGTCCTCGACCGAGATGTCACAGGCGCCCAGCGTGTCCTGCGCCGGTACGGCGAACTCGAGCCGCGCCCGCCAGACCTGGGTGCGGGTGGGCGCCTCGACGTCCGCCGCTGGTCCCAACTCCACGAGGCGGATCCGCCCGCCGGCGAAGTCGGCCCAGCCATCCGGTCCGGCCGCGACCGGTTGCCGGGGCTGGCCGTTCCAGTAGAGGTGGTACGCGTCGTCGAGTTGGAGCCCGATCGCCAGCGCCAGTACCGGCACGAGCACGATCAACCCCCACCGGTTGCGCCGCCACCACCCGTGCGTCATGCCACTACCTTCGGGTCGGAGACCTTGCCCGGGGAGGGGATCCGCAGCCACTGGTCGACCATCGTCGCGTCGATCGGCAGCGGTACCTCGACCAGGGCGTCCAGCCTCAGGTCCAGACTGGGGTCGGCGAGCAGCAGGTCGAGGCTTGTCACGGCGTCCCGCGGTACCTCGAACACCACATCGCCCTCGACGGGGATGCCCGGTTGCAGGTCTCGCCCGCTACCCACGAGCGGCTGGTCGATGCGGGTCGACGCGAGGTAGGTGCGGCCCCGCGCGTCGCGCACCGCGCCGTACCCGATCGTTGTTGTCTTGTCCTTGGCCACGACCCGCAGCGTGACGATGAGCCAGATGCCGTCGGTGTCGTGTTCTTTGTCCGGGGCGGCGATCTCGTCGGTCGCGAACCGCGCGGCGCCGCGGAACCCGACCACCGTGGCCTCGAACGTGCGGCCGTCGACGGGTTCGCCGACGGTGCCGCGGTGCGCGAAGGGTCGTGCGTGGACGTCGGTGTCGGGAGTGACCGCGGTGACGACCCCACCGATGGCCAGTGCGCCGAGCAGCAACACGCCCGTTGCGAACCGGGACCGCTTCGCGCGGTGGCGCGCAATCATGGCGCGGACCCGACCGGCACCCGGACCCGGGCGCGTAGCTGAAGGTCCAGCCATTGCCGGCTGTTGCTGAGCGTGCTGACGCGGTACGTCTTGCCGTACACGAGGATCTCGAGCTCCGCCGGCCCCGGTGCGCTGCTCCGTTGCTCCCAGACGAACAGCACGCGCTCCGGCATGTCGGGATTCAGGTAGCCGAGCAGCGTCAGATCCCGGGCGAGGACTACGCTGCGCGGCTCGGGTCGCACGAGATCGTCCACCTTGGACAGTCGAAGGATGTCGGACAGGTCGTTGCGGCTCTCCGGCGCGGTAACCTCGATCGTCGCGGTAACCACCAGCCAGCGGTTGCCCGGCTCGTCCGGCTGCATGAAGTCGAGCTCGAGGTCGTCCAGGTTGGCGCGCATCTCGGCACCGATGACCGTAACGGACCACGGTTGGCCCTCGTAGGTGGCGCCGGCGGCCAGCACCGGCGGACCGTGCTCGACGCTGTCCAGACCACCGAACACACCGGAGACGGCCAACGCCAGCGCGCCGATGCCGACGCCGATCAAGCGCAGCGAAGCGAACGTCAGACCCCCGTTGCTCGACACGGACCGGAGTCTACGAGACGAGGCGCCGCCCCGGGGGGTTGGCGACGCCTCGATCCCATACCACCTCAGAAGGTGATCAGCGGGTCACCGAAGAAGTCGGCGATGAAGTTCACGAAGAAGAACCCGAAGAACAGCACGTTGAGGACGAGGATCACGTAGTGCCACGGGCGCGGGCGGGCGGGCTTTGGCAGCCTGCTGTTGAGGTACATCAACAGGAACGGGAAGATGAGCGCCCCCAGGTTCGACATGTTCGCCGACCACTGCACGAGATTGACCGGCAACGCGAGGTGCAGGACCACCGAGATGACGACGAGCAGCACGAACATGAACGGGTAGTAGAGCTTGCGGGGGTCACCCTCGAGCAACCGGCGTAGCCGAGGGCTCGTGGCGTGCGCGGCGTCGGTGGTCACCCGCACCATCGCCTCGAAAATGCCGAGCTGGGTGCTGAACAGGATGAGTACGCCGACGAACAGCGCGGTGTAGAACAGGAACCGGCCGTACTGCTCGTCCAGCACGCCGGCCACGAACGTCGGCACGTTGGCCGTGGTCGGCTTCTTTCCGGACAGCTCGACCGCACGGGCCATCAGGATCGTGGGCAGCAGCATGCCGAGCATCGCGCCGACGAAGAAGATGCCCCACATGTCGGTCAGCAGCAACCGGTACCAGCGCCGCCACCGCGCCGTGTTCGCTTCGTCCGCCTCGAACGTCGTCCCGCTGGCCAGGATCTCCTTCCGCTCACCCCGCATGCCTGAGATGTAGCCCGCGCGGTACCCCATGCCGTAGCCCTTGTCCCGGTAGTGACCCATCACGTACCAGTTGAGGCCGGACGCGAGCGCGGTGAACCCGACGAGCGCGCCGATCTGCGTGGCGGTGATGCCCGGCGGAGGTGCGGCAGGGGTGACGAAGCTGCGGATCGCGGTCCACCAGATGCGCGGCGGAACGAGGATCAGGTCGATCACGAGGAGGATGGCCAGGATCGTCACGACCATGACCCAGTTGGCCAGCTCCAGCGCGCGAGTGATCCGCTTGGCCACGACGGTGATGAGGAATACGAGTACGAGCAAGGCGATCGCCCAGATCCGGGGCTCCTCTGCTCCGGTGACCGGGATCGTGCCGTGGACGAGCGCGTAGACGCCCACGCCCGCGGACGCCGCCCACCCGCCCGCGATGAACGCGAAGATCACCACGAATACGGACAGCGGTACCCACAACAGGTACCCGGGCGGCACGCGTCCCCAGCCGACCACCGGCACCTCGCCGGTGGCCATCACGTACCGCGAGATCTCGACGTTGTAGAACGTCTGGAGCACGGCCGAGACGAGGATGACCCAGCCGATGCCGATGAAGCCGAACTGGCCGACGGACTGGGGTCCGAGCAGCCACTCGCCGCTGCCGA
>Ga0209382_10003739_pt1 | contig 20896 bp, 17 predicted proteins | sample SoiMetdeltSBSDD5_FD_187599 | JGI IMG/M metagenome (GOLD analysis project Ga0209382, IMG submission 187599) | Bulk soil microbial communities from a Populus tree surrounding site in Tennessee, USA - Soil MetaG P. deltoides SBSDD5 (SPAdes) (version 2) | ecosystem: Environmental > Terrestrial >... | reverse complement strand
TGCGGCCGGCGGGTTCGGAGTCACGCGCGAGATCTGCGACGAGATCCTCGACATGGGGGTCGATTGCATGACCTCCGGCAACCACATCTGGGACAAGCGCGAGATCATCCCCATCGTGGACCAGATCCCGCAGCTCCTCCGGCCCCTGAACTACCCGGAGGGCCAGCCCGGCCGCGGCAGCTACGTCGGGCGCGGGAAGGACTCGCACGTCCCCGTGGCCGTGCTCAACCTCAGCGGCCGCGTCTTCATGAACGGCGCCATGGACGACCCCTTCACCCTGGGCGCGCGCGAGGTCGAGAAGCTGCGCAAGGAAGCGGCGGTGATCATCGTGGACATGCACGCGGAGGCCAGCTCGGAGAAGACGGCCCTCGGCTATCACCTCGATGGCACCGTTTCCGCGGTGGTGGGGACCCACACCCACGTTCCGACCTGCGATCACCGCATCCTGCCCAAGGGGACGGCCTACTGCACCGATCTCGGCATGACCGGACCCTACGATTCGGTCATCGGCGTGGAGGCGGAGACGATCGTGAAGCGGTTCATCACCGCCATGCCCTCGCGCTTCGAGACGGCCAAGGGCGACCCGCGGTTCGCGGCGGTGGTGGTGTCGGTGGAGCCGAAGACGGGCCGCGCCACCGCCATCGACCGGATGCTCCTCGGCGAGAGCGACGTCGGGCGGCTCTAGCCCGCCCTATTCCGTCGCGCGGCCGGCCAGCGTGGCCACGACGTGGGCCAGCTCGTCGGCGTCGACCGGCTTCTTGACGTGACTCTGGAAGCCGGCGAGCAGCGACTGCATCCGGTCGTCGGTCACCGCCCGCGCGGTGAGGGTGGCCGCGGGCACGCGCCCGCCCTCTTCCGGGGGGAGGGCCCGGATCTTGCGCATGAACTCGTAACCGTCCATGCCCGGCATCATGATGTCGACGAGCAGGACGTGGAACCTCTGCTCGGCGAACCGCAGGAGTCCGGCCGGCGCGGACGGCACCGCCACCACCTCCGCCCCCCGGCGGGCCAGGCCGCGCTCGATGATCTCGCGGGTGTCCTCGTCGTCGTCCACGAGGAGGACGCGGATCCCTCGGAGGGCCGGGGACTCGGACATTGCGGCCTTATCTTAAGCGCTCTATCCTGTTTCCTGGCATGTCGCAGGGCTTGGCGCGCTCCGGGCTGGGGAACCTCGGCCTCAAGACGAAGCTGCTCCTGATGATGGTGTCCCTGCTGCTCCTCTCCGTCTCCAGCCTGTTCCTCCTGCATCTCTACAGCGAGCGCCGGCTCATCTCGCAGCTCCGCGACTACACGGAGGACCTCTCCACCGCCATCGAGGTCTTCCAGGAGCAGCCGGCGGCGGTGGAAGGAGGCGACCTCAAGGCGACCCTCGACCAGTTCGCCCAGAAGCTCCGCCAGCTCGGGGTGAAGGACGTGTCCATCGCCGACACGTCGGACGAGGTCCAGGCCTCCACGGACCCCCAGAACGTCGGCAAGCGCGTCCTGCGCAGCAACAAGAAGAAGGGCCCCAAGGAATACGTGATCCGCGGCGTGCTCGGGGAGGAGAACCGGGGCGCGGGGGCCAAGACCTCGACCCTCACCGTGCCCATCGTCATCGGGGAGCGCCGGATCGGCACGCTCCTCATTCAGAGCACGCTGGAGGACTTCTCCGCTCTCTCCCAGGAGGCGTTCCTCAGCCGCCTGCTCGCGACCCTGGCCGTGTTCGCGCTCGGCATCATGCTCGCGCTCTACCTGTCCTGGTCCCTGATCCAGCCCCTCCAGGGATTGACGGAGGCGGCCCAGAAGGTCGCGGCCGGAGACCTCGGCGTGCAGGTCTCTCCCGCCGGCGGCGGCGAGATCGGCACCCTGGCCCGCAGCTTCAACGAGATGGTGGAGCGGCTGCGCGAGCACCGGGCCCTGGAGGAACGGCTCCACTTCGCGGAGCGCACGAGCGCGCTCGGCCGGCTGGCCTCCGCGGTCGCCCACGAGATCCGGAACCCGCTGAACTTCATCAACCTCTCGATCGACCACGTGCGCGAGCGCCTCTCTCCCGAGGAGCCCAGGAGACGCGAGGACTTCGACCGCATCCTCATCAACATGAAGGCGGAGATCAGCCGCCTCAACCGCCTGGTCGGGGACTTCCTGTCCTTCGGAAAGCCCATGCGCCTCCACCCCCGCCTGGTCTCCGTGGAGGACGTGCTGCGCGAGGTGGCGTCCCTGGTCGACCACAAAGCCAAGGACCAGGGCATCTCCCTGGCGGTGGCGGCGGACGAAGGCCTGCCCCGCATCTTCGCCGACCCCGAGCTCCTCAAGACGTGCTTCCTCAACCTGATGATCAACGCCGTCGATGCCATGCCCGAAGGCGGGGCGCTGGAGATCGCCGTGCGGCGCGCCCCCCGCGAGCAGGCGGAGGCCCTGGTGGTGACGGTGCGTGACAACGGCCAGGGCATGTCGGAGGAGGACATCCAGTCCGCCTTCGAGCCGTACTTCTCCACCAAGGACACGGGCTTCGGCCTGGGCCTGGCCTTGACCAAGAAGATCGTGTCCGACCACGGAGGCACGATCGTCCTGGAGAGCGCCCCCGGCCACGGCACTACCGCCCGCATCACGCTGCCCCTGGTCGCGGAGCGCGCAGCGGCGTCGCAAGAGATGCTGGTGTCGTGAAAGGTCGAGTTCTCGTCGTCGACGACGAAAGGCGGCAGCGCGACATCCTGCAGATGATCCTGGAGGCGGAGGGCTACGAGACGACCGCCGCCTCCAACGGCCGCCAGGCCCTGCAGGCGGCGGCGGGCGAGACCTTCGACGTCGTGCTCACCGACCTCAAGATGCCGGACATGAACGGCATCGAGCTCCTCTCCGAGCTGCCCAAGCAGCCGGCCGGCCCCTGCGTCATCCTCATGACCGCGCACGGCACCATCGACAGCGCGGTGGACGCGATGCGCAAGGGCGCCTTCGACTACCTGACCAAGCCCCTCGAGAAGGACGAGCTGCTCCTCGTCCTGCGGCGGGCCATGGAGCGCAGCCACCTCGTGCGCGAGAACCGCATGCTGCACGAGCAGCTCCGCGACCGCTTCCGCCTCGAGAACATCGTGGGCGCGCACGGCTCCATGCAGGACGTCTTCCGCGTCGTACACAAGGTGGCGAGCTCCCTCTCCACCGTCCTCATCTACGGCGAGAGCGGGACGGGCAAGGAGCTCGTCGCCAAGGCCGTCCACCACGAGAGCGACCGCCGCGGCCGCCCGTTCTACGCCGTCAACGTGGCCGCCCTGCCCGAGAGCATCCTGGAAGCCGAGCTCTTCGGCTACGAGAAGGGCGCCTTCACGGGAGCGGAGGGGCGGAAGGTCGGCCTCTTCGAGCAGGCCTCCGGATCCACGCTGTTCCTGGACGAGGTGGGCGACCTCAAGCGCGACCTGCAGGTGAAGCTCCTGCGTGCCCTGCAGGAGCGCGAGATCCTCCGCGTGGGCGGCACCGAGCGCATCAAGATCGACGTGCGCATCGTGGCCGCGACCAACCACGACCTGGAGAAAGCGGTGGGCGAGGGGCGCTTCCGCGAGGACCTCTACTACCGGCTCAGCGTCATTCCCATCGCGCTGCCGCCCCTGCGTGAGCGCCGCACCGACATCCCGCTGCTCGTCGAGCACTTCATCCTGAAGTACGCGGGCGGCCGCAAGCGCGGGATCACGGACGACGCCCTGAAGATCCTGATGGGCTACGACTGGCCGGGCAACGTGCGGGAGCTGGAGTCCGTGATCGAGCGCGCGCTGCTCCTCGGGGACGAGGAGCGCATCCTCCCCGCCGACCTGCCCGCGGCGGTGCGGGCGGGCCTGAGCGCGCGGCGCGGCCTCTTCGACCTCGACATTCCGGAGTCCGGCATCGACATCGAGGAGCTCGAGCGCGCGCTCATCGTCAAGGCGCTGCAGAAGTCCGGAGGCAACGTCTCCCGGGCCGCCCGTCTCCTGGGTCTCAGCCGGCGCACGCTCCAGTACCGTCTGGAGAAGATGCAGGGTGCCCCGGATGGGGCACCGCCTGCACCAAAAGGAGCGGGCGTCTCCTGATCGGGCCGTTCGCCCTCCCCATCATTCCGCTTTCCCGCCGCGGATTTACGGGCCAAAGCGACAACCTTGTCGTCATGGCATCGCCATTGCTCCGTTTGCGTCCCGCACGCGGCCGATTCGCCGTGGTGCCAAGGAGATTGCCAAACACATGAAGAAGTTTGCCCTGCTGCTGTCCCTCGTCTTCGTCGCCGGCGTGGCCGTGGCCGACGAGGCCAAGAAGCCCGAGGCCCCGAAGGCGCCCGAGGCCGTCGCCGCCAAGACCGAGGCGAAGGCCGAGGCCACGAAGGCCGTTGCGGACAAGGGGAAGACGCACGAAGTGACCGCCGAGGTCGTCTCCGTCGACGCCGCCAAGAACACGATCACCCTCAAGGGCGAGAAGGAGAACCACACGGCCCCGGTGGACGCCAAGGCCGCGGGCGCGCTCAAGACCGTGAAGGCCGGCGACAAGGTCACCGTCACCTGCTGGGACAACGCGAAGGGTGAGCACGAGAAGGTCATCGCCATCGCGCCGGCGAAGGTCGCTGCTCCCGCCAAGCAGTAACAAGCCTTTCAAGCTCGAGCCGTAGGGGCGCCAGGCCAGATCGGGCCGGGCGCCCCATTTTTTTGCCGGCCCGGCGCTCACCGCCCCCGTCCGCGTCCGCCTCTCGTGTACGCTCACACCTTCCAATCCATGACCCTCCCCCATCGGTCGAAGGCGTACCTGACGGCGGCGGCGCTCGGCGCGTTCTTCCTCGCCAACAGCGCGCTCCGGCTGCGCGGATCGGGCGCGGAGGACGTCTTCCGGAACTGGCGTGCCTTCGACGACTTCGCGATCGCCGCCGGCCATGCCGCGGACGGGCACTTTCCCGTCGCGCCCTATCGCGTGCGCGACTACGTGCGCCGGGAGAGGGATCCGCGATTCCGGGCCTTCAAGGACAGCCTGCTGGCCGAGATCAGCGCGAAGGACCTTCGCCCGACGTCGTTCTGGAAGACGTTCGATCCGAGCGCGGTGGCCCCGGACGGGCGCTGGCTCGTGGCCTCCCGCTTCGACGACACGGGGCGCGCCCTGTTCCTGGGCCTCGCCTTCAAGGCGCTGGGGGGGGCGGCGCCCTTCCTCCTGTTCTGGCTCGGCATGCTGGCCGCATTCCCCGTCATGGCCTGGATCGCGCTGGAGCTCGACGCGGCCGGACACTCGTTGGCCGGCGTGATCTTCCTCGCCGCCGCCAGCTGTTCCGCCTTCGTCCTCGACGTCCTCTCGCTCGGCTATTCCGCCGTCGCCTTCCACGTCGTGGGTCTCCTCGTCCTGATCGCGCTGGCCACCTACGCCATCCTGGGACGGCCCACGGCGCGTGGACTGATCGCGCGCGCGGCCGTCTCCGGAGCCGTCCTCGGGATCTGCGCGCTCTGCCGGGGGACGGTGCCCTTCCTGCTCCCCGCCTTCGCCCTGGCCCTGCTCGTCGGGGTGCGGCGGGCCGCGGCGAGCACGTCCACGGCCACGCGGCCGGACCGGCTCCGCCGCATCGGGCTGTGGGCCGGAGCGACGGCGCTCCTCGTCGTCCCCTACCTCGGCTTTCGCGCCTGGAGCGACCACCTGGTGGCCTGGACGCGAGACGCCTACGGCCGCGACCAGCGCCCCCTGTACCACGATCCCGCCCTCCTCCTCTGGAAGGGCCTCGGCGACTTCGACCGCACGAAGGGCTACCAGTTCGGCGACAAGGCGGGCGAGGAGGCCATCGCCGGGCTCGACCCCAACCGGCGCGCGCACCGCGCGGGCGAGGTCCGGCTGCGCGACGTGATCCTCGACGACGTCCGCGAGGATCCGCTCTGGCTGGCCGGGATCCTGACCAAGCGCGTCCTGGCCACGGTCAGCCTCTACAAGCTCTGGCCCTGGGCACCGGTGGGCGGGAGCTCCTTCTTCCGGGCCACCACCGCGAACGAGGGCGTGATCGACAGCTACTACACGCTCACGAAGCAGGCCGATTGGTTCGCCCTCGGGCGTTGGACGGTGGAGGCGCCCGTCCTCCTGCTGCTGGCCCCCACCGTGTTGCTGATCGCGGCCGCTTGCGTCCGCGCGAGAGAGGGACGGCTCGCGATGGTCGCCACGCGCGCGCGACCAGCGCTCCTCGTCCTGGCCTGCCTGGCCCTGGCCGTCCTGCCCGTCCCCGTCATGATCACGACCGCGACGGCCCTGGAGACGGAGTGTTTCGTGCTGGTCCACTTCCTCGCCCTGGGACTGCTGGTCGAGAGCCTGCGCGCCCCCCATCCGCCTTAGAATGCCGCTGAGCATGGAGCAGAAGGGCCTCGACTTCGGGCCGGGCGCGGAGAAGCCCCGGCCGCCGCGCCGCACCTGGACGGTCAGCCAGCTCACCGACCGCCTGCAGGGCGTCCTCGAGACCGAGTTCTTCGACGTCTGGGTGGAGGGCGAGGTCTCGAACGTGACCCTGCCCGCCTCCGGCCACTGGTACTTCTCGCTCAAGGACTCGAACGCGCAGGTGCGCGCGGTCGTCTGGAAGACGGCGGCCCGGCTGATCAAGTTCAAGCCCCGGGACGGCATGAAGGTGCTCGTGCGCGGGGCGGTGCGCGTCTATCCGCCCAAGGGCGAGTACCAGATCGCGGTCGAGGTCATCGAGCCGCTGGGCAAGGGGTCGCTGCAGCAGGCCTTCGAGGAGCTGAAGGGCAAGCTGGAGAAGGAAGGACTCTTCGCGGCCGCGCGCAAGCGGCCGCTGCCGATGCTGCCGCGCTGCGTCGCCGTGATCACCTCGCCCACGGGGGCGGTCATCCAGGACATCCTGCGCGTGGTCGAGCGGCGCTATGCGAACCTCGAGATCGCGATCTACCCGGCGCGCGTGCAGGGGCCGGAAGCGGTGCCCGACATCGTGCGCGGGATCCGCGCCATCAACCGCGTCCGCGGCTTCGACGTGCTGATCGTGGCCCGCGGCGGGGGCAGCCTCGAGGACCTCTGGCCCTTCAACGAGGAGCTGGTGGCGCGCGCCCTGGCCGAGTCGAGGATCCCGACCATCTCCGCCGTCGGGCACGAGACGGACTTCACGATCGCGGACTTCGTGGCCGACGTGCGCGCGCCCACGCCTTCGGCGGCGGCGGAGATCGTGGTGGGAGCGAAGGAGGATCTCGGGGCGCGCATCGACGGCCTGCGCCGCCGCGCCGACGGGGCCCTGGGCATCCGGCTGGCCCGGGTGCGGGCGCGGGTGGCCGCCCTCACCCAGCATCGCGTGTTCGAAGCCGAGCGCGGGCGCATCCGCAACCAGGCCCAGCGCGTGGACGATCTGGCGCGTCGCGCGCAGACGGGGCTGACGCGCCGCGTGGAGCGGGCGCGCGACCGCTACCGCCGCGCGGGCGAGCGGCTGGAAGCCTTCCGATGGGACCGCCAGATCGCGGACCGGCGCGCGCGCGTCGCCGCCCAGGAAGGCCGACTGGGCGGGCTGGCCCGCCAGCACGTCGTGTCGCGGCGCAGCGCGCTGGGCCGTCTGGCCGGCAAGCTCGACTCCCTCTCCCCCCTGGCCGTCCTCTCCCGCGGCTACGCGCTCGTATTCGACGGCTCCGGCCGCCTCGTGCGTGACGCGGGCGAGGTCGCCGTGGGCGATCCGCTCCGCATCCGCGTGCAGTCGGGGGCGCTGGCCGCGCGCGTCACCGGGAAGGAGGACGCCTGAGCGCCGAGGAGACGCCCACCTTCGAGGCCGCCCTGCAGAAGCTGGACGAGATCGTGCAGAAGCTGGAGAAGGGCGACCTTCCCCTCGAGCAGTCGCTCGTCCTCTACGAGGAGGGCGTGAGGCTCTCGCGACTGTGCCACGCCAAGCTGGAGGAGGCAGAGGGCAAGATCGAGCTCCTCCTGAAGGACGCGCGCGGCGATCTCGTGGTCGACGCCAGCGGCCGTCCCAAGAAGGCACCCTTCACCGGCGGCAACGGGTGAGGCGCTGAAGAGGGACCTCGCCGCGGATCAGCCACCCACCGGCGATGGTGGCCGCCAGTGGCTCGACGCGCGGCGGCGGCGGATCGAGGCCGCGCTCGACGCGGCCCTCCCCCCCGAGTCGCACTGGCCCCCCACCATCCACCGCGCGGTGCGCTACAGCCTGTTCGCGGGCGGCAAGCGCATCCGGCCCCTGCTCGTCCTGGCCGCGGGCGAGGCGGTCGGCGGCACGGACGATACGCTCATGCCCCTGGCCTGCGCGGTCGAGATGATCCACACCTACAGCCTCATCCACGACGACCTGCCCGCCATGGACAACGACGACCTGCGCCGGGGCAAGCCGACCTCGCACAAGGTCTTCGGCGAGGCCATGGCCATCCTGGCCGGCGACGCGCTGCTCACGCGCGCCTTCCACCTGCTCGTGGACCTGGGTCCGGGCGGCGCGTCGCACGAGACGGCGTCGCGCCGGCTGCGCGCGGCCGCTCTCCTGGGCGCGGCCGCGGGCACCTCCGGCCTGATCGGGGGCCAGGTCGCGGACCTGGAAGCGGAAGGGCGCGACGACGTGACGCTCGCCGACCTGGAGCGCCTTCACCGTGCCAAGACGGGCGCGCTGCTCGGCGCCTGCGTGGTGGGGGGCGGCGTGCTGGGCGGGGCGGGAGAAGCGGACCTCGGGCGCCTCGCGCGCTTCGGAGAGGCCATCGGCCTCGCCTTCCAGGTCGTGGACGACATCCTCGACGCCACGGAGGGCGCGGAGACGCTCGGCAAGACCGCGGGCAAGGACGCGGCCGCGGGCAAGGCGACGTACGTGCGCCTCCTGGGCCTGGCCGGCGCGCGCGACACCGCGGCGCGGCTCCTCCGCGAGGCGCAGGCGGCGATCGAGCCGCTGGGCGAGCGAGGCGCGCTCCTGCGCGACCTGGCCGTCCTCATCGTCGATCGTCAGGCGTGAGGGCGCGCTGACGTCGCGGCGGCTTGACGTCTGGCTCGTCGAGCGCGGGCTGGCCGCGTCGCGCGAGAAGGCCCAGGCGCTGGTCATGGCCGGCCGCGTGCGCGTGGACGGCCAGCCCGCCACCAAGGCCGGCAGCCCCGTGCGCGCGGAAGCGGTGGTGGACGTCCTTCCCGGTCCGGAGCACGTGGGCCGGGGCGCGCTCAAGCTCGAGGGCGCGCTGGACGCGTTCGGCGTGGACCCGCGCGGGCGCGTGGCCGTGGACGTGGGGGCGTCCACGGGAGGGTTCACGGAGACCCTGCTCCAGCGCGGGGCCGCCCGCGTCTACGCGGTGGACGTGGGCCGCGGCCAGCTCCACGAACGCCTGCGCGGGGACGCGCGGGTGGTGGTGCTCGAGCGCGTCAACGCCCGCCACCTCTCGCCGCGCGAAGTGCCGGAGGCCTGCTCCGTCGCCACCGTGGACGTGTCGTTCATCTCGGTGACGAAGCTCCTCGTCCCCCTGCGCTCGGTGCTGACCCCGGCCGCGGACGTGATCGTGCTGGTCAAGCCGCAGTTCGAGGTCGGGCGCGGGCAGGTCGGCCGGGGTGGTATCGTGAAGGCTCCGGAGAAGCACCTGCAGGCCTTGCACGACGTGGCGAGCGCCGCCCAATCGGAGGCGAGGCTCGCCGTGCGGGACGCCTGCCCGTCGCCCATCGCGGGCATGGAAGGCAACCGCGAGTTCTTCCTGCACCTGCGCACGGAGGGCGCGCCCCTCCTGGAAGAAGCGGCCCTGGAGGATCTCCTGACCAGGACGGTGCGGGGATGAGCACGGTCGGCATCCTCGTCCGTCCCGATCTCGGCAAGGCGGGGCCGGCCGTGCGCGACCTCGTGGCCTGGCTGCAGGCGCGCGGCGTCGGGGCCTGCATCGACGAGCGCACGGCGGCGCTGGTCGAGGTGGCGGATCGGGTGGCCTGCCGCGTGGCCTCCGGCGCCGAGGTGGCCGCGACGGCGGACGTCCTCGTCGTCCTCGGCGGCGACGGGACGCTCCTCAGCGCCAGCCATCTCGTCGAGCGCCCGGTCCCGGTGCTGGGCGTGAACTTCGGCAGCCTGGGGTTCCTCACCGAGATCACGATGGCGGAGCTGTACCCGACGCTGGAGGGCGTCCTGGGCGGCGACTACCGGTTCGAGGAGCGGCGCATGCTCCGCGCCCGCGTGCAGCATCGGGACGCCGCCGACACCACGGGCGACGTCCTCAACGACGTCGTGGTCACCAAGGCCGCCCTCTCCCGCATCATCGAGCTGGACGTCGCCGTGGACGGCCTCTTCGTCTCCGCGTTCCGCGCGGACGGGTTGATCGTGTCCTCGCCCACGGGCTCGACCGCCTACAACCTCGCCGCCGGCGGTCCCATCCTCCACCCCACCCTGGAGGCGGTCGTGCTCACGCCCATCTGCCCGCACATGCTCACGAACCGCCCCCTGGTCGTGAGCGACCGCTCCTCGATCGAGGTGCGCCTGCGCGCGGGCCGCGAGAGCGACGCGCACCTCACCCTGGACGGCCAGCGCGGCTTTCCCCTGCGCGGGGGCGACATGGTGACGATCACGCGCAGCCCGCGGACGATCCGCCTGGTCAAGGCCCAGCGCGACTACTTCGAGGTGTTGCGCACGAAGCTGAAGTGGGGGGAGTCGACGGCGCAGAAGCCGTCGTAGACCCAGCGTCCACCGGCCGCCGGTCGGTCGCCACCCGTCGCGGGGACGGTCGTATGCGCTGGAATCGCTGGTGGTCGCACGACGTAGAGCAGTGCGCGCGCTCGCTCCGGCGTCGGGCAACCCCCCCGAGTGAATGCGCCACCACCTGGGAGAGCCGCTTGCCTCCGATAGAGGCCCCGTTTTGGGTGGCGACGCCGCCTGCGGCGGGTGATCAGCGGCCGCCATACGGCGACTGCGTGCCGTCGAGCTTCAAGAGGTTGCCGGTGACGTCACCCTTCGGCCTCGGATCGATTGAGCGATGAGACCGTGCCCGCCAACTTGTTCCGGAACAAGTTCGCGGGCTCTCGTACGTCATCACGACGACGCTTCCCGAAGTACAGCCTGCCCTCGTAATCGTTGTGCCGCCGGCAACGCAACTGGATGTTGTCCACGGTCGTCTCCCCGCCCAGGGCGTAGGGGTCCACATGGTGGAACTCCACGAACCGGCGCTCGTTGCAGCGATGGCCGCTCGGGCCGACGTACGTGCAGCGTCCGAGGTCCCGAACCCAGACGACGCGCTTGTCAGCAGCGGACGTCTCACGCGCCCGAGGGTTGCTTGCGCGAGGGCGACGAGGCTTCGGTGTGTCCGCGAACTTCTTCCGGGCCAGGTCGACAAGCAGAAGGGTAAGAGCCCGATCGAGGACGGCGGCATCATCCCCGGAAGGGATGGCGTGGCTGAGCATGTCCTTCGCGCGGCGGAGCTTCTCAAGAGTCTCACCGCCGATCGTGAGCTGCAGCTTGTAGCGGTCGGGTGAGAGCGGCTCCACCGCGGCGCGGGCCACGGGCAAAGGCTCGGCATGGCGGCCGGTTTCGGACGGAGCCGGCGCGACAGGATTCAGCGCGGATGCGCCGGACATGAGGGAAGCTTCCACCGGAGCGACTGCACGCGAGGACGCCTCCAGGTGGAGAGCGGGAAGCTTCCGAACGGAGGCCGCGACGTCGGGCCGCGGCGCGAGCCTGGCCACGATCTCCTCGATCTCCGCCTTCTTCTTTCCACGGGCCGATTCGAGCACCTCGCGGTGGTTCGCCGCCGTGAGGTGGGGCGCGAGGAGCCTCACCGCGGTCAGGTTGACCGCTCCTGTCTCGAGCATCTCGAGGATGACGGGGAACCGCCGGGCCGCGCGGGCGACCTCGATGCGGTTGTAGGCCTCGCCTTCGGACAGCCCCAGCGCATCTCGGCAGTAGACGTAGAGGGAGCGGTAGCCCTCACGCAGGTGCACGTCGCGCGTGTCCAGCTCGGCGAGGTGAGCGACGAGGTGCGCCGTGGCGTCGCGTTCGCGCGCGACGAGACTCTTCACACGCGCGACAAGCTCGGCGTCGGAGAGCCGAGTGAGGGAAATCAGAATGTCGTTCTGCATGCCCGCGTTGTAGCACGGGCCTCCGACACGCTTTCGCGGAGGGCCGCGGACGGCCGCTCGCAGCGCGCAACACGAACGAGGGTCGGCGAAGCCGACCCGAAGCCACATGACGTCACGCGACGTTTCCATGTGCGCGAGAGATGCCCTCCACGACTGGTGTGCACACTGCTCTCACGCGCGCTCCGCAAAATCGCTGCAAGAAAAAGCAAGTCGAAAATAAAGTTCCGCCCGAGCCTCTTTGTCTGTGAGTCCTGGGTCCTGGCCGCGGGCGCCGGGATTCCGCGGGCCGCGCGGCCGACCCGACCACGCGCCCACCAACCATCACGGCGTCGGTGATTCTGGCCCGAGCTTGAAGACCTTGCCCTCGGGTTCGCCGCGGGGGACGAGCGCCACCGAGTCGAGGTCGGCGGAGCCGGCCGCACGGCCGAGGGTGACCAGGAGGTCGGAGCCGCCAGACGTCGGGTACGAGTAGGGATGGCGCAGCCGGACGCGGCCGCTCATCGGATACGTCGTCCAACGGACGCTCGGGCTCCAGAAGCTCCTCTCCCCCACGTAGAGGACCCCGCTTCCGTCCCCGTCCACGCGCAGCTCCAGGTTGCGCTTGCGCGCGGCGGGAGTGGCGCGCAGGAAGAGGCCATCCCACCGGCCACGGAGCCGGAGGCGGCCGTCCTGCACGCGCGCGCCGCGGTCCTCGTACACGTCCTCCATCGTCTCGTCCGTGCCGTCGACGCGCAGGCGGTCGCCGGCGAAGGTCACCCGCGACCCGTGGCGACCTCCGAGCACGATCGGATGCTCGCGGATCTCCGCACGGCCGTCCGCGACGCGGGGAAGGGCCAGGATGACGAGGCGACGCGACGCGTAGAACACGATCGGGCTGTGCGGCACGTCCCACAGCTCCGGGTGCTCCGACGCCACCGGCCGCTGCCGCAGGCGCTCCCAACGGTAGTCGTAGGCGAACGCACCCAGGGCCTGCACGGCCACGGAGAGCGCGCCGAGGCCCACGGTGAGCCTCGGCGCAAGGTCGTAGCCGTCGGGCAGGAACAGCAGCAGGAGGGGCATGGCGTCCGTCATGAGCCTCGGCCCCCACGACTCGCCGCCGTGCCATTCCGCCCACCGGCCCACGAACAGCCAGTGCGCGAGGACGGCGGCCCCGCAGGTCAGAGCGAGGACGCGGTCGTCGTAGCGGAGGGCGCGCACGAGCCCGGCCACCGCGATGATCGCGATCGGCGTGAACACGAAGAGGCCCTTGCCCGGCGAGAGCACCAGGCCGAGGTGTCCCTCCCCCCACGGCGCGGAGAAGCGGGGGGCGAGGCCCTGGCGCAGGGGTGACCCGAAGTACGCCCAGTGGTACGCGAGCACGAGGGCGGCCACGGGCGCGGCCCAGGCCACGAGAGACAGGACGCGCCGCGGCCAGCGCACCGCGATACCGATGGCCAGGACGGAGACCAGCGCGATGTCGGCATAGCGCGCGGCCACCGCGAAGGCCAGGGGCAGGCCGGCCCGCCCCGCCCAGCGCTCGTCCGCTTCGGCGCGGACCATGCACAGGAGGGCCGCGCACAGGGAGAGCACGGCCGCGGGGTGCTGCCAGAGCGCCTGGCTCGTGGACCAGACGCTCGTGCCCAGCGCCAGCACGACCGCCGTCCACATGGCCTCGCGATGGGGGCGCCGTCGGCCGAGGGCGAGATAGAGCAGCGCGGCCGCCGCCGCGGAGAAGAGCGAGGCCGCCCACTTGCCGGCCAGGGCCAGCCCCGTCTCGTCCAGCGCGAAGGCGGCGCGGGCGGCGGCGAACACGGGGGCGGCGAGGAGAGCGGAGCCGATGGGATAGATGGAGACGCGGTGCGGCCCGATCTGGCGCGCGAACGGCTCCTCGACGTCGGGGTACTCGTCGAGATCGACGTTCCCCTCATGGACGAGGCTGGCCGCGACGCGCTCGGTCGGCCGCGCGTCGCCGGACCCGATGGGCCGCCCGTTCGCGACCAGCGCGACGAAGAGCACGAGCCCGAGAGCGGCGGCGGAGAGCGGAGAAGGCCCGACGGGGGGCGGGAGGGGCGCCTCGGGCTCAGGCGTCCGGCCGCCCATCAGGCCCGCGCGCTCAAGAGGGGCTGGGCGAGGGCGCGGTCTGGGCGACGGCGCCGCGATGGCGCTGGTACTGGTTCACCCAGCGCTCGTGCTCGGAGAGCGTCTCGCTGAACTGGTGGCTGCCGTCGTTCCGGCTCACGAAGTACAGCTCACGGCTGTCCGCGGGATGCAGCGCGGCCTGGAGCGAGGCGCGGCCCGGCGAGGCGATGGGACCCGGCGGCAGCCCCGGGAACCGATACGTGTTGTACGGCGAGTCCACGTCGAGGTCGCCCTTGCGGATGTTGCCGTCATAGGTCCCCACCTTGCGCAGGGCGTAGATCACCGTCGGGTCCGTCTGCAGGGGCATCCGCTTCTGGAGCCGGTTCAGGAACACCGCGGCCACGCGTGGCCTCTCCTCCGGACGCGCCGTCTCCGTCTCCACGATCGAGGCCAGGGTCACGATCTGGCGCAGCGTCCGCCCCGCGGGCAGCCGCGGAAGCTCCGGCGCCATGACCGCACGGAAGCGCTTCACCATCCGCGCGACGAGCTGGGCCGCGGGCTCAGGGCCGCGCGGGAGGTCGTAGGTGTCGGGGAAGAGATAGCCCTCGAGGTCCTTCGCCTCCGGATCGAGGTCCTTGACGAGCGCGGGGTCTCGCGCCGCGGCCAGGAAGGCCTCCACCGGGATGCCTTTCACCGCGGCCAGGCGCGCCATGTCCTCGATGTTCATGCCCTCGGGAAAGGTGACGACGTGGCGCACGACGTCGCCGCGCACGAGCTTGTCCACGATCTGCTCCAGGCTCATCGAGCCTTCCAGCGCGTACTCTCCCGCCCGCAGCCGGCCGGTGGCGCCCCGCGAGAGCACGTAGACGCGGAAGACCTCGGGATGCCGCACCAGGCCGAGCTGCTGGAGCTGGCGGCCGATGTCGAGGACACCCGCACCCTGGGCGACGACGAGGGGCTGCGGCGGATCGCCGGCCCCGCGCACGGGCCACTGCGTCTCGTGGAACCAGGCGCCATAAGCCGCGGCGGCGAGGAGGAGGAAGAGGATGAGCTTGCGCAAGCCGGGCTAGGCTCCGGCCTTGGCCGCGGCGGCGGCGGGCGGACGTTCGTCGAGGTACTCCTGGAGGATCACGACCGCCGCCACCTGGTCCACCACGCGCTTTCGCTCCTTCCAGCCCAGGCCCGATGCGCGCAGCCTCTCCTCCGCTTCTACCGTGGTGAGGCGCTCGTCGCGTGTGACGACGGGCACGGGGGCCAGCCGCCGGCGCAACCCTTCCACGAAGCCGAGCACCTTATCCGCCTGCGGGCCCCGGGTGCCGTCCATGTTCAAAGGGAGGCCCACCACCACGGCGGCCACGTCGTGGCGGCGCGCCAGGTCGGCCACCAGGGCCGCGTCCTTGCGCCCGCCCGACCTGGTGACGGTCACGAGGGCCGAGGCCAGGGTCGCCGTCTCGTCGGAGAGGGCCACGCCGATGCGCCGGTCGCCGACGTCGAGTCCCATGTGCCGCCCCCGCGCGCCGATCGGCATACGGGCCCCTCCGCGGTCGAGTATAGCGTGGCGACACGGCCCTTCCTTGACTGCCACGGAGGGCTCTGCCATGCTCTGCCCGCCTTTCACCCTTCCCATGCAACCGTCCAAGTACAAGGTGCTCGAGGAGCTCGGGGCCGGCGGCATGGGCAAGGTCTACAAGGGCCTGCTCATCGGGCAGTCGGGCTTCCAGCGCCCGATCGTGATGAAGCAGCTCCGCCAGACCGACGACCTGGGCCACCTGCGCATGTTCGTGGACGAGGCCCGGCGGTACGCGGTCCTCGACCACGAGAACATCGGGCGCATCTTCGACTTCGAGAACGTCGACGGCAAGCTCTGCATCATCCTGGAGTACATCGACGGCTGGAGCCTGATCGAGTACCTCGACCGCCACCGCGAGGTGCGCCGCCTGCCCGACGTCGACCTCTCCATCTTCATCGCCAGCCGGGTCTGCCGCGCCCTGCAGTACGTGTTCGAGCGCTCCGCCATCGTCCACCGCGACATCAGTCCCAGCAACATCATGATGACGCGCGAGGGCACGGTGAAGCTCATCGACTTCGGCATCGCCACCCAGAGCGGGACGCGCGACTCGAGCCTGACCGGCAAGCCCGCCTACATGGCGCCGGAGATGGTGGTGGAGCTGCGGGCGGACAACCGCAGCGACCTGTTCTCGCTGGGCACCGTGCTCTTCGAGATGCTCACGGGCGAGCGCCTCTTCCAGGGCAAGACCACGGCGGAGGTGCTCGAGCAGGTCATCGCCGGCCATCACCCCTCCCCGCGCACGTTCAACCCCGCCATCCCCGACGGCGTCATGGCCATCGTGCGCACGGCCCTGCAGCGGGACGCCACCCGCCGCTACGCCTCCGCGGGCGAGATGGGCGCGGCCTGCGAGCACTTCCTCTACGACAAGGGGTACGGGCCCACCAACCTCACGCTGAAGCAGTACCTTCACGCCCTCTTCCCCGAGTTCAAGCCGCCGCGGCCGCTCACGCGCGAGGAGTTCCCGCTCGTCGAGCCCACGCTCATCCCGATCGGCGACTCCTCCACCCCGCGCTCCCGACGCGACGGGCGCGAGGAGGACAAGACACCGGTCGCGCCGCTCAAGCACGCGTACAACGTCGCGGTGCCGCCGCCGGATGCTCCGCCCACCCTGGCCCCCGGCCCCGCCGGCCCTCGCCCGCGACGCCTGAAGACGCGCCTGCGGCCGCGTTGACCGCGCCCGGACGCGCGGCGCTGCTCGCGGCCGGCCTCGGCCTCGCCGCCGCGCTCCTGGTCGCCTTCGTCACTTCGGGCCCCGTCGAGATCGGAGCGCGGTCGGTCCTCTGGCGATGGTCGGCTCCGGGCGCGCGGCTGCGCGACCGCGCCGTGTTCCGGCTCCCCGCGCTCCGCCGGCTGGAGGAAGGCCGCCTGGCCGTTGCCGCGCGCGCACCTTCGCCGGCGGACGCGCCCCTCGCCGTCTCCATCGACGGGGACCCGGCCACGCCGGTCGTGCTCGATCCCTCCCGGCTCACCTGGCTCGCCATCCCCGCCCGGGGCGCGGATGGCGCGGACGTGACGCTCTCGCCGACGGGCATGGCCGTCCTCGACGGGATCGTGGTCCGTACGCGGCCGGAGACGGCGCGGGCGCTGGTCACGGGGGTCGCGGTGGGATTGATCGGCTTCGCGCTGCTGCGAACGCGCCCACGAAAGGAGGCGATCGGCCTCGCCCTCTTCGCCCTGGGCCTGGCCGCGCTCGCTTGCCTGCCCGCGTGGATCGCCCTCGCCTGGCCGGGGACGGACACGCTCGCGCGCACCCTCCTGCCCGCGGCGATCGCGCTGGGCGGACTCGCTCTCGCCCTCCGGGGCGTGCGTGATGGCTCGGCCGTGGCCCGGATCGCCTTCCTGGTCGCCGCCGGCCTCTTCGGCTGCTGGGTCCGCGCCTATTTCCTGCCCTCGGCCGGATCGTGGGACGTCGACTTCTGGCGCACCGCGATCCTGAACGGGAGCGCGCACGGCTACACGCGGACCTACGGCGGGCCGGACGACGTGCCCGCAGGCCACCTCCGCGCGCAGCTCACGGGCAAGGAACCCGTGTCCCTGCCCTCGATGGTTGGACGCCCCATCGTCGTGAACTATCCGCCGCTCACGATCACGATGTGGACGCTCTGGTGGCGGCTCGTCCAGCGCTGGGGCGTGCGGCTCGAGTCGATCGAGGCCCAGGCCCTGGCCGTCAAGGTCTCTCCCGTGGCCGGCGATGTCCTGGCCGTGGCCGTCCTCCTCTGGATCCACCGGGGCCGTCCGTGGCGCGCGGCCACGCTGGCCGCGCTCTACTGGGCCACGCCCGTGTCGTGGCTCAGCGGCGCCGTGCTCGGATACCAGGACGGCGCCTACGCGCCCGTGGCCGTGATCGCGCTGGCCATCGCCGCCGCCGGCCGCGGGTTCTGGGCGGGCGCGGTGCTCGGGGTGGCCATGATGGTCAAGCTGCAGGCGATCCTGCTCGCGCCCGCGGTCGCGGGCGCGCTCATCGCGGGCACGGACGTGCGCGTGGGGCTCAGACGCGTGGCCGCCGCCGCCGCCGGAGGCCTTTCCGCCATCGCGCTCGCCTTCTCGCCCTTCGCCCTCGCGGGCACGCTTCCGGCCGCGGTCGTGCACGTCAACAACAGCTGGCTACCCGGTCCCACCTCCGGGGGATCGCCGAACATCTGGTGGCTCGTCGGGCACGTGATGACGACGCTGGGCAAGGGTGGCAGCCTCCTCGACCGCGTGGAGTTCATCTTCGACAACACCGTGGGACTGCCCTTCTACGCGGTCGGCCGCGTCCTCTGGATCACGGCCGCGGTGGCCACCGTCCTCTACCAAAGGCGTCATCCCGGCCTTCGCCCCGCCATGCTGGCCGGGGCCACCGTGTTCTTCTCCTACGCGATGCTGGCCACCGGCGCCTACGAGAACCACATCCACACGCTCTTCCTCCTGCTCCTCGCCGGGGGCCTCACCACTCCGCGCTGCCGCGTCGTCACCGCGCTCGCCGCGGCGGTCTACGTGCTCGACAACCTCGTGATGTCCGGGCTCGGCCGGTTCTACACGTGGCGCTACCTGGTGGTGGAGCCGCTCACTCCGGTCTTCGACGCAGTGCGCATGGGGCTCGGCTTCGATCTCACGGTGCTGCTCGCTCTCGTGAACCTCGCGCTGTTCGCCGCCTGGTGGACCGGCCTGCGCAACGCCTTCGAGGCCGGCGACGCCGTTTACCGGGGCCCGCAACCCGTCGCGTAGAATCGCCGGATGCTTTCGAGACACCTCGCCAGCGCCATTGCCGTGGGCGCCATCGCGCTGACCGCCTGCGGTCCTTCTTCGTCCGGCAAGCCGATACGGCGCGCCAAGCAGCGCGTCTTCGTCCTCGGCTTCGACGGCATGGACCCGACGCTGGCCCGCAAATGGATGGACGAAGGCAAGCTTCCCAACCTCAAGCGGCTCTCCGAGCAGGGCACGTTCGCGAAGCTGGAGACGACGCAGCCCTCGGAGTCGCCCGTGGCCTGGGCCAGCTTCGCCACCGGCGTGAACCCGGGCAAGCACAACATCTACGACTTCCTGAAGCGCGACCTGCAGACCTACCTGCCCGATCCGAGCATGGGCACGAAGATCGTTCCCCCCTCCTTCAAATGGGGCTTCCTGCCCGTGAAGCGCCCGGCCGTCCTCTCCACGCGAGGCGGCACGTCGTTCTGGAAACACGCGTCGGAGGACGGCATCAAGAGCGTGGTCCTCACCGTGCCCATGAACTGGCCCCCGGACAAGATCCACCACGGCGCGATCCTGGGCGGGCTCCCGCTCGGCGACATCCGCGGCACCCTGGGCACGTTCAACTACTGGGCCACCGACCTGAGCTCGTTCGAGGAAGGCAACACCGAGTTCGGCGGCTACCTCAAGCGCCTCCTCTTCGAGGCGGGCGTGGCCCAGCCGCTCCTGAAGGGCCCGGACAACCCGATCCTCAAACAGGAGGAGCGGGAGCTCCAGGCCAAGCAGAGGGCAGGCCCCCTCTCCGACGCGGAAACGAAACGTCTGGAGGAGCTGGCCACGAGCAAGGCGGTGGACATCCCCTTCACGGTCAAGTGGAGCGAAGGCTCGGGACGGGCGCAGATCGACATCCAGGGCACGCATCTCGACCTCAAGTCCGGCGACTGGAGCGCCTGGGTCCCCCTCACCTTCAAGTTCAACGCGCTGGTGAAGGCGCACGGCATGGCCCAATTCCACGTCATCCGCGCGGACGGCGAGCTCCAGGTCTACGCGTCGCCCGTGAACCTCGACCCGCGGGACCCGCCCATCCCCATCTCCCACCCCAAGGACTTCTCGAAGCAGCTCGCGGACAAGATCGGCCTCTATCGCACGCTGGGGTGGGCGGAGGCGACCATGGCCCTCGTGGAAGGGCGGCTCGACGAGTCCGACTTCATGTACGACGCGAACAAGGCCATGGACGACCGCGAGCGCGTCTTCTTCAAGAACCTCGAGGACGACGACTGGGACCTGTTCGTGGCCGCCATCGAGACGACCGACCGCGTCTCGCACATGATGTGGCGCCTCATCGACCCCAAGCACCCCATGTACGACGCGGCCCTGGCCGCGAAGTACGGGGACTCGATCGAGAAGATCTACCGGCGCGCGGACGACCTCGTCGGCCGGATCGAGGCCAAGCTCCCGCCGGGCACGGCCTACTTCGTGATGTCCGACCACGGCTTCCACTCCTTCCGCCGCGGGGTGAACCTCAACACCTGGCTGGTGCAGAACGGCTACATGGTGTTCCACGGCCAGGAGGGCCAGAAGAAGGGCCTGGCCGACCTCTTCGGGCGTGGCAAGTTCTGGGAAGGCGTGGACTGGACGAAGACGAAGGCCTATGCCGTCGGCCTGGGCCAGATCTACTTCAACCTGCGCGGCCGCGAAGGGCAGGGCATCGTCTCCGCGGGCGCGGAGTACACGGCGCTCCAGAACGAGATCGCGGCCAGGCTCGTGGAGCTGAAGGATCCCGACACGGGCGAGGCCGTCATGCGGGCCGTCTACAAGCGCGACGACATCTACAAGGGCGAATACCTCCAGGGCGCCCCGGACCTGCAGACCGGCTTCAACGACGGGTACCGCGTGGGCTGGCAGGACACGCTGGGCCAGATCCAGCGCACGGTGATCGAGAACAACAACCGGAAGTGGAGCGGCGACCACTGCGCCACCGCGACCGAGATCAGCGGCGGGGTCTTCTTCTCGAACCGCAAGATCTCGACGACCTCGCCGAGCATCATGGATCTCTCCCCCACCATCCTGAAGCTGCTCGAGGTGCCGCTGCCGGCGGACGTGGACGGCAAGCCGCTGCTCTAGGAACCCGTCACC